>Ga0210405_10000914_pt1 | contig 36107 bp, 53 predicted proteins | sample IncBWH11MmetaG_FD_155492 | JGI IMG/M metagenome (GOLD analysis project Ga0210405, IMG submission 155492) | Forest soil microbial communities from Barre Woods Harvard Forest LTER site, Petersham, Massachusetts, United States - Inc-BW-H-11-M | ecosystem: Environmental > Terrestrial > Soil >... | reverse complement strand
AGGAGAAAAAGAATGTCTGTCTACTTGAGAGAGAAATTTTTCCGGGCAATTTCAACGTAGCACAGGGGTGGGGCATGGTCAAAAGGAATAGGATGCGGATGTGTTGAGATGGGATGCAGGGGGAGAGAGTTGGAAGCTGTAAGCCGTAAGCCATAAGAATGAAGAAAAAGATAAGGCAGAGACGCTGAGAACGCTGAGATTCGCAGAGGGAGGAAAGATGAAATTTGCGAAGGTGGTGTTTTGGGTGGCGGGGATATGGGGATTGCTGGTGGTTACGCCGCTGTATTTTTTGTTTGATGTGATTGGACGACAGGACCCTCCGGCGATTACGCACCCGGGATTTTATTATGGATTTGCGGGGTGCGCGCTGGCTTGGCAGATTGCGTTTTTGTTTATTGCGCGCGAGCCGGTGAGGTTGCGGCCGATGATGATTCCGTCGGTGGTGGAGAAGTTTACGTTTGGCGTGGCGGTGGTGGCGCTGGTGATGCAGGGGAGGATGCATCGGACAGACATGGTGTTTGCGGGGACGGATTTGACGTTGGGGGTGTTGTTTGTGGCGGCGTTTGTGATGACGGGAGGTAGAGAAGGGGAAGGAGGCAAAGAAGATTAGGAAGACACGAGGATATTGCGAATCTTGAGCAGATGTCCCAGATATGAGACACTGGGATGGTGAAGCCAGCTATCTTCCATCCGGCGGCGCGGGAGACGATTCGATCGTTTCCGGCCGAGGTGAAGAAGGAATTGGGAAAGGCGGTCTATGATTTACAACGGGGAGAGACGCTCTCCATGCCGCTTTCCCGGCCGATGACGTCTATCGCTCCCGGAGCGGCAGAGTTGAGAATTCGGGATCGTGCAGGAATTTATCGGGTTTTCTACTACGTAAAATCGGCGCGAGGCGTTCTGGTCTTCCATGCTTTTGTGAAGAAGGGTCGCGCGACACCGTTGCGGGAATTAGGCATCGGAAGAAAGCGATTGAAGGAGTTGCTCTATGAAGAAGATTAATCCAGTTGTGGCGAGGAATTCGAAGGAATTGGCGAGCGCGCTCGGGCTGACTCCGGCGGATGGGGCAGAGATTGAACTGCGGAGCGAATTGAACTCGAAGATTGTTGAGATTGTGGCGCGAAAGAAGTTGACGCACGCCGAAGTCGCAAAGCTGGCTAAGACTTCGAGGACTCGAGTGACGGCGATACTGAATCGAAATACGAAAAGCGTGTCTACGGATTTATTGCTGCGCGTGCTCTATGCGTTGGGTTATACAGCGAAATTGAGGATTCAGCGGGCGGCATGAAGCGCGGTCCCGCAAAGACGCGTGTGGTAGAGTGAGGGATATGGGAAAGAGTTTTGATATTGGGTTGGAACGGTTGACGGGGATTGGTGTGCCCGGAATCGGAGAAACCCAAAAAGGCGGCATAGAGCCGCCCCTACACGACGCTGGCCGGCCCTTCGCGGCTCAGGATGAACAGGATGCCGGCGCCACATTGGTTGCTTCGTTTGAAGAGAAAAACCGCACCCTGAAAGGCGCAGGGTGCGGCACCCACGATTCGGAGGGGGCGACTTTTTATCTGGAGACGTTTGGGTGCCAGATGAATGACCATGACTCGGAGAAGGTCGCGGGGGTTTTGTTGGCGCGGGGGTATCGGCAGGTGGATGGGCCGGAAGCGGCGAAGGTGATTTTGTATAACACTTGTTCGATCCGGGAGAAGGCGGCGCAGAAGGTGTTTTCGCGGTTGGGGGAGTTGCGGCCGATGGCTAGCGACCTGCGACCGGTGGCCAGCGAAGAAAGAGAGCCTAACGCAGAGACGCAGAGGACGCAGAGTTCGGAAGAGAAGAGAAACCCAAGAGCACAGGCAGGAGTGCCTGTGCCACAAGAACCAAAGCATCCGAGTCTGAGGAAGATTGTGAATGCGGGTGGGGGGAAGATTATTGGGGTGTTGGGGTGCGTGGCGCAGCAGGAGGGAGAGGGGATTTTTGAGCGGGCGCCGTGGGTTAGTTTGGTTTGCGGGTCGGCGAGCTACCGGAAGTTGCCTCAGTTGATTGCTGAGCTGGAGGCGGGGAACCGGCGTGTGACCGGGTTGGATACGGACACGGATGAGACGTTTGAGACGGAGATTACGCGGCGAGACAACCCGTGGCGGGCGTATTTGACGATTATCGAGGGTTGCGACAAGGCTTGTTCGTATTGCGTGGTGCCGTTTACGCGCGGGCCGGAGCGGAGCCGGGCTAGCGCGTCGATTTTGGAAGAGGTACGGCGGCTGGCGGAGGCGGGCTACAGCGAAGTGCAGTTGCTGGGGCAGACGGTGAACTCGTACGCGGACCCGAGCGCGAGGAAGATGCGGTTTTCGGAGTTGCTGGCGGCGGTGGCGGACGTGACGGGGATTCGGCGAGTGCGATTTACGACTTCGCATCCACGGGATTTCGGGAAGGACATCGTGGAGGCGATTGAGGCGCATCCAACGATTTGCGACCACGTGCACTTGCCGGTGCAGAGCGGATCGACGGCGGTGCTGCGGGCGATGGCGCGGACGTATTCGCGGGAAGAGTACCTAGAGAAGATTGCGCTGATGAAGGCGGCTCGGCGGCCGATCAGCATTACTACGGATATGATCGTGGGATTTCCGGGGGAGACGGAAAAAGATTTCGAAGAGACGCTCACGTTGCTGGATGACGTGCAGTATGACAGCGTGTTTGCGTTCAAGTATTCGCCGCGGCCGAATACGCCCTCGCTGAAGATGGCGGATGCGATACCGGAAGAGGAGAAGGGGCGGCGGCTGGCGATTCTGATGGACCGGCAGCGGGAAATTCAGCGGGTGAGGAATGAACGGCTCGTCGGGGAGACATTTGAGGTACTGGTGGACGGGAAGTCGCGGCGGGAGAATCAGTGGTCGGGGCATACTAGTTCGAATCGGGTGGTGAATTTTACTTCACCGGAGCAGGAACTTCTGGGAGACTACGTGCAGGTGAAAGTGGTTTCGGCGATGCCGAATTCGCTCGTTGGCGAAATGATCGGCAGGCGATGAAGGATAAGCCATAAGCTGATAGCCATAAGCCGTGAGCTTTCGGAGAAGATCGCAGAAAAGAACGGTAGTGCCGCAGGTGACGATAGAGTTTGGGAGTTGTAGAGCAGTCGGCAGGGGATAGGGAGGACGCGATGGAAGTGGAAATGAAGATACGCGGCCTGATGATGGATCCGGTTACGCAGATGCCGATTGTGGTGCTGAAGGATGTGCAGGGGCAGTCGGTGCTGCCGATCTGGGTGGGGGCGTATGAGGCGAACGCGATCGCGTTGGAGATTGAGAAGGTGTCCACGCCGCGGCCGATGACGCACGATCTGCTGAAGAATGTGCTGCTAGGCTTGGATGTGCATGTGCAGAAGATTGTGGTGAACGATTTGCGCGACGATACTTTTTTTGCGCTGATCTGGGTGGAGCGCGCGGGCGAGTTGATCAGCATTGATTCGCGGCCGAGCGATGCGCTGGCGCTCGCGTTGCGGGTGGATTGCCCGATTTTTGTAGATGAGACGGTGTTGAAGAATTCGAAGGTAGCGACGGCGCTGGCGGAGCGGGGTTCGAACGAACAGTTGAGGAATTATCTGGAAGGGTTGAGTGATGAGGATTTGGGAAGGTACAAGATGTGAGAAGAGTTAGAAAATAGAAATTGGAAAATGGAAATTGGACGGCGCGAGTGGATTCGCGCCGTTTTTGTTTTAGGGAGGAAGGAAGAGGGGACTTAACGCAGAGGACGCTGAGGGAAGCGCGCAGAGTCCGCTGAGAAGAGGAACCCAAGAGGGCGGCGTAAAGCCGCCCCTACATTTCGGGATGAGGGCAAGATCAGATAGGGAGGTGGCGGAGGCGGCGGCGCCAGAAAGTTAGGAGGAGGATGCCGATGAGGATGAGGGAGGCGCTTAGGCCGATCCAGAGGCCGAGGACACCCCAGTGTTGGCGGAAGCAGAGCCACGCGCCCAAGGGGAGGCCCATGAGCCAGTAGGCGCAGAAGTGGCAGATCATCGGGGTGCGGGTGTCGCCCGTGCCGCGGAGAGCGCCGGTGGCTACGGTCTGGATGCCGTCGAAGAGCTGGAAGGCGGCGCCGGCGGCCAGGAGAACGACGGCGTTGTGGATGAGGACGGGATTGTTGGTGTAGATGCGGGCGATGTATTGCGGGAAGACGAGGAGGACGACGCTCATGCAGGACATGAAGGCGGCGCCGAGGAGAATGGCCGTGTTGCCGGCAAGGCTGGCGCCGGGGAGATCACGGCGCCCGATGGCTTGACCTACGCGGACGGCGGCGGCGGAAGAAATGCCGAGAGGGACCATGTAGGTGAAGGCGACGGTGTTGATGGCGATCTGGTGACTGGCGAGCGGGATGGCACCGAGGCGGGAAATTAGAGAGGCGACGGCGGCGAACACGCTGATTTCGGCGGTCATCTGCATGGCGGCAGGGAAGCCGAGAGCGATGAGGCGACGGACGCGGGCGAGATCGGGGCGGAGAGAGGCTTGACGCATGTAAGCGTTGTTGCGCGCGTCGTACCAGAAGAGGAAGACGATAACAACAGTAGCGAGATAGGCGCGAGAGATGGCGGTGGCGATGCCGGAGCCGACCACGCCGAGCATGGGGAAACCCCAGTGGCCGAAGACGAGAAGATAGTTGCCGAGGAGGTTGATCAGATTGGCGGTGATGAGCGCGAAGGCGATGGGGCGGACCAGGTTCATGCCTTGCAGAGAGCGGCGGAAGGTGAAGTAAAAAAGAAGAGGAACGAGGCCGAAGGCGAGCGTGTGCATATAGGGGCGGGCGAGGACGGCGATGTCGGGGGAAACGCCAAAGAGGTTGAAGAAATTGGGTAGGAACCAGACAGGGAGTAACAAGAGTGGGGCGAGAGCGAGGCTGAGGTAGATGCCATTGACGAGCGAGTGGAAGCAATCTTCGTGGCGGCCGGCGCCGAAGGATTGGGACACTAGGGTGTCGAGGCCGATGAGGAGGCCTTCGCCGAAGAAGACGAAAACGAGAAAGAGGCTGGAACTGATGCTGACGGCGGCAATGGATTGGGCGCTGTTAGGGAGACGGCCGACGAACATGGTGTCTTCGATAGCCATGCTGATCCAGCCGATTTCGGCGAGGACGAGCGGGATGGCCAGGTGGAGGGTGGGGCGAAGCTCGGAGCGCAGGGTGGGCCAGGAGAGCATCGATTAGTTTACGAAGGACGTGGGAGGAGGTAAAGGAGGCTGACGATGTGAAGGAAAGGAAGTTACTGGTTGGGTAGACGAGACGGGAAGTTCCATTGACGGAGATGGGAGGGGTGGATAGGTTGGATTGCAGGGCAGGCGCGTGTTTGTTGGCTTGAAATTGGATTCTTGCGCTGCCTCGCTGTGGATTTGCGAAGGGCGTTTGGCAGAGGGAGATGACTGTGGCCAGAATTGATACATTGGCGGAAAAGGCGCGCGGGGAGCATATTCGGGCGGGAGTGCGGCTGAATTCGCGCGTGGAATTGACTGTGGAGTGGGAAGAAGGCGGGAATACGCTGCGGGCAAAGGCATATACCGTGGACGTAAGCCCGAAGGGATGCATGGCCATTGTGGAACAGGGGTTGCCAGTCGGGCAAAAATTGCGGGTTGTGAATGGCATGAACGGGAAAACGGCGGAAGCGACGCTGATGTGGCGGGGGCATGAGGGACGGAAGGGTTGGGAGTTTGGGTTACAGTTGGGGGAATCGGCTGGGGATTTTTGGGGAGTGGAGTTTTAGGGGACGGACAACACATATCAGCGAACAGATGACGGGAAGCGGGTGAGCGGCACAGTTTTGACTGTGCCGTTTTTGGTTTTTTGGGGGAGGAAGTAAGAGGGGATTTAACACAGAGGACACAGAGCTAAAAACACAGAGAGCACTGAGAAGAGGGTCCGGATCTGGAGATTTCCACTGGGGGCGGGAGAATTTGCAGTTTTGGCTTGCGAATTGCGGGTATGAAACGTAGAGTGGGCCTATGCCTTGTGGCCTTTCTGCCGGCATAACAGCTAATAGACTAAATGAAGTAGAGGTGCCTCGGTAGGGGTGTGGGCGAAGGTAAAGAAAAAGGGGACTTAACGCAGAGGTCGCAGAGGTAAGCGCGCAGAGTTCGCAGAGAAGAGAAGAGAAGAGAAGAGAAGAGAAGAGAAGAGCTGGCTTAAAAGACCAGCGCTACATTTAAGAATGAAGCGAGTACGGAGTTAAAGAGAAGTTGGACTAGCGAGTTGGAGAGAATGCGGCGAGGAGCGGAGGCAGAGATTCGATGACTGCCATTATTACGGTAGCGAATCAGAAAGGCGGCGTCGGTAAAACGACGACGGCGATCAATCTGGCTGCGGCAATCGCGCACAAGGGAAGACGGACGCTGCTGATTGACCTGGACCCGCAGGCGAACTCGACGATTGCGTTTTTCAATATGGGGGAAGTGACTTCGTCGATGTTCGACGTGTTGGGCGACGCGCACTTGCCGATGGCGGAAGTGATCAAGTCCACGAAGGATCCGATGCTTAATGTGGGCAGCGGGCGCCTGGCGCTGGCGAAGCTGGAAACGGTGCTGGCGGGGCAGTTTGACGCGCCGTACCGGTTGAAGGATGCGCTGGCTCCAGTGCTGAAGGATTACGATTACGTGATTGTGGACACGCCGCCGTCGCTGGGAATTTTGACGGTGAATGCGCTGGTGGCTTCAACGCATCTGCTGGTGCCGATTCAGGCGGCGTATTTTGCAATCGAGGGCACGGATGATTTGCTGGAGACGTACGAACGGATTCGGGCGCGTCCGAATCCGCAGTTGAAAATGCTGGGCGTCGTCATCACTCTTTACGACAAGCGGACGAATATTTCCAAGGATACGCACGGGCAGATTCGCGCGGTGTTCGGCGAAGTGCTGTTCAAGACGAAGATCGGGAAAAACGTGCGGCTGGAAGAGAGTCCGGCGTATAAGGAAACAATTTTGACTTTTGCTCCCAAATCACCGGGGGCAGTGGAATACAAAAAGCTGGCAGCGGAGGTACTGCATCGTGTTGAAGAAAGCCGGGTTGCCCGTCACGCTGAAGATGCGGCATGACGCGCATTACGTAGAATCACTCACAAGCTATAGCGGGGCGGCGGTCGGGCGCATGATCCCCGTGGACCAGATCCGGCCGAATCCGGATCAGCCGCGCAAGGTGCTGGGCGACCTGCGCGAGTTGACAGATTCGATCCGAGAGAAGGGCGTGTTGGAGCCGCTACTGGTGCGGTACGTGCCGCGCGAGGATGCATATCACATTATTTCGGGCGAGCGGCGGTATCACGCGGCGCGGGCGGCGGGTTTGCGCGAAGTGCCGGCCATCGAGAAGATGGCGGACGACGCGGAGACGCTGGAAATTGCGCTGATCGAGAACATGCAGCGGAAGGACTTGACGCCGTTTGAAGAGGCAGAGGGGTTGCACCGGCTGGCAACTACGTTTGAATACCGGCACGAGGATTTGGCGAAGAAGATCGGGAAGTCGCGGACGTCGGTGTCGGAGACGATGGCGCTGATGAGTATTCCGGAGGCGCTGCGGAAGAAGTGCATTGAGAATGGCGTGACGAGCAAGGGATTGCTCTTGCAGATTGCGCGGCAGCCTAGCGAAAAGAAGATGCTGGAGATGTTTGCGAAGATTCTGCAGGGCGGGATGACGCGGGATGCGGCTCGGCAGGATCGGAATGATGAGAAGGGCCTAGCGCCGAGGTCGCAGCCGTTTGTGTTTCAGTTTGAGCCGGAGAATGAGGCGTTTAAGTTCCGGTTGCAGTTTAAGAAGAGCCATGTTTCGCGGGATGAGTTGATCCGGACGCTGCGGGAGATATTGGAGCAGTTGGAGGGAGCGGACGAGGAGACGCATTCGGCGGCGTGAGAAGAGGAGTGGCCAGTGGTCGGCGACCAGTTGGCCGGTGAAAGAGTAAGAAGGAGGGCGGCGCGGGTTGGGTGCGCCGCTTTTTGTTTTTGGGAGCAGAAGAAAGAGGGGACTTAACGCAGAGGACGGTGAGGTAAGAGCGCAGAGTTCGCGGAGAAGAGACGGACTCGGGCCGGCAGGATGCCGGCGCTACCTGTGGATATAATTTGAGGAATGATGGAGCTGACAGAGGAGCAGATGCGGGTGGTGGAGCTGTTGTTTGAGGCCGGGTTTCGGCCGATGGCGATACCGCCTTATGAGAGTGCGTTGATTATGCGGAAGGGCGAGTGCGCGGCGCTGCTGGGGCCGGTCGAGGGCGGCGGACTAAAATTGCTGGCGCCGGTGACGTTTTTGGTGGATGGGAATTTGAGCGTGCGGTTGAAGAAGACTGCGGGGGATGTGTTTGTGTGGAAGAAGAAGGAAGTGGCGGCGACGGAGGAGATGTTGAAGGAGTTGGAGGAGTTTCGGGTGGAATTGGTGGGGGTGTTGGACGAGGGGGAGAACAGTGAAGGAGAGGCCAACAGCTCTTAGCTCACGTTTACGGGTAAAGAGAAGGCCCATCCGCGACATCGACGTGCGAGTGCCCGGGTGTGTGGCTATTTCTTGGTTTGGGATTCGAGTTTTTTGAGTAGGCGGACGCCAACACTATTGAACCCGGTCAGAAGACCACCCCAAACGTGTTTGTCACTCCAGAGATTTGCGCCGGTCTTTGAATCGATCACGGTTAAATAGGCTTCACGCGTTGGGGAAAGTTTATTGTAAGTGGGAATAGCGTCTTCGTTGAAATGACCGTTTTCGATGGTGCCAGTTTGACCGCTGGCGAGTAGAACCTCGCCGCCGCGGTATGGGTCGGCGGATAGAAGCAGTATCAAGTCAACCTCTTTCCTATCGTTGACGATCTTATATTTGCCCCATCTCTTCAGTTCATCGAGAGTATTTCTACCTACCGCGTCGAAGCCGGTCTGATTTTCGAAATAGACAGTTTTTGCATTGAGAATACGCGGAGAGTGCGCCATCTGTTTTTGGGCGCCGAGGGGAGATGAGAGAAACAGGAAAAAGATGGTCAAGAGAGAGAGGGTAGCGGAGGAAATTCGCATAGGCACCTCTTGGATCGAGCCAACTGATAGAGTATACGAAAAGGGCATTATATTCGTTAGAGAAATGTTGATCCGCGTTAGGGCGTAAGGAGAGAGTTTGAGAAATTGAGTAACGGCATTGGCGGTGGAAGAGTCAAATTAAAGTGGGAAGCGCGTAGGATGTTGCAAGGATGGCCGATCTGAAGGTTGGCCACTATAAGCTGCCCGCCTCGGAAGGCGGCCGCTACTAGGAATGCGGGGATTATGCCTACTTATGACATTGTTTGCGTTGGAGCGGGGCCGACGGGATTGGCTTGCGCTATGGAAGCGAAGCGGGTGGGGATGCGGGCGCTGGTGGTTGACAAGGGATGTCTGTGCAATTCGATTTACAACTACCCGGTGAACATGGTGTTTTTCACGACGCCGGAGTTGCTGGAGATTGGCGGGTTGCCAATGGTGACGGGCGGAGACAAGCCGACGCGGATTGAGGCGTTGAAATATTACCGGAAGGGCGCGGAGCATTACGGATTGGAGCTGCGGCTGTTTGAGAAAGTGTTGCGGGTGGACGGGCATGCGGGCGCGTTTACCGTTGTGACGGAGACAGAGAGCGGGCGAGAAGAGAAATATCACGCGAAGAAGATTGTGGTGGCTACGGGATATTACGATTTGCCGAATGAGATGGGTGTGCCGGGCGAGCATTTGCCGCATGTGAATCATTACTATACGGAGCCGCATCCGTTCTGGAATCAGGATGTGGTGGTGATTGGCGGGAAGAATTCGGCGGTGGAGTCGGCGCTGGATTTATATCGGAATGGGGCGAGGGTGACGCTGCTGGTGCGGTCGAAGGATCTCGGGACTTCGCTGAAGTATTGGGTGAGGCCGGACATTGAAAACCGGATCAAGGCTGGACAGATTAAAGCGCTGTTCAACACTCGAGTGAAAGAGATTGTGCGCGAGGGGATTGTGGTGGAGAACGATGGTGGAGTGCGGGAACTGGAGGCGAAGCAAGTGTTCGCGTTGACGGGATATCACCCGGATTATGAGTTTATTGAGGCGCTCGGAGTGCGGCTTGATCCGGAGAGCCGGAGGCCTTCGCTGGATCCGAATACGCTTGAGAGCAATGTGGCGGGGATTTACCTGGCGGGCGTGGTGGTGGCCGGGCGGTTTACGGGAGAGATCTTTATTGAGAATGGAAGATTTCATGGGAAGCAGATTATTGAAGGACTGAAGTAAAGGAAGTTAAGGAGGTTAAGGAAGTAAAGGAGAAGAAGAGGATTTGGAGCGAGTGGCGTTGGTTTGGTAGACTCACAAGGCGGAATTGTTTGCCTGGATTGGTCGAACTGCGGCTTGCTTGGCCACCTGAAGGTGGCCGCTACAGGGGATTATGAGCAATTTAATTGGGGAAATGGCAGAGACGACCGTTGCGCTGGTGAAGGGGTTCGCGGTCACCTGGAAGAATATGTTCCGGAAGACGGTGACGGAGAATTATCCGCACGAGCCGGTACATTTCCAGCCTCGGTATCGCGGGATTCATGTGCTGCACCGGGATGAGGGCGGCCTGGAGAAGTGCGTAGGATGCTTTTTGTGCGCGGCGGCTTGCCCGGCGAACTGCATTTACATAGAGGCGGCGGAGAATACGGACACGAACCGAATCTCGGCGGGGGAGCGGTATGCGAGTGTTTACAACATTGATTATTCGCGGTGCATTTTTTGCGGCTATTGCGTAGAGGCTTGTCCGACGGATGCGATTACGCACGGGCATGGGTTCGAGCTGGCGACGTATGACATCAATTCGCTGGTGTACCGGAAAGAGCAGATGCTGGAGAACACCAAGGGAGAGTTGCCAGCGATACAGAAAGTTTAGAAAATAGAAAATTGAAATTGGAAGAGCGCCCCGAGAGATCGGGGCGCTTTTTGTTTTTGGGGAGGGAAGAAAGAGGGGACTTAACGCAGAGGGCGCTGAGGTAAGTGCGCAGAGTTCGCTGAGAAGAGGAAGAGACTTCAAGAACACAGCCAGGAATGGCTGTCCCACTCACGAAAACACCGAAAGAGTCCTCTAAAAAATATACAGGGTCCAAGACGTAAGTTGGCGAGGTGAGTTGTGAGGAATGCTGACGCAGGCTTGGAACTGAGGGGCGTTGGACCGCAGCGTTGCGAGGCGGGGGCGAGGCCGCTGGTGAAGGGGGATGTCGCACGCATAGAGAGGGTTGTTGGGAGCACACCTTTCCGTCCATGCGGTGGGCTGGACGCGCTGGACAAAATCAGGAAAACCACGCGTTGTTCGCCGCGAAGAGCGAGCGAAAAGTCAGTCGCGGCGGTGCGAAACGTGTGGGCGAGCGAGTCGATCCGCCAAAAGATTATCGGACACAACGTGGCCATTGGACGGCACCGGTTCGGAAGCGGCTTGATCCGGCGTGGCCTGGACGTCGGCGGTGCGCATATTGCGCTCGCGCAGTTCGAGGAGCACACGAGCGACCATAGCGTTGGCATTTTCGTCGATCCATTGATCGAGAAGCGAATTGATTTCCTTGCGCAGATTTGCGGCGTGACCAAGGCGAGAAAGTTCGTAACTGTGCAGTGTGTTGCTGGAAGCGGTGAAGAGAAATTCCCAAGGCGGCTGGGTGCGGCACGTGGTCACAAGGCCCTCCGATGGAAGTGGATAACGCGAAACGAACGAGACCGTATCACTCCTTTCATAATACTTACTAGTAAGTATCAAGTAATAGGACTATGGAAAGATGTGGAAAGTGAGGAAAAGTCGGCGCGGGCTTGCAGCGGGTGCGCAGGGGACTACGAGGACCCGGATCGGAGCGCCTGGGAGGGGGACTTCGAAGCTGAGGAAGTGGATTTTCAGGAGGAGACGGGCGATGAGCCAGGACCAGATGAGTGAAGCGGTGGCTTTGCCGCCTGTGGCAACGAACGACGGGATGTTTCGCCCGGGAAGGACGCAACGGGAGACGCTGCTTACGGTGCTGCGGTTGGCGGCGGGGTATGAGCAGTGGATGACACTGGCGGAGTTGGCAGGGAAGACCAAGTTTCCGCCGGCGAGTATTTCGGCGCAGCTGCGGCATTTGCGGAAGGCAAGGTACGGCGGGTGGGTGGTGGAAAAGCGCAAGAGGGAGTGGGCGAATGAGGAGGTGGTGTGGGAGTACAGGTTGGCGGAGGGAGAAAGAAGAGGAGAAGAGATCGGAGGGGGGATGAGCGTAAAACCGGAGATGGCGTTTGATGTTTGCTGGGAAGTGTATCGGGGGGCGCGGGAAGTGATGGAGTCGAAGCGGGGGATTGCCGCGCTGAACATGGAAATGGAGACGAAGTATGAATGGCGGCCGGATGTGCGGCCGAAAATGAAAGATTGGGTGGCGGATTTTGCGCTAGCGGGGCAGGCGGCGCTGGAGGGGCCGGAGTGGGCGTCGAGGATGGTGCTGTTCCGTTTGTACTATTTGGGGTTGGCGCCGTATGAGAGGGCGCGGCATTTTTTGGGATTGAGCGAGCGGGGGTGGGTGAACTGGTCGGAGGAGATCCGGCGGCGGTGCGGTGCGGAGATTTTGCGGAGAGGGATGTTTCCGCCAGGGAAGTATTTTAATGGGGGAGAGTAAGGGAGCGGATCGAGTCCCGCATCATGAAAAGGAGTCGGGCAACAAGTACAGATTTTAAACACAGAGGACGCAGAGGATCCGCACAGAGGTCACAGAGAGGTGCACATCAAAAATTCAGGAGAGGCGGAGAGGGTCGCCTACGCGGAGGAGTTTGTTGGTTTCGCTTGGGGCTACGCGGGTGTTGGTGGATAGGCGGTAGAAGTGGTCGAAGCGGGGGCGGGGGGACCAGGGCGGGAGAGTGGATTCGCGGAGTTGGGTGAAGCGTTTTTGGAAGCCTTCGAGGATTTCGCCGGTTTGGGGATTGCGGGGCGGGACGGGGCAACGGGCGCAGGGATTGCTGCCCTCGAAATTGATTTCGCCGATTTTGAAGCGGACTACGCTGCGTTCGTCTTCGCCGAAGAGTTGATCTTCCCAGAAGGCGGGGACCCCATTTATTTCCAGAGTGGCGCGAAAGCGCTGGCGGGCTTCGTCGAGAGAGATGCCGGGGAATCCCTGCGGGCTCGGCGGAAATCCTTCGTTCCTCAGGGTAAACCACTCGGAGACGGATTGCAGGGAGGCAGTGGAGACGATGGTGGGGCCGCTGGCGACGGTGTCGTCGGGAAAACCGTTTTCGGAGTAGCGGACGAGGATTTGCTGGTCGAAGAAGACGCTGAACCATTCGGCGGCGTCTTCGTAGGCGCTGGGGAAGGCGAAGATGCGCGTGGGGATTTCGCGGCGATCGCCGGGGACGGAGAGGGTGACTTCGCGAAGGTTGGGGGAGTAGTTGGCTCGGATGAGATGGATGGCGGGAGTGCGCTTGCCGTTGACCCATTTTCCGTCGACGGAGTAGAGGGCCCAGGCGCGGTCGAGGGCGAGGCCACCGGAGGGGCTGATGCGGGCTTCGGGGACGGAGATGGGGTCGAGGGATTTGATGGGGTGAAGACGGATGTTGACGAGGTGCGGGGCCGCTTGCGGAGAAGGCATGGGGAAAGTTTAGCAGAGGAGAGAAGTAAAGAAGTGATGAAGTAAAGAAGTAACGAAGCAAAGACGGAATCGGGAAACAGACAACGCAGAGACGCAGAGGGCGCTGAGTTCAGAGGAGAAGAGTAACCCAAGAGCACAGCCAGGAGTGGCTGCGCCACAAAAAAAGAGGGGCGCAGCGCGATACTCTCCTTATCGTCAGCGGCTGCGCCCCTCGGCGCCAGGTTCATTGCGGAGAGAACTTATCGGAGCGGAATCAGCGACGTGGATCCGCACCCGGCCAGATTGAATTTGAGGCACAGCTTGGCCGCTGCGCTCACTCTGGTTGAACCCGGCGCTTTGCGACTCCCCGGTTTACAGAAGGGGAGCGAAAAACAAGGGAAGAAAACCTCGAATCCGGGCGGTAGCTGAAGGAACGTTTGGGCGGTTGGGACTACGAGGTAAAAGCGGGAGCTTCGCTCCCGCACTCAAAAAAATCTAGCGGCCGGCGGCAGCAGCTAGAGCGAATCCGGCGCGGAGTGGCCAGCGCGGCAAAGCGGAATCGGACTGAAGGTCGCGAGCTTCCGCTAGGGGAAGAAGCGGGATGGTGTGAATGCTGGCGATGGCTCCGCCCTGCGAGAAGGCCACGGAGATGGCCGCAGGAGAGACATCATCGGGAAATTCGGAGATGACGAGAACATCAAAGGGGCCGAGCGCGAAGAAGGAGGATTGGAGCTTGCCGCCTAGATTTTCGATGGGTGTTCGGATGGCTTCAAAACGATCATGAGGATTGTGAAGAAGCCGGTTGCGGGCGTCTGTGGTGTAACTGACTTGATGGCAAAAGAAGGACATCAGTGGTCACCTTCTAGGGGAAGGGCTGCAACCATTTCAAGGTGAACCTTGGGGATGAGGATGTCAAGTGAAGGAAAGATGAAATTTTTGAGGGGAAAGGAGTAATAGTTTGAGGGGGGGCTCCCAGATTGGAACTGAGGGAGGGAGAGAGGGAGGAGTGGGGGTAGAAAATATTTTGGATAGGTATCAAGATTTCCCTTGACATTACTTGAAGAAGTGGTATACTGCACGGCGTAGAGAAGTGTCGCTGGCCTCGGCTTACTGCCGGGGCTTTTTTGTTTTTGGGGGAAGAAAGAGAAGGGCTTTAACGCAGAGTTCGCGGAGGAGACGCAGAGAGCGCAGAGTTTTGGCATGGGAGAAGAGAAATGAAGAGATTTGTTTTGTTGGGGTTGGCGGCGGTTTTGGGGGCTTTGGTGGCGGATGGGGCGGGGTCGCAGCATACGGTTTCGGTAACGCTGAATTATGACTTTAGCGTGGACAATGCTTGCAGCTCGAGCGTGACGACCGGCTGCCTGAAACAGTTCAACATTTATGACATTACCGGTGGGGGGACGCCGGTGGTTTGACGGATCAGCAGTTGCAGCAGACGAATGCGCTGAACCAGCAGTTGCTTGGGCAGCAGCAGTCGGTGGGGAATCTGTTGACGCCGCAGTTTCAGAGCATTCTGAATAATCCGGGATTCAGCGCGGCGGACAAGGCGGCGATCACCGGGCAATCGCAGGGAGCGCTGGCGAGCGCGTTTGATTCGCTGCAGCAGTCGGCGGCGAATCGCGTGGCGCGCACGGGAAATTCGGCGGGCTTCAGCGAATTGACGGATGACTTGGCGAGGCAGAAGGGGATCGCGGAAGGGAACCTGGCGCAGCAGAACGAGCTGAACTTCAGCAATACGGCGTTTCAGCGGCAGATGGCGGCGCTGCAGGGGCTATCGGGATTGTTTGGCGTGGATTCCAATTTGTTGGGCAAGACGCTGGGGATTCCGGCGCAACTGCTGAATGTGCGGGCCAATGCTTCCCGGCCGAGCGGATTTTTCTCGACGCTGGGATCGAGTCTCGGCGGGTCGTTGGGCGGATTGCCGGGGTTGTTTTTGTAGGGACGATAGCAGAGAACAGATAACAGCGATCAGGAAGCAAGAATGGCTGTGTGATTTTCTGAATTGGAAATCGTCGGACGATTAGCGGCGCGGATTAAAGTGTAAAAGCAAAGGCTTTGCCCTTCCGCACTCCAGCGGGACGTAGCGCCGCCCTCCTGGCGGCCCGACCCCGGGAAATACTCGCCGGTAGGATGCCGGCGCTACAAGGAAAACACATGGGGACCTCGGGATGGACGTATGTGGTGGTGGTGTTTTCGCTTGGGGCGCAGTTGGTGGTGTTTTTGCGGTGGATGCACCGGCGCATGCGGGATGACGAGATCCAGCGCGTGTTTGTGAGAGATCTGGCGTTGCGGCATCTGCCGAACATTTACCGGGCGCTGAATACGATCGCCGAGAAGCAGGGAATTCATCTCGAAGAGCAGCCGATGGTGAATTATGTGGATTTGCGAAATGGCGGGCGGAACCGGTAGAAGAGCGGCAATTCGACGCCTACAGCGACAATCAACACGCAAGATAGAAAGATTTAACACAGAGTGCACAGAGAAGGAGCACAGAGGTCACCGAGGAGTGAAAGCCAAGAACATTGTGTATGCCCATTGATGCAAAACTTTTGGCGCTGGCGCAGCGGGCCGCGGAGGCGGAGGGATTGGACGCGGCACTGGTGTGCGCGGTGGTGGAGCAGGAGTCGGGGTGGAATCCGTGGGCGATGCGGTATGAGCCGGCGTTTTTCGCGAAGTATGTCGCACCCTTATATACAAACAATAAGGTAGGAGCCACAGAGGCGTACGCGCGGGGAATTTCGTGGGGATTGATGCAGGTGATGGGACAGACGGCGCGGGAGAAAGGCGCGAGTTCCCTTTATCTTTCAACGTTGTGCGATCCGGCGGTGGGATTGGCGGTTGGGTGCAGGATTTTGCGGCAGAAATTGGAGGCGGCGGGCGGCAATGCGGCTCGGGCGCTGCTGGCTTGGAATGGCGGGGCGAATGCGGATTATGCGGATGAGGTGCTGGCGCGGGTGGGGAGATATAGGTGAGCGGTGAGGACCGGAAAGAGCTGGCTTAAAAGACAGCGCTACATTTCGGAAAGCAGACATGGCGATCTGGATCAAGCTTGCCGCAGCGGTGGTTGTCGTAGTCTTGGCGGCGTGTGTGTTCGTTGCTTGGCGGGATACCCGGAAGGAACAGATGGCGCTGCAGGCGGAGTTGAAGACGACGCAGCAGGCGCTGGCGGAGGCGACCGCGCGGCAGGCGACACGAGATGCGGCGATGAGCGATCTGGTGGCCGGCTTGAAAAAACAAGAGGCGACGGTGCAAAAACCGGCGCAGGTGGTGGCGGCGCTGCCGGATGTGATTACGTTACCCGCCCCGATAACTATCGACGCAGAACGGCCCGCCTCCCCTCCTTCATCGGGGCAAGCGGAAGGCGGCCCCTACATAGGCAAGAGTGCCACCAGCGACGTGGATGGGGTTCAACCCAAGGTCAATTTCCCTGCTGCGGATTTGAAGCCGCTGTACGACTTTGCGGCGGACTGCAAGGCTTGCCAGGCGAAATTGGGGGCGGCACAGGCGGACCTAGCCGATGAGAAGGTGAAGAGCCAGGCGCTCGGCAGGGAACGGGATGATGCCCTGCGGGCCGCCAAGGGCGGCTCGGTGTTGCGGCGCATTGCGCGGGCGGCGAAGTGGTTTGCAATTGGGGCGGCGGCTGGCGCGATTGCGACGAAGGCGGCGCGCTTGTAATCGCATCTGAAATCGAAGAGCACAGTCAGGAGTGACTGTGCCACACGTAGCTCACCCCATAGCCTCAGGAAGCCCACCGACCCAGCAGGGTCCTGGCTGGCGCACCCCCCGCGCCAGCCAGGACAAACCTTGAGAGAAGAGCGGCAGAACGAAGAAAGGACTGAAATAGTTAAAGATTTCGCTTGACAGTACGTCCTATAAGCTATATTATGTTTACTAACAAATCGGTTTCTTTCGCCCCTCCTTCGCCGGGGTTCCAAGGCGGAATCCGGCTACCTCTTCCCTCCCTCGGCCTACTGCCCCCATGACTGCGATTGCTGCCCGCTGCCCTGTAAACTTTCGCGCTACCACATCGGGCCGCATACCTGCGGCGCTCGGCATCGGCTAGTTGCGTCTAAGCAATTTTCCACACTCGAACTGGCTACCCGATTTGTGTTACTCCCAGTCCATCTGCTAATTTCCGAATTGTTCGGGTCGGGTTACTCGCGCACGTTCCTCCACTCGGTTCTGTCCACAACTCAAAAAACACTACAGGGGCCACGTTATGTCCAGCCGTGATGGTGTGCCTTCGCTCACTCTTGATGAACTGCGGAGAATCGCCGCAGACAAAAAAGAGGATTTGCAGCGACAGGCGAATCAGGGAATCCGCAAAAAGGATTGGGAGCAAGGCATCGGCGCTCTCGCTGCAAAGGAAGCGATAGACGATTTTATTTACCAGTGTGAAATCGTCGCGGGCATGTATGCCGAAGCGCTGCGAAAAGTCGAGCGGCGCAAACCCTCCAACGTGACTTCCCTTCCGTCTCCCGCTCCCATCGTTCGCAAGCGGCTAAAGCCATCCGAAAAACCTGACATTGACCCGGCCACTCTACCCGGCTGGGCGAGGGGGAAAAAAGCATGAGTGCTGCCGTGTCCGCTGTCCGCGTTCAATCTTTCGACTGTCCGGTGTACGAGTGTCCTGAGTGCTCGGCTTACCATTTCACGCTGCACAGTGGAAAGCATCTGCTTTGGTTCGTCGTCTGCGAGCGGTGTGATGGGCATTACGAGTGCGAATCCTGCGGCCATCTGTTTCTCAAGCGGCATGACGGATGGTACCGGCTCTTTCCCAACGATTCGGTTTTGAAGGTGAGCGCATGAAGCGCGAGCTAGTCCGCGTCGAATGCGGGGATGACTGTTTTTACGTGTTCATCGGCGCTGTGTTCGTGCGCTCGTTTAACACGCAAAAGGAAGCGGATGATTTGGCGGCGGCAATTAGCGCGGAATTGCAAAAAGAGTTCACGCAACGCGCGCGGGCCGTTGCAAAAGAGTCTCGCTTTCGAGAGGTGAAGCATTACTAACCCTTCAAAGTGCGAGCGGTGCGGGTGGGATGTTGTCGAGGGTCCCATCTGTAGCGACTGTGAACGGTTGGAAGTGTTCAAGGTCGCCGCGCACATTGCAGCGCGCGCGATTATGTCGCAAGACAACATTTTGTTGCGGTTGCGGTTGATTAAAAAATTCTTCGGAGTGTGCGTAAACCAATGGGAACATCTCTCGATTCTTGCCCCTGCCCCGTCTGCGGCCAAACTATGTCCTTCACTCCCTACCCGAAAGGGGCCGGGTTCCGCCTAGATTGCTATGGGACGGATGCGGTCCCTCATCGTCTGCGGGTGTACCTCGACAAGTTTCGCAAGGATGCCCCTTTCATCCCTGCCCCTCAAGTCGCTGCCGTCGAACCTCCGCGCACATCTCGCGCGAAAGAATTGCTTGCGCGTGCGGCGCGTCTGGCCGGGGAAGAAAAAATAGCGGCGTAATTTGTTCGGCGGCGTGGATTTCCCTTCCCCGCCTTATCCCACTACTGGAAAAAAACATGAGTCCAAAAAGAACGTGTAGCGAATCGGCTGGCCACAAGGGGCCGTTTTTTACCGTGACTGTCTCGGCGCTCGAAGTTGGGCGCGGGAGTCGCAAGCCGGGAAAAGAACGGCGGCACTATCGGCACGTTGTCGGCACGGTCTGCCGTAAGTGTCTCCGCGCGTCCGTCGTGAAGGTGCGCGGGTCCAAACTTGTGCGGAAAAAGTCGCGGCGGTCGCCAGCGGGAAAAGTGGCGGTTATCCGCACGGAAAGCAACCCCCCTGCTGTGGATATAGCTTAGAAATTTTTGCGAGCGGGAAAAGTGCGGTTGTCCGTGGTTAACCGGGGTTTTGGAGGCCCCGAAAATGGCTCTGATACGGTTTTTGTGGACTCTTTTGCTTACTTACGTGGCAATCCTCATCGTCGGCCTGTTCGCCACTGTCGGCGCGTTGATTTTGCTGATTTGTTTTTGGGGCGCGGCGGATGCCCTGGTCGTTCAAGTCTTGGATTATTTTCAACGGTAAACCGTTTATGAGTTCTCACAGACAAGCCGGGGAGTCGGGAAACGCGCAAAGGTCGGGCAACGCGGGGACGCGACCCGAGACGCATACGGGTGACTCGACTCTCCGGCTTAGTTGTGAGTTGCAAAAAAAGGGGGATGTCCGATGAGTGGAATCAAGGAAGCGAATTCCGTGTTGCTGCAAAAAATGATTACCGCAATCACGGAGCAGGAATTGGTTTTGTGTGTGGGCGTGCTGCATAAGAGCGAAGGTTTCCGTCTGTGTTACCTGACGGCGGATTCGGAAGTTATCGAAGTCTTGCAGGAAGAAATCCGCGACATTGTGACGGGTTCCCCTCATTGCATTATTCGCAATCGCCGCGTGCTGTAGAGTGGCGCGTCAAATGCACCCGGCGCGGAGTAAATCCGCCTCCCCGCGCGCGGGGTTTGCGCGTGGGGACGGGAGGGGGCAGAGGGTTCCGGTAGAGCGGTTTGCTTCACTTGACTGTATTTAAGATTATTCGCAACGGACGGTAAAAGTGGAACGTAGAAAAGCCTTCGCGTGTGGGAATTTTTCAGTAGTCGGGCCGTTGAAAGGCCAGCCGGGAAAGTTCGGCCATAAATCCCTTTTCTGTCAGTCGTATCGGTGCCCTCGGTGCCGGAATCCAAAGCTGAAAAAAGTGCGTGCGCGCATCGCGCAGATTGCCACAGAGCACAAATTGCAGCGCATGGTTACGCTGACACTCGACCCGTCGAAAATTCGGAAAGCGGACAGGACGGACCGCTACATCCGCGACTGCTGGCGCAAGATGCGCGTGTCTCTGGCGCGCGAGTTCGGGGAAACACTTTCGTTTGTGGGCGTGCTGGAATTCCATAAGAGCGGAATTGCTCACCTGCATCTGCTGGTTGGCCGGTACATCCCTCAAGCGTGGCTGTCCCATGCGTGGCAAGCGGTCGGCGGCGGCAAGGTTGTAGATATTCGCTACGTTGACGTGCATCGCGTCTCTGCCTATCTCTCCGTGTATCTGGCCGGGGATAAAGTCGCCAAGACTCTCACACTCCTGCCAAAGCGCGCGCGAATCTTCACTACTTCGCGGAGTATCGTCCTGTGGGGCAAGAAAAAAAAAACTGGGTGGACCCTGCGGTATATGGACCTAAGCCAAATGTTTAATCACGTGGAAAACAAGGCCAATGTGCGCTTTTCCGAGGTCGAGGATTTGAAACCCTTCAATCTGGAATTGCTCACCTATTTCGAGGCCCCGCCTTCTCCTGTGGCCCTCCCCGGTGTGGATGGGTTCGACATATTGCGTTCTTCGCTGGCGGTTTGGCAGCAAAAAGTTTCGCACGGGAAACCGGGCGAATTCGTAAAACTAAAAACCTAACGGGGTAACAGAATGGCAAAACTGACAGGCAATACAACGCAAGGGCAAGAGATAGCGCGGCGGGAGCAAGCATCCGATGCGCCTTTTCTCGCGGCTACTTTTTGGGAGAAGGGCCGCGCGATTACGTGCGAAGTCCTGAGCGTGCACAAGTCGAGCAACGGGCCGTATGTGGCCGTGGAAATGATTTCTCCCACGTCGGTCGAGATGTACGACGCCGAGGGCAACTTGCATGAACACACGGTTGTCCGCATCGGAAACCTCGCGGGCATTTCTCTCGCTCGGCGGGCCGCGTTGCAAAACGAAAAAAACAAGTATTTCGCTGTGGGCGACAAGCTTTATCTCGTCTGCACTGGAATCACGCCCGCAACGAAAGACGGCTATAGCGATAGTCCCAATTTTGAGCTAGGGATTGACCGCGCGGAGTTGGCGTTTTGAACGGGACAGACACGGCGGAGGAATTGTTGGAAATCGTCAAGATGAACGGGGGCGGGAATTTTACCGCCTCCGTGTATCTCCGCGAGGATGGTTTTTTCGTTCTCTTCAACGTCCCTTTTCTTGAGCGAATCGCGGCGGCTGGTCGCGCCGAAAGGTTCGCCGAGTTGCTGAAAGAAAAATTCGAGGAGGCTCTACGTGAGGCCACGAAAGAAAGCAGGTCCGGTGCCGGGGACACCCGCGCCGGAAAAAATTTCCTGCCCCGCGTGCAAGTCAGAAATTAGTGGGGACGGTGCAACACTCCACGCCCGGTCAAAGCAGCTGGAAGAGTGGATTGAGGACGCCGGGGCTGTGGAGAAGACGGAGAAGGTAATCGAATCGCTGGAAGCGAAGTTGGCAGCGGAGAAGCAAGAGAATCAAGAGTTGAAAGCGAAGTTGGAAGGGGCAACAAAATCCAAAACGGGGGAAAAGACAAATGAGGTTGTGGGGACAGGAGAAGCAAAACCAAAGCGAGGCAGTTGGTGGTGAGTTCGAGCAAGCGGCGGCGCGGGTGACGGCGGCGGTTGAGCCGGACCCGACTGGTGCTGGCGGTCCTGCCGATGAGGGACAGGACGGTTTGTTGATTCGTCCAGAGTGGGCGAACGGGGCGGCGCGGCTGATATTCCTTCCGGCTGCGAAGTTCTCACACCCCGCCTTTGCTCTGACTGACGACGAAGCGGAACGAATCACGCCACAGATGCAAGCGTTCATGCAAGCCATTGCGGACAAGTACGCGCCGGAATTGCTCGGGCGTCTTGCGAATAAGTACCCTGAATTTTTCGACCTGACGGCGGCTGTGGGAATTCTCTACTGGCAGAAATGGCGCTATGTGTCGCAGATTCGACGCATGGAAGCTATGGAAGCGGAGCGGATGCGCGCCGAGAATCAGCGGCCAGCGGAAAGAGCGGAGGCCGAGACGTTCGCGGCTGCCGCTGTCGCCTCTGGCTCTTTCATTCCGGGCGCTCCCGCGCCTTCGGTAGAACAGCCAAAGGCCGGGGAGCGGGACGGACAGGGTAGGCTGATAATTTGAGCCTCGGTTACTTGGAGTTGTTTTTTGGAAAGTCCTTCACGGGCAAAACGGCGCGGATGCTTCACGAGGTCCGCGCCGTTCCTCGTTTGGTAATCGTTGACCCGAAGTGCGCGCAGTTGGCAAAGCTCAAAGGGTTTGCCCATCTATGGCCCCAGTATTCCGTAAAGCCTCGCGGGTGGGCCGATGAGTCCGTTGTGAGCTACTTTCGGGAGCATGGTGGCGCTGAACGATTCCGGGTCGTGGTGCATGTGCGGGAGCATTTCAGGGAACAGTTGGAACTCCTGTGCATCCTGATTCGGGCGGTCGGTGACTTGACGCTATGCGTGGATGAGTTGGGCCTGTTCATCCCTTCCGGTTCGCCCGGTTCCCTGCCCCCTGCGATTACCTCGGCCATGATTTCCGGGCGTCACGAGGGGCTGAGGTTCGCTGGCACGGCGCAACGTCCTGCCCTTGTTCACGTGACCGCCAGGGCAAACGCAGAGCGCATCCGCTGGTACAGGACAACGGAGCGCAATGACCTAGACGCGGCGCGGGATTACATGCCCCGTGCTCTGGCGGATTCCCTTCCCTCCCTCCCTGACTACGTGTGCGTAGAGACTTCTGACGGGTCCCCCGCCTTTCGTGATGAGTCGTTGGTGGGCCGTCTTAGACTCCCCGGCGTTTCCCGCCTGTCGAAGTAGTCAAGGACACGAAAATAATTTTCGTGTTCCTGACACTCCCCGCCTTTCTCTTCCCTGATTCATGGATTCCAAAACCTGTCAAGAGGGTAGGTCACGCGCGCGCGCGTGTGACCAAATTTGTGTTTTTGGGACCGGGTGTATCCTCCGCACGTTTTAACTGAGAGTTTTTCCGGCAACCTGCCGGGGAGGGTTAAGAGAGTGGCAAAGCCGAATTTGTTTGGGTTCAAAAAGCTAACGAGCAAGCCGTGGCCAATCGCCGGTCCACAGGCTGCCAGTGCGCCGGGTCAGGTGACGATTGACTTCAAGGATTTTTTGCAGGGTGAAACGATTTCGCGCGCGTTCATTCGTGTGCGTGGAAACGTCATCGTTGCCGGTGCTGGTCCGGGCGTGGCGACGGGCAAGGACAACCCGGAAGGGCTGGTCACTGGCATCACGGCGCGGCATTCTCCCGCTCTCGGTGTCGTGAGCAAAAATTCCCTCACTGTTCGCGGCATCATCCAACAGGGAATTTTTGACCGTGGTTATTCCATCCACGGCACGGCCATTGCGGACGCTGCCGCGACTGTTCCGGTGGATTACTACCTGCCGCTGACGTTCAAGCAACCCGGCTCCGTCAATCCGATTGAGTGGGGCCTTCCGCTCTCCCTGTTCACTCAGTACCAGTTGGTTGTGACGGTCGGCGGACGCGAGCAACTCTTTACCGGTGGTACGAACACTTGGGACGCCACTGGCCTTGTTGTGGAACTGTGGGCCGATTATGACGACGGCGTGGCCGGTGCGTTCAATCTCGTGGAAGAGTTCGAGATTACTCAACCGGTGGTCCAGACTCAGCCTGACTTGCAGATGATTCTCCCTGCCGGTTTCGCGTACACGCATCTGCTCTTCATCGCGCAGACGGCAAACGCGAAGGACAACACGTTGATTAACGGAATCACGGTCCAGAGCGCGGGTCGCATTTGGACGCCACAGGGCGATAAGAACGCCCAAATGATTCAGAACTGGAACAGGGAGACTCACGTCAACAATGCGGCTGAGAGTTTGGCCGGTACGTACTTCATCCCTGCTCTCCGTGATGGATTGGTGAGCCGTTCAATCGAGGCGATTACTGACCGAGTGGAAATTAAGCTCGATGTCACGTTCGCTGCGGGTCCGTCCAACGTCATCCTGCGGGGCCGTCGAATCATTCCGGGTGGCTTGCAGGTGAAAGCGGCCTGAACCTAAACACATACCCCTAAAAACAGTCAACACGCGGGGGAGGGACGGTTAACCGTCCCTCCCACTCAAGAGGAAAAGAGGGAAACGTGGAAGTTTCTTTGCAGGATATTGGCTCCGGTGGGTGGGGGTCGATTTCGGAAAATTCGTCCGGGGGAGTCGGGGACGTTGGCGCGGGTGTCGGCGCTGGTTTGGGAGTTTTCGACGCGACTGGCAGCGGGTTTCCTGATACCGGGTTCGGCGGCATTCAGCCAACGATTCCAAGCGGAATAACCTCCGGGCCTACCACGAGCGGCGGCGGGTGGAGTGATGCTCTTGCGAATCTTGGCGTGAATCTTCTTTCCGGCGTGGCCAGTGTCGGCCTCGGGGCGCTCGGCACTAAGGCAGGCGTCGGCTATGTGAATCCAAACTCTCTGACGCAAAGGCCGGGAAGCGTGCGGAATGGCTACATTCCAACGGCAGTCGGCGCGGCCACTAATGGATTGTTTTGGGCCGGTGCGCTTGTAATCGGCGGCGTGATTTTCTTCGCCCTTCTTCGTCGGCGGGGTGCGTAGTCGTGTGCGCTTGCGGCGGTAATTCGGGTGCTGATTCTGGATTCGGCGGGCCGCTGCTTTCAGGGACGGTGAGCGGTGCTGCATACGGCAGTAGCGCGCAGATGCCAGACTCTTCGCCCAACATCGGCGCGGCAATGAAGGACGTTTCAGATTGGTCCCTGCTTTGGGTTGTGTTGGGCCTCGGTGTGGCGGCGCTGCTTTTGCACGCGGCCATAGGTCGGAAACGCGGAGGGGATGAGTGAGGGCTTCTCTTCAAATTTTGGCAGGGCGAGCGGGGCGCGGCGTTTCTGTCGTACCGGCGCGCGGAATTTCCGTCTTGTCTGCCACTGTGCAAGCTCCGATTGGAGACGCGGAAACGATTGTTAACGCGCTCGGTCCATTTCGAGACAAGGGAGTCGAGGGTCTTGTGCGCGGTGCCGCGCAGACTGGTTTTTTTTCGTATAACGACCACTGCGGAGCGATTGGTGGGGGAAGTAGCAATTTGCAGTTGGCTCAGTTCGGTATAAATTCCGGCGTTCAAATTGGGTTGACTGCGGCCAAAGCGATTCCGATTGTTGGGGATATTATTTCGAGCGTTGCGAGTCTCGCAACTCTTCCCTTCGCTCATCACGCGCAAGCGGTCAAGAACGAGCAAGCCACGCTATGCGCGGCGGTTCCTGCTGCAAACCAAATGCTGCGCGGAATAGACCAGCTAGTCTCTAGCGGTCAGATTGACACGGCTACCGCGTCGGCGGCAATGGACCAAGGGTACTCAAATTGGCGGGATTCGATAAAAGGAATCCTCAAGGACACGGGCGGAAAGTGTAACGCGGCGTGTGTCTACGAAAAGGTTTTTCAGGCCGCGATTATGAAGCGCAAACAGGATTACGCGGTGATGGATGCTCAACAATCACGCGGCGCGCAACCTGTGAACGGCGGCGGCGTCGTGAATGCTCCGGGTGGAGTGGTGGTTTCTCCATCTACAAACGGAGGGGTTTTTAGTGGCGTCGTGAATGCGCTCAACGGCGCGGTGAACGCGATAACCGGCCAACCGGTTGCTGCTGGTCCGGTGGCCGCGCAAGTACAGGCAAACGGCGCGGCAACGGCGGTGCTTGCGGTCGGTGCGGTTCTTGTGGCTTTGGTTTTGGTGCGGTCAATCCTCGGGAGGTGAATGGTGAGACTTAAAGGGCGTCACTACGTAATCGGCGGGCTGGTGCTTCTGCTCGGCTATGCTGCTTACAAAAAGTACTACAAAAAGCAGCTACTCATCCCTTCGCTGGGATTCTAAAGGGGGGCGCATGTCGCCTGTCGTAACTGCTGTGCTGGTGGCCGTGGCGGTCGCCGCGCTGTATTTCATTGTCAATCCGAGTTTGGCGTTTGCCGATGCCGGGAATGGGGGAGGCGATACCGGAGCCACGTCTGCGGACGGGTCTGGCACTCCCCCGCCTTCCGGTAGGGCCTCGCAGTTTGACCCGCTGATAGCACAGGCGGCCAGTGCTGCGGGAATTGACCCGGTTTTGCTGAAAGCGATTTGCGCGGAGGAAAGCGGGTTTAATCCTGATTCGATAAACCCGGAAAGTGACTTCACGCTAAACGGCGTTTTCTACACTCAAAACGACCCGGCTGGCCGGCGCCTCCTTGTGGCTTGGATAAAACAGGGAAACGACCCGGCGTCAATCGGGCTGAATCCTTCGTGTGGTATCGCACAGGTGCGGGTGAGCAACGCCAAGAAGTTTATTCAGGGCCTCAGTCCGTGGGACCTGTTCGACGCGGCTACGTGCTTGGAGGCTGCGGCCTATCTCATTGCAGACGACGGCACGACGGTTGACACGGCGGATATTTACAACGTCGGGCACGGGCTGAACTGGTTGCGCGGAGTTCGGAACATTCCCTATCGCACAAAAGTGCAGGGATACTACGCGCAATTTTTGGGAGACTTCCAATGAGTGCGAGTCTTTCGCGTGGATTCTTTAATTTGCGAAACCTTGCCGTGTCTGCCGATGGCTCGGGCCTTCCTCAACCGAGTGGGCCTCATGTGTTGAGTGACCCGGCTCCGGTTGTCCGTCCAAGCGCGGGGGGATGCGGTTTCGATTGGAACAGGATGCAATATGGGGATTTCACTGGGTACACCATCAAAACGGGCGACCCGGCCACATCCCTTACTGTGCTCTCCCCGAAAGTGCAACAAGGTTTTTTTTGGTGGGTGACGGCGCTTTCTCTCGCCATCATTGACCCCAGTTTTGCTGGCACGGCCGCCCAAAAGGTTTCGGTGTTCTTGATGCCTCCGGGGTTCTCGGACGACATTACCAAAATTCCGTTTACGTCCTTCGGGAGCGGGACCAACAAGTCAGTTCCCTCCGTGGGCGTAAGGATTACTCCGCTCGCCTTCGACTCAAGTCTTCAGGCGTCGAACGGCCAGCACGTGGGAATGTTGCAACTGTCTTCCATCATCGTTCCTGCGGGATGGGCGCTCTTGGGTTGCTATGACCAGTCTGTTGTAGGTACGAACACAGTGGGAGCCAACATGCGGATGCAGATGCAGTACGCGGAATTGCCCACTGGGACGGAATTGCCGACTTTGTAAATCTGAGAGGTGAAAAGTGTATTTCTTCGACGCTGAAAAACAGAGCGAATCTCACGCGGCTGCTGAGGCTGCGGCGGCTGCTGCTGCGGCGGCTAAAGCTGCGGCGGATGCTGCGGCGGATGCTGCGGCGGATGCTGAAACGCAACACGCGCATGGGCCGGTTGTTTTCGACCCCACCGCCTTTCCCTTCGACGCGCGCCACTATCGCATTCACTTCAAGAACGGAATTTCCGGGGAGTATGACGGCGCGATTCTCGCGCACACGTTTCCCTTCGACGTTCGGGAAGTTGAGCGCGTGGAGCCTGTCGAGGAAGTTGGCGCGTAGTCATGGCAACCTGCGGCACTCGCGCGTGTTTTCACGGGGCGTACTCGGATAAAGACAAGGCCGAGAGGAAAGCCGAAGCGCGCAACGGCCAAGTGCTCAAGCGGCGCGTGCGCGGGTCCGTGCGTTACATCGTCGTCACGAAGAAGGGTTAACCGTGCCAACGAAAGAGCGGCGTACCTATCGGTTGATTAAGGCGCGGCAAGACTTCAAGCGGCGGCGCGGTAATCGCTGCGAGTACTGCGGTTGGAAACCAAAGCGGAGGGCCGATGCGCGTTTTCTGGATGTTCATAATCCTTCGGGGGGTTATCACGGATTTCCGAAACCTTCTGACAAAGTAGCGTGTAAGTGGTGTCACGGTCGGCGGTCGCAAGGCAAGAAAACCAAACGACGGGGCTAAGTTCATGGGCGTGGGCACGGCGGTTGCGGTCGGTGGGGCAGTTCTCGGTGTGTTGCAAGTTTTGGTTTTGTTCATTCTCTCGGATATGCGCGAGCGGATTATGCGACTCGAAAACCGGGAAATGCGTAGCACTCCTGCGGGGGATTAAATGGGATTCGTTGACGGAGTTTTGTCGAACACACTGGGCCTCGGCTATCGCGCGGTAACTGGCAACGTGGACCCGTGGACGCTAGACCAGCAAAAGCAGGACGTGGCGGCCAGCATCGCACAGGCGAGCGGTCCCAATGTTGACCCGGCAACGCTGGCGGCAGCGCAAGCCTCTGCGCAAAACGAAATAGACAGGTACCTGTACGACACTCACGCCCACCCGGACCAATCTGGCGTCCGCATCGGTGGAGTAATCGGCAAGTTGCTTGGCGGTGGCAATGATGGCCTCGTGATTGGTGGGCCAGACGACAACACAACGGCGCTCTACGCGACTCTCCAAAAATATGTGTACGGAGGTTTGGTGCTGGTGGCCGTCGTCGGCGGTGTTTACTTCTGGCGTTTGTATGGCTCGACTCTCAAGCGAGCATTCCCGAAGGGGTGAAGCTGTGCCAATCCAAGATTTGCTTTTTAAGATTCTCGGCGGCGACCTGGGCGACACGTTCACCAAGATTGTCAGCGCGTTCCATCTCTCCCCGGACAAAGCGGCTGAGTTGCAATCCCTCCGCGAGACTCACGCGGCGGATTTGGCGAAAATGCAATTGCAGATGCAGGGGCAGTTACAGGACGCCATAACGCGGGAAGTGGAAGCGGCAAGCGCGAACATTCGCGCAGAGGCAACGAACGGCGACAAGTTCACAAGCCGCGCGCGGCCTACTTTCCTCTATGTCGGGAACACAATCATCCTTTGCAACTATCTTATTTTCCCGCTCATCGGGCGGGCTCCAATCGCTTTTCCTGAGCCGTTGTTCTGGCTATTCGGTTCGGTGATGCTCGGATACGTCGGGGCGCGGTCGTGGGAAAAAGTTAGCGGCATGAAGGGTGCCGACTAGAAAGGGGGAAATTTGAAAGCGGAGTTTATCGGAAAGGTCGTGCAGTTGTGCGGAGTCGGCGGCGTGGCTACTGGCGTCGTGCTGAGTCTGCATCATATTCCGGCTGCCGTGGCGCTGATTGGTGGCGGCGTGGCGTATTTCGTCGGAGCGAAACTGCAAGGCAAGTAATCCGGGCGGGGATTCCCTTCCCCGCCTTTTCTGAGCGGTGGTACCATTACCCAGTTGTCCGGTAAGGGCGTTAATCAGGCCTTGAGGCTGGCTCTCACGCAATCACTGTGGCTTTTGAGAAATGTTGTAGTAGAAAGTGATGCGCAGCACGATAAACGGCTGAGAGAATTTTTCAGGTAGGTGGCTAAACGGCGCTGCCTCACGAATAGCTTGTAAGCTGGCCGCATCAAAGTCACTCTTTTCAGACCTGATTACTATCCTCGAATAATCTTTCGGGACATTCCCATCCCGCAGAACGCGGAACTCCACCGTATTTGACCCTTGCTGTCCCTTTTCAGCGGATGGCGGCATGTTTGCCACCCACCTTTTCTTGACCGAAAGATAGACTTCTCGAAGATACGCATTGAAATCTATGCCCTCTGTATCCGAGAGCATTTCGAGCCCCGCCCGAACCTGGCCGCTAGACTGCAGCGGTAGGTCCTTCTTGTGGGAAGCGGCCATTTCGATTGTCTGGACTGTTGTTGAAGCCAATAGAGCTACCACCAAGAGGCGGGGCGCGGTGTGGAAGAGCATGTTTTCACCTTAACGTGAATTCTCGGACTGACATCTGAACAACGCTTAACGTTGCACCAGAGAACTTCCGGCATTGTACCTCACGCGCTGCACTCAACTCCTGATTTGTCGGCAAACCGGACAAGTCAAGTAATGGTACTGCATTTTCTTGACAAAGCGAAAGGCGCTCGGTATAAAGGTTGCCGACATGAATCTAGCCAGCACACACAACGTAATGCCCTTCCCTCCATATAATTCTGCGTCCTTCGTACCTATATTATGTTAACTAATAATTCTGCCTGCCGAGACTGACCGCTCAGTCTGAACCTCTTCCTTTCTAGGTTCTCCCTGCCACTCCATCCCATTTCGAGTGCTCCAACGATTCCCTTTTAATTCGCAGTTAGTTGACCGTGTTGACCTGGCAAAAGCGGAAGCTGCGCTTCCGCACTCAAAAATGCCGAATTATTTCTTGCTGGCTTTTTGTTGGGCTAGTTCGTAGTCGATATATTGCTGGATGCCGTGGGGGTCGGCGCCGACGATGCGGCGGCCGTTGATGAAGAGCGTGGGTGTGCTGCGGACTTCGAGGAGGTTGCCGTTGGCGAGGCTGGCGTCCACCTCGGCGGTGGCCTGGGGCGAGGCGAGGCAGGCCTTGAAGGCGTCCTGGTTCAGGTTGGCCTGGCCGGCGAAGTCGAGGACCTTGTCATAGACGTTGGCGGCGGAGACCAGGTCCTGCTTGTCGTAGATGAAATCGTAGAACTTCCAGAAGGCGGCGGGATCCTGCTGGTAGGTGCAGCGGCCGGCGAGCGAGGCGGTGCGCGCCCAGGGATGGATCTGATCGATGGGGAAATCCTTGAAGATGAGCTTGACCTGAGGATAGTTAGGCAGAAGGCCGTGGAGGGCGTCGTGGAGGTTGCGGCAGACGGGGCATTCGAAGTCGGCGAACTCGACGATGGTGACGGTGGCTTTGGGATCGCCGAGGACCGGGGATTTGGACAAATCGAGCTTGGAGGTGTTCTCGGCCAGTGGATCCTTGGAGAGGTCGGAGATTTCGCCGCGGAGAAGGTAGCGGCCGTCTTTGGTGATGTACATCTTGACCTTGTCGGAGCCTTGGTCGGTTTTGACGTCGATGTTGGTTTCGAGGAGGCCGGAGTTCCCTATTTCGGTGGGCGCGGCGATGGTGATCTGAACGTCGGGGCCGAGGGCAAAGGCGCGGCGGAGATAGGATTCGATATTTTTTTGCAGCGGAGATTGTGTGGCGACGGGTTGCTGCGCGTGTCCGAACGGCGTGACGGAGATCGCGAGCACTAGAAATGCGATTGGGCGGAGTTTGTTTTTCACGCGATGGCGGTCCTTTGTTGAGATTGTTGAGATGAAACCCAAGAGGGCGGCGTAAAGCCGCCCCTACATGAGATGGTAGACATTTGCATCATGGGACGAAGCGCTGGGCGATCGGAAATGGGCGGCCAAAGCCGAAGGCGCGCGAAGTGATTTTGAGGCCGGGAGCGGCTTGCTTGCGCTTGTATTCATTGCGATCGACGAGCATGGCGATGTTTCGAACGAGCTGCAGGTCGTAGCCAAAGTCTTCGGCAATCTCCACGGGCGTTTTCACTTCCTCGATATAGGCCTTCAGGATGCGGTCCAGCACTTCGTAGGGCGGCAGAGAGTCCGAGTCCTTTTGATTTGGACGCAATTCGGCACTGGGGGGTTTCTCGATCGTGGAGCGGGGGATCAGTTCCCTTTCGCGGTTTATGTACTCGGCAAGCTCGTAGACCATAAGTTTGGGGACATCGGAAATGACGGCGAGGCCGCCGGCCATATCGCCGTAAAGTGTGCAGTAGCCGACGGCGATTTCGGATTTGTTGCCGGTGCTGAGGACCATGGAGCCAAATTTATTCGAAAGGGCCATCAGGTAGTTGCCGCGAATGCGGGCCTGGATATTTTCTTCCGTGGCGTCGACCGGGCGATTGCCGAAGACCGGCTTGAGGGCCTGAATATAAGTATCGAATACGGAGCTGACAGGCACAGTAAGAAATTCAATGCCGAGATTGTGGGCCAGGCACTTGGCGTCGGTCTGGCTGCCTTCGGAGGAGTAGGGGCCGGGCATGGAGACGCCGAGGACATTTTCCTTGCCGAGGGCGTCCACGGCGATGGCGGCGACGACGGCGGAGTCCACTCCCCCGCTGAGGCCGACGATTGTTTTGCTGAAATTGCATTTGCGGACGTAGTCTCGGGTGCCGGTGATGATCGCCTGGTAGGCGTAGGCGATTTCTTCCTTGGCTTGCGAGTGGATATCGCCTTTGCCGGTGACCGTGTCGAAGAGGACGAGGTCTTCTTCGAAGGCTTTGGCCTGCGCGGCGATGTGGCCGTCGGGGGTGAGGGCCATGCTGGCGCCGTCGAAGATGAGCGAATCGTCGCCGCCGACCTGGTTGACGTAGATGATCGGCCGGCGGTGCTGTTGGGCGATGGAGCGAAGCATTTCGATGCGCAGGGAGCGCTTGTCGATGGTGTAGGGAGAGGCGGAAATATTCAGAAGGATGCTGGTTCCCTGCTGGACGAGCTCGGTGACGGGGTCGCGGGCGTAGCGGGGCTTGGCCCAGAAATTCTTGTCGTTCCAGACGTCTTCGCAGATGGTGATGCCCAACTGTTCGTGACTGAGGCCATAAACGTAATCCCGTTCGCCAGGTTGGAAGTAGCGGGATTCGTCGAAGACGTCGTAGGTGGGCAGGAGCATCTTGCTCTGCTCGAAGACGACGCGGCCGTCCTGGATGAGGGCGGCTTTGTTGGCGATAGCCTTGCCGGAGCGGGGATGATCGACGCGGCCCGCAAAGCCTACGACGGCGGGGAGAGGCATGCGGTAGGCGATGTCTTTCAAGGTGTCCAAATTGCGCTGGATGAAGGCGGGGCGCTCGAGGAGATCGAGCGGGAGATAGCCGCAGGTGCAGAGCTCGGAAAATACGGCGAGTTCCGCGCCGCGGCGCTTGGCTTGTTCCGCGAGGTCGAGAATGCGGGAGGAGTTGCCTTCAAAGTCGCCGACGGTTGGGTTGAATTGGGCGAGGGCTATCTTCATTCGGACTGAAGATTAGGATAAGTGGGGAGCGGGGAGAATGCAAATTGGGAGAGCCACAGGGTGATGATTCGAATTGTGGAGCAACAAACTATAGGGTAATCACCTTAACCGGAATCCATGTTCCAACCCGATTGTCATGACGGCGCCAGCGAGACAACACTATCTTGATCTAGACTTCCCTGATCTAGGGATCCAGGGGGATGAAGAATTGGCCGTGTCCGCCCATGTTCAAGAACCCAAGTAGCGAATTCACCGGGGAAACCAACGAGGCGGAGCATGCCCTTTCCCCCGCTCCGGAAACAAATCACCGCCAAAGCGATCGTGTTTTTTTGACCATCCCCATTCGTGTCTCATGTATTCGCGGACGCAGCGAAGTGTTCGTGGAGGAAGGACAGACAATCGACATCAGCCGGCACGGCGCGACCATCAAGGTGGATAGAGAGCTATTCGCTGGCGAGATCGTCAAAGTTCAGCGCCTTGACGGTGCTGGCAAAGAGGTAATGGCCCGAGTCGTCGGCCGCGTTGCGAGGGGATCCGAGGGCCATGTGTTTGGGTTGACGATCCTCGACCTTGCTGTCGCTAACCCGTGGGGGATTGTTTTTCCTGCCGTCGCCGACATGGACAATGCGGTGCTCCGGGCCCTGCTGAGATGCGTTTCCTGTGAACGCACAGAGGTAACTTACCTCAACGAATTTGAAACTGATCTCCTCCTCTGCCACCACTATATTTCCCGGCCGTGCGAGCAGTGCGGTGGCTGGACCACGTGGAACCGCCCGCATGACCATCCCCCCGCGGGACCTATTGCCGCCGCGGCCCATGGAACGCAAAACCGACGGTCCCACGGCCGCATTCATGTCGAGGCGGTTGGATGCGTGCGGCATCCCGCTCTTGGAAGCGAAGTTGTGGTCGTCAGAGAGTTGGCGCGCGGAGGCTTAAGCTTCTTCAGCGCGACCAAATACCCGGACGGATCACGGGTAGAAATAGCGGTACCCTACAGTTCCAAGGCCCCCAATATTTACTCGCCCGCTAGGATCGTAGGTTCACGGAATGGAGCCGGCAAAGAATCACTAGGATATGAATATGGGGTCGCCTATCTGCATTGAGCAGGCGCATGGCGGCTAGCCACGATGGACGCGAGTAGCGCACACTTCGAGTTTGCGCGTGAGTAGCTAGAGCCTGCTGCATTGCCTCTAAGTCTAAGTCGTTGATTCCACTTTATAAGAATTACATCGGGAACAGCTTCTAATCGGCGCCGGCGGCGTCTCGCTGGACGAAGGAGATTTCGGCAGTGATGCCGAACATTTCAAGGAGGCGTGCTTGGACGCGTTCGGTGGCGGCGTTGATTTCGTCGACGCCGAGGTCCGCTTCGCTGACGCGATAGCGCAGCTTCTTTTGGCCCACGGGCGTTTCCACAATGCGCAGGACTACATCGGCGACTTCCTGGGGATTGCCGCCTGCCGCGGACAGAAGCGCAGTCATCTTGGACGGAATGTTATTGGTGATGCCGTAGGTGTCCGCGCGGGACTGGTCGGAGGCGGTAACCATGTTGCCAAAGACCGGAGTCTGGTAGGCGCCGGGTTCGACGACTACGGATTCGATTCCTTGCGAGGCGAGTTCGTAGCGATAGGTTTCGGCAAGCGCTTCCATGGCGAATTTGCTGGCGGTGTAAAGAGAGAAGGCGGGGATGACGACACGGCCGGCGCCGCTGCTGATGTGCATCAGCAGGCCTTTCCGGTGACGGCGCATGTGGGGAAGGACGGCGCGATTGACGCGGACGCAGCCCATGAAGTTCGTGTCCATAATCTGCTGGGCTTGCTGGGTGGTGACGGCTTCGGCGAGGCCGATCAGGGCGTAACCGGCGTTGTTGATGGCGACATCAATGCGGCCGGATTGTGCGATCGCAGAGCGGACGGCAAGTTCCACGGAGGCGTCGCTGGTGACGTCGCATTCGAGAGTGAAGATGGAAAGCGATTCCCTGCTGGCCAGGGCGAGGAGATCGGCGGCGTTCTTGGCATTTTTGCCCTGGGGATCGCGCATGGTGGCAAAGACGGTGTGGCCGTGGCGCGCGAGGGTCTCGGCGAAGAGCCGGCCGAAGCCGGTGCTGGCGCCGGTGATGAGGATTACTTGCTTGGAATCCATGGTGCCTCCCTGAAGCCGTATGGTGCCCCTATAGCGAACGGAAGTAAAGAGTGTTGGAAGGTGGGAAAGAGGGACTTAACACAGAGTTCGCCGAGGAAGCGCACAGAGGTCGCTGAGAAGAATGCGGAATGGAAAGCGTTGCATCGGAGAGGGGATGGGTGTAGCGTTCAGGCAACCGGGGATACCGACCCAAAATTTCGACATTTCGACGAATTGTGCAAGGAGGGGATATGCGTGTGTTGAAGCTAATCCTGATGTTGGCTGTAGCAGGGCTCTTTATCGCAGTGGTCAGCGGGACCGCGCAGAAGGAAATATCCGACGCGGATTACATGAAGACGGCGCTCACAGCGGCTCCGGCGGCGGTGGCCAAAGACGCAGGTGTGATGCGCATGGATGCTAGTGGAAAGATGAAGATGCTGCGGGAATCAAAGAATGATTTTACATGCATGATCGCGGGTTCGGACATCATGTGCAACGACAAGAACAGTATGGAGTTTATCGGAGCTCTGATGAGCCACACGGCGCCGCCGGATAAAGTGGGGGTTTCCTACATGCTGGCCGGGGATCTGGGGGGCAGCAATACGGACCCCTATGCCACGGCAAAGACGGCGGACAATCATTGGCTCGTCACCGGCCCGCACATCATGATTTTTGGACCTCCCAGCAAGACACTCGGATATACACAGGCGAAGGATCCGGATCCAAATAAGCCATACATGATGTGGGCCGGGACGCCGTACGAACACGCGATGATTCCGATCGCGCCGGCGAAGTGACATCGCGGGCCTGGTCAAGAACCGCTCTGTGCATAAAAGAAAAGGCTCCTGGTTGCCCAGGAGCCTGGAGAAATTTTGCCGAAAACCGCACAGCCAGGAATGGCCGTGCCACAAAGCTTAGACGCTGAAGGAGCTGCCGCAGCCGCAGGTGCTCTTGACGTTGGGGTTGTTGAACTTGAAGCCGGCGCCTTCGAGGGTCTCGACGTAGTCGATTCCACGCCCTCAAGGTACATGGAG
>Ga0210405_10000913_pt1 | contig 36108 bp, 29 predicted proteins | sample IncBWH11MmetaG_FD_155492 | JGI IMG/M metagenome (GOLD analysis project Ga0210405, IMG submission 155492) | Forest soil microbial communities from Barre Woods Harvard Forest LTER site, Petersham, Massachusetts, United States - Inc-BW-H-11-M | ecosystem: Environmental > Terrestrial > Soil >... | reverse complement strand
CGCGTTCATCTCGAAGATGAGCGCGGTCTCCTTTGTTCAAATGATGGCGGAGCTTTCTGGCGTGCCTACGGCGGCGGCGCTCGAACGCGCACATGAAGCTCTATTCTGCGTCGGACTGGCGGAAGCGCGGTATCGTCAACTTGGCACTTACTCGCTTGGCATGAAACAACTGGCGAAGCTGGCCCAGGCGATCGCTCATGGACCCAAGCTGCTGATTCTCGATGAACCGACCAACGGTCTCGATCCCTCCGCGCGGCAGCGCATGATCCGCATGATCCGCGACATTCGTGATAGCAGGCAGTTGCAGATCGTGCTGTGCTCGCATCTTTTGCGCGATGTCGAAGACACTTGCGAAGAGGTGCTGATCTTGAACCAGGGCCGGATTGCGCATTACTCGAACCTGGAGGAAGAGCGCAAGGCCAACAAGAGATTCCTCGAGCTGGAAACCTATGGTGCGAACGGCGATTTCACCGAAGCGATCGAGAAGCTGGGTTGTGAGTGTGCAGTGATGGCGAACCGGTTGAAGATGATCCTCGCCGACGGCGTAGAGGTTCGCGATATCTACCGGATCGCCGCGGAGCGCGACGTGCGGATCCGCCGGCTCAATTTCCGCCGCGACACGCTCGAAGATATTTTTCTGAAAGCGATGGGAAGCTGATATGAAAGTTGCCAGGCACGATCTGAAGTCGAGCACACTGGAGAGCCATCGTGGCCGTCTATAGACGCACTTACACGTCGTACTCCGGTTCACTTACTCCGGCATGGTCGCGTTGCCTGGTTCTGTTCCGTTATTCCAGGAGGAACCTGTTTCGCTCGAAGCTTCAGACCGCGCTCTTCGTGCTCTGTTTCTTCTATCCCTTGCTTTGTCTGATCACGGTCTATGTTGCTCACAACCTGAGCTTTTTGGAACGCTTCGGCGCCAACAGTCAACTCGTCAGAATTGACAACAAGTTCTTTTTCTACTTCGTAAACGTGCAGGGAGTGCTGGCATTTGTGCTCACCGCCTTCACTGGCCCGGGCCTGATCTCGCCCGACATCGCTAATGGTGCGCTGCCTTTGTACTTCTGCCGTCCGTTCTCCCGCGCGGAGTACGTGATTGGCAAAGGTTCCGTGTTGGCGATCTTGTTATCGCAGATTATGTGGATTCCCGGGTTGGTTCTTTTCGCCGTGCAGGCGAGCCTTGCTGGTTCGGCGTGGACCTGGGATCATCTTTGGATTGCCGGCAGCATCATCCTCTCTTCCTTGATATGGATCGCAATTTTGTCCCTTCTCGCGATGGCGCTTTCGGCCTGGGTGAAGTGGAAGATTGTCGCCGGTGCACTACTGCTTGCTGTCTTGTTCTTCGGAGCCGGTTTCGCGCAAGCCATCAATGGCGTAATGCGCACTCAATCGGGTCACTTTATCGATATCGTTTATCTGATGGCAACCGTCTGGACCTCCTTATTTCGAATTGACGCCGCGCGTTCAATGTCGTCCGCGGAAGCATGGATCGCGTTGCTCATTTACTGCGTAGTCTGCCTGGCCCTCCTCGTGCGCAAGGTGCGGGCCTATGAGGTGGTCAAGTGAGCGAGGCGCTTCCGAACGATCGCATCGTCTTTGAGAACGTCTCAAAGTTCTACGGCGAGATTCTCGGAGTAAACCGGGTCAATCTCTCGATCCCTCCGGGGGTGACCAGTTTGGTGGGCCCCAACGGGTCGGGGAAAACTACGTTGATGAACTTAATGACCGGTTTGGTACGCACCACACGAGGGCGCATCCAGGTTTTGGGCCTCGACCCGGGCGAACCGGAGAAGCTCTTCAAAATCCTTGGTTACAGCACCCAGTTCGATTCCTTCCCCAAGGGCCTGACCGGGTTTCAGTTTGTTTCTTCGTATCTGCGACTCGGAGGCAGCGATGCCCAAACCGCGGACCGGCTCGCGTGGCAGGCCATTGAGCGCGTTAATCTCACTGATGCGGCAGCCCGCAACGTCGCCGGTTACAGCAAAGGGATGCGCCAGCGCATCCGCCTCGCTCAAGCCTTGTGTCACAACCCCCGAGTGCTGGTCCTGGATGAGCCTCTGAACGGCCTTGACCCGCTGGCTCGAGCCGAGATGATCGCGCTCTTCCGTTCGGCGGCGGCGGAAGGTTGTTACGTGATTCTTTCCAGTCACATTCTTCACGAAGTCGATGCCATCTCGGATCAGGTCATCCTGTTGAGCAATGGGTATGTGGTGGCAGAGGGGCCGATCCACAGTGTGCGCAATGAAATCCGCGAGCATCCCGCGCAGATTCTGATCCGCTGCGGTCGGCCGCGGGAGGTTGCATCCAAAATGATGGAGTCTGAGCACACCCTCGAAGTCCGCATCCACGACGACGAGCGAGGCTTGTTGATCAAAACCCGGGATGCTGACCAGTTTTATCTCATGCTGAATCACATCGCCTTGAACGGAGTTGAGATCGAATCCGTTGCTCCCGCCGATGACGATGTGAATTCCGTCTACGAATATCTGATCGGCAACGATGAGGTGGTGCGATGACGAAGCTCTGGTGGGCGCAGATCAAGTCGGTCATCCGCCTGGAAATGAAGAAGACGTTGTTTGCGCGGCGCGGCCTTTGGATTTACGTGCTGGCGCTGTTGCCGCTCCTGCTTTTCACGGCTCATACGGTACTGACCTCCCGCGACCGGGAGAAAACTCGTCAGATTGCCAGTAAGAGTGAGAAAACGCTGACCTATCAGGATCTGCTGGCCATCAAGCCGGAAATGACGCGCCAGGAAGTGATCGCGCTGCTGGGGAAACCGCCGGTGCGGTTTCATTGGAACGACCGAAGTCGCCTTGAGTCCGGAGCGTCGGTAATTGTTCCTCACGAGGACTACCACTACTCCGACGGCTTCAACGACCTGTTCGTCGATCTCGCGGATGGAAGAGTTGTCGGCATTAGTATCCACCATGTTTTCAACCTGCCCGAGGATTCTGTCGTGTTCGCCGGGGTGTTCCAGTTTTTCTATCTGCGCCTCGCGATTTTCTTCGGCTGCCTCGGAATCTTCATGAATCTGTTCCGCGGGGAGATCCTTGACAAGAGTCTCCACTTTTACTTTCTTGCTCCCATTCGCCGTGACGTGCTGATGGTGGGAAAGTTCCTGGCCGGATTGCTGGCCACCTGCATCATCTTTGTGACCAGCGAAGCCCTCCAGATCATCGTCTTCACCGGGCAGTTCAGTCCTGCGGCGCGCGATCTCTACCTCTATCAAAACCATGGCATGGCACACGCTGCCGCATACATAGGCATCACTGCACTGGCTTGCCTGGGTTACGGAGCATTCTTTCTGGCGGCTGGAATGTTGTTCCGGAATCCGATCCTGCCCGCCGCGGCGATCTTGGTCTGGGAGGGATTAAATCCTTTTCTGCCGGCGTTGCTTAAGAAGTTCAGCGTCATCTACTATCTGAAATCGCTGTGCCCCGTGGACATTCCCAGCCCTCCGGGTACGCCGCCTTTGATGTCACTATTGATTTCCAATCCCGATCCCGTCTCTACGCCCGCTGCGATTCTCGGCATCGTGATCGTGGCGCTGCTGGTCTTGTACGTTTCCAGCTTTCAAGCGCGGCGCATGGAAATCAATTACACAACCGAGTGACGCCTTTCCTTACGTTCTCCTTGTGAAGTAGCCCGCCACCCTTGAGCAAATCGACTGCGCGAGACCCGGGCAAAGGCGCGTCAGATTACCGGAACTATGCCTTTGACGTACCCATAAGACTCTGAGATCATAGTTGACGGTGGGGCGGATGGTTAATGCCACATCGGGAGGTCTTGATCAACCTCCCAAGAAACACTGACAAGCTAGTACCTCCTTTCTGAGAAAGGAAGGAGAATGTCAGGCAAAACGATAGAGCAGTACGTCTGCTTGGCTAGGCTGACATGGGAAACGGTGGTTTTCGTCATCGCCCTATGGAAGCACAAGAATAGGAAATAACAGCAGGCCCCCGGCAACGGGGGCTTTCTTATCCCCGGCCCATTTTCCGCGTGCCAGTACCTCCACGCGAATCATTTCTCCGCGTTGCCCTTGTCGGGCGCGGGGGCTTCTGGGGTTTTACTGGCGGCTTCACCTTGAGCACGTCCGCTATGACTTCCCGGAATGGCAGGGGGATGTGCGGGATCGGCTTGGAGTTGGTGGTTCTTGTCGGCGGTTCCTGCTGCTTTTGCATCTTGTTTCACCTCTGTGGCCGTTACACCGCTTGTCGGTGGTTTCAGATTTAGGTCTTGCTGTCCGCCCAACGGGATGTTCTCTTGTATCGGGAGCGCCTCTTCCGGTGGAGGAGGGAGCGGCAAGTCACAAATCCTGATGACTCGAATCTTAAAACGCTTCGCGTAGTTCTCTATGTCTTTGTCGTCAGAATAGATCACTGTCGCAGCTTCGGCTTTTGCTATCGAGACGATCTGAATGTCGAACTTGACCTTTGCCCACGTCTCCCATTTTTCCTTCTGAGTTTTGATAGCTGCAATCAGGTCTGCCGCTTCAATCGCCGCCCGCGAATCAAACGGAAGAATCTGGAATTTCCATGTGTCGCTAAGAGTAGCAACATACTTTGCCCTCGCAGCACCCGACCGAACTAGCACTTCGGCCATTGCTGGCGTCGGCACGCCAATTGTGTCATTGGAAACATCCATCATCTGGGTGAGGTGCGCCACGCGCTCTTTGAACTGAGAGACAGGCTTGTTTTCGCGGTCTTTCGCGGGAGCCGGATTCGGGTGCAAGAGCACCACGAGGTAGGATGAATCAAAAATAATCACTGCTTTACGTTGTCCTCCCCGTGCCGAATTTTTTGCAGTTCTTCCAGCGGATCGGCCAGATCATTCCACTCGTTTCCAGGTATTGCCTTCAGCTTCGCAATGGTCTGGGAGAAGCTGTCCAGAGAAAGTGGCTGAGGGTCGAAGGATTGAATCTTGAAGTGATCTAGCTCCCACATGCCCTCCTTCCCCCGGCTATACGTAGCAATGCCGTGCACGCGAATCGTCTGAGAATAGAGCGGGGCTAACTGCTTCGCGATTATCTCGTCTGCATCGCAGTAGAAAATGACTTCATCCGCACGCTGCAAGTGAATGGGCACAGTCCTGTCAAACCCACCAACCCTCCTCAACACGCCGACGATGGAGGCTTTCTCTTTGATGGGGCCATAGGCTTGTGGAAGGTCAAGACTTCTGCCCGGAAACTCAATCACCTTTGCCTTGCTGGAAACGTTCGCAATGTAGCCCACGCCATCATCTTCTCTGAGTCTGTCGTCCAGCCTTTTGTATGCCGCGTTCGCCTCACGCGGCCCCATGCCTCGCACCGCGCTTTGAATCTGGCCGGTTACGCGAGACTCTTCCTCAGCATCCACCAACACCACGGATTCATGGCTTCCCTCATCAACCTTGATAAAGTGGACACTCTCCCTGTGTCCCATAATCAGCGCAAGATCGGTGATGTATTCGGCCAGACGTGCCATCGGCATAGTCAGCGGAGTCAGTTCTTCTCCATTAACTTTTCCTTCAATTTTGAAGCGAAATTCTTTCCAGTTTGGCACGGCGGCCTCCTATGATACACTTTTAGTAGGTCGCCCGTGGGATCGGGCAGCAGTGGCCGAGGCATTATTTAAGATGTGACGTAAAAGCCCGCTGGCAGGCGGGTTTTCACGTTTTAGGGGCAATGAAATTCTGGTTCTTCCCTCCTAGTTCGGCTGCGAGTCCCGCAGCATCAGCCGTTTTCCACTCGTGCTCTTGAGCGCCAACAAAGTCCGGTCGCCATCCTTCTCTTTCCGAGAGTTATACCGAAAATCAAACTCGCTCAAGTACCTATGCAAGTGCTGCCTTCCGACGTGGTGATACACGCCATTGATACCACGCTTCAACGTGGCGAAATATCCCTCGATAGAGTTCGTGGTTATGCAAACTCCGTTCTCGTACCGCACGTATTCATCGGCCCTATGGTTTACCTGATCGTGCTTCCGGCCCATGAGTGCGCCCTTTAGCACCGTGGAGCTATCCGTCATAATATGGGCATCTTCCGCAACCATTTGCTCAACGATGGGCCTCAGGTTCTCGGAAGTGACGCGCTGGACGTGTTGAGATTGCACGCGCCCTCCGCGTTGCAGGACAGAAACCACCGCTGCTTTGTTCGCGTAGGCTTGTGCGCGATCCCTAGCCCTCTCTCCGGGCTTAACGGCTTGCGGATGCTTAATGCGAAACTTCCCGCCCACGTAAGTCTCATCAATTTCGATGACTCCGGCCAGCTTCGATGACAACGGTTCTTGGCTCATCGTGTAGCGAATCCGATGTGCCATGAACCATGCACTCCGATATGTGACCTTGAGCATTCGATGAAGCTGGTGGGCGCTCATGCCCTTCTTGCTGGCGCAAAGTAGGTGATAGGCCAGCAACCATTTGCTCAGGGGGATATGGCTGTCCGCGAAGATCGTGCCAACGGTGACTGTGAACGGCTTACGGCATCCGCCACATTTGTACAAGCCGGGGCGAGTGCTCTTGCCTTGCAGTTTGTAGGCGTTTCCGATCACTCCGCAGTGGGGACAGACAGGGCCATCCGGCCAGCGGATAGCCTCAAGAAACTCCCGCGCTTTGTCCTCATCGCTGAAATACTTGGCTAGAGAGGCGAGATTGAGTTCGTTTTCCATGCGTAAATACTAGCTTTTTACGCTGGGTATGTCAAGTGTATAATTCCGCAGATTACACTTGCGCCGAATTTCAGGGTTGTGCTAGCGTTAGCCCCCGTCCCGGTAGCCGCAAAAAAGAGGGCTTTGTCGTCTGGGTTTGAAATGGGACGCAGCTGTCTTTGAGGTCGAACTTACGGTGAAGCCAATGTCGCACTCGTTTTCGACAGACTTGGTTCCCGCCTCGGATCGGTTGGAAGCCTGGCGATGGACGGCAACACAAATTTGCGGAGATAGCCGGTTTCAATTCCCCAAAGCGTCCCCCTTTCATGGCTCGATTGAGCGCCGGACCTTGGCCGGACTCGAATTCACCCGCTTCTCCTCCAGCCCAGTATCCTTTGCCAAGTTCCCCGTGGTCAGTGAGCACGCGGAGGATAGGGGATGCATCGTCATTACTCAACTTGAGGGTGTGAGGAGTTATTGCCAGGACGGCACCACTGCCCTGCTCAGGCCAGGGGACACCACTCTGGTCGATTCCGGGCGCCCTTGGAAGTCGGACTGCGCCGGCGACTGTGCCCGGCTTTATCTGAGGATTCCGCGCTGGCGTGTAGAGAGCCATTTGCGGATGGCCCGCCTGCCCGCACTGCCGCAGATATCCGGAATCTCCAGAAGCGGAGCGGCACTCTATCATCTTGCCGCCTCTTTCTACGATGGGGCAGAGGCGATGAGTGCGGAGGAAGCTGCGGCTGCGGTTGAGGCGTACCTCGACGTATTGGCGAGTTGTATCGTGCAGCCGGATCAGGTTTCAACCAGGCCGGGTAACTACGCCGAGCACCAGTCACGGATCGAACAGTTCATCGAAATACACTTGGCCGAACCCGAGCTAAATCCGCCACAGATTGCCGCGGCGATTGGGGTTTCGGTCCGGCACCTGCATCGCATTTTTCTCTCCAGAGGCCATACGGTTGCCGAATGGATACGCGAGCGCCGTCTGGAACGCTGCCGCAAGGACTTGCTCAATCCCCGCTTGAGCGAAAAGAAGATCACTGACATCGCGTTCTTTTGGGGCTTCAGCGACTCGGCTCATTTCAGTAAGTCGTTCAAGAAAGAGTTCGGACTGTCCCCGCGCGCTTTCCGGTCATATACCTGGACGGGCTCCCGAAAGGGCTCTGACGAACCGTCGCACATCTTCGCCGTGCCGCGAGGGCCGTCTCGCCCGAATTGAGATCCTGGGAACTACGGCTTCGTGACGCCCGTGCTGGGCGAAGCCGGGGCAACGTCAGCCTTTTGGCCGAAATGCTTTTCCTGCGACGGGGACCGGATCAGGAGTCCGATGCCAGCCCAGATTGCAAGAGCTATCCATTCGTTGCGAGTGAAGTGACCGGGCACGATCGGCACCACTTTCACCAGGACCATGAGCGTTGTGACCACAAGTCCAAAGATTGCCGCTGCCAGCCCCCGAAATTGCGGCTTCATGCAGCAATAGGAGGCGCACGCCGCCATCCATGCTATCGCCGATGCGACGGCGCCCACTTCGAGGATGGGAACCAAGCCGGCTTCTCCCAGCAGCATGGCCAGCGAGGTTGCCACTCCCACCGTGATCAGCGCGGTCGAGGGCGTCTGATTCACAGAATGAAGGTAGCTCATGCGGGGATTGAGCAAACCATTGCGGCTCATAGCGAACAACAACCGGGAGGAAGCGATCAGGTTCGCGTTGAAGGCCTGCAGGAGTGCCACCAGCGCCGAGGCCATGATCAGCACGACAATCCAGTGAGCGTGCAGCGCGCGCTCGAACGCAACAGCCGTGGCGAACTGCTGATTGCCTTTCAGGCTTTCCCACGGAGCCACATAGGCAACCGCCGAGATCACCACCCAGAAAAAAGCCAGGCCCACGAAAATGGTAAGGAGGATGGCCACGGAAAAGTCGTGACCACGGAAACCCGGGCTGGCCTCTTCCGCGTACTTGCCCACTGATTCGAAACCGGCGAGAAGCCAGGGCACAACCTGCCAGACGAGCAAGATGGAGATCAACGGACTATGGCTGAAGAGCGGATGAAAGTTGGCGCTACTTCCATGCTGCGCCCCGGCCAGGGCGAAGACGATAACCAGCGTCAGGAAAGTAAATGTGGTCCACTTGCCCAGGCGCGCCCCGGCCTGTACGCCCCGGTAGTTCACCCAAGTGAGCGGGACGATAATCAACAGACCGAGCAGGATGTGAGGGAGATATACCGGATGTCCTCCCAGGCTGTACAACTCTAGCCGGTTCAGTGAGGGAAACAAATAGCCGGCGATTTTACCGGCCGCCAGCGCTTCAAACGGACAAGTAAGGAAGTAGCTGAGGAACACCATCCATCCGGTGGCAAAGCTGAGGGCTCGCGGAAAGAATCGTGCGACATAGGCCGCTTCGCCGGCAGCGTCTGGAATGGCTTGCACTAGAAGGCCGTAAACGTAGCCGATCGGCAGCAGCATCAGCGCGCCAGCGGTGAAGCCCAGAATCGCGCCCAGAGGACCGCCGCGCTGCAAAATGTCGTCCATGACGACCAGCCAGGCAGTGCCCACCATCACGCCGAAAGCGAGGGCGAAGTAGTCCGCCAGACGCAGCTTCCGGGCGAGTGTGGTCATGGATTCGCGCCGCTGCGCCTCATCGCAGTCTGAGACGGAAAGGCGCCGGTCCCCTTCAGAACTCATACCTCAACGCGAACTGCATGACGCGCGGCTTCGTCAGCAAACCGGTGTAGTTGCCAAACGACTCCGGCACTTGCTGTAGGGAAGCGATGCACGCGCACGCTTGCGTACCCAGGCCTGACAGAGCATTAAAGCGATGAAGATTGGTGACGTTGAATACGTCCCAGCGGAATTGCAGGGCATGGTCCCATCGCAATTTCCAAGTCTTGTTTAGGGCCATGTCCAGGTCGGCGTAGCCGTCTCCGCGCACAACGTTGCGGGAGCCGCTTTGGCCGGGAAACGGGTGGGCGAAGTCAGCGAAGGCCCCAGTCGGATTGGCGAAAACGCTGACCGCGCCAGTGATGGGATCCCGGTGATGGCCAATCTGCGGTTTGGCGCTCATCTGGGCGATCCCCTGCTCGTCCCAGTCGGTGGGCCAGAAGTTGCCGTTGTCTACAGTGAAGGGGAAACCACTGGTCCAACGGGCCACTCCTGAAAGTTGCCAGCCACCGGCGAAGGCGTCGAGAAACGATCCAGCATCTCCCGCGAAGCGTTTGCCCCTGCCCACCGGCAGATGGTAAATCCAGTTCGCGTTGAGCTGGTGGGTGGTGTCGAAATCTGAGACGGCCCGCCGCCCCCTGAGATCGAATCCATTCACCAGCCGGCTGCCGGGCGCGCCCACGTTCGTGCTTGAGCTGAACCCGAGACGAGTCGCATTTGAAGTGATATCGATCGACTTCGAAAAGGTGTAGTTGACGTCAAACTGCAGGCTGCTGCTGACCTGCTTCCGCAAAGTTGCCTGGAGGGAATGGTAGCTGGAGTTGCCGATGGAACTCCATCCGTACATACTGGTGGCCTGGTTGTTCAGAAACTCTCCTGTGGGTCCACCGTACCCGCTCGCGGCAGTACAAGCCCCTTGGCAGAAGGTGTAGGCCTGGCCTTGGTTGTCTCCCAAACCGAACGGAGCATAAATGTCCAGGTAGGCGATTCCCACCACTTCATTCCCGGCGTAAGAGATAAACGGGTTGTAGAACGCGTCGTAGACGGCCTGCATTAAGCCGGCAGAACCAGCGATCGTGCTCTGGACGCCGGTAGCGTTATCCACGAAGGTGGTGGCCCCGTTCTGCAACTTCGGCAGCATGTTGTGCCAGAAGGCATTGCTGGGAAATGAGGAATCGGTGAGCGTTCCAAGGAACGCCAGGTAAGACGGGTAGTCAGGAAACGACGAGTGCGCGTGCGCGACTTTGGCCAAGTCTGACGCGGCGGTGAAGTAATCGATTTTCGTGGTGGGGTCAACCACGTCAAGGGGCTGTCTGAGGTCGCGCTGGGTGAGCAAATGGCGGCCTAAGCGGCCGACGTACGATACCTGGACCGACAGTCTGTTGGGCAATTCACGCCCGATGGAGAAATCGAAGGCATAGGAGTAAGGCGTCTTGAGCGACTGATCAATTCCCCAAGTGATGGCCTGACCAAAGGGCGGCGGTGTCTGCGGGAACTGGCCGGGAGGCGCAGGCTGGAAGAACACCTGGTTGCTGGCGTCACTGCAATTGTCGACGGGGCCGCACGTGGGGATCTGGTTGATGTTGGCGATGCGTGGCACATGGGCGGCGTCGTCATAACCAAAAAGGCAGCAAGCATTTTGCACGGTTGCGGCCAATCCGCCGGGAGCATTCGCATCGAAGGTGCTGAGCAGTTCCAGTCCGGCACGATCATAGACGCGGCTGGCGCCTCCGCGAATAACGGTCTGGTTGTTGTCGCCGGCCATTTTCCGCAGCCACTCCGCCCGTGGGCGGGGAGAGTACGCGAAAGAGATTCGCGGGGAAAAGTCGGATTTTTCAAAATTGTAGAAACCCGGTGCGTTGTTCGCCTTCCCGCCCAGGACAAATGACACCAGCGGAGTGGAGTCGTAGCCCAGACCCTGCCGCATGTTCTGGGTGCTTTGGTTGAATTCGGAGCCCAGGTTCGCGCTCCAGGATGGGCATCCGATCGTGGGATTGACCGCTGCTATGCACGTTGGGGATGCCTGAAGACCGTTGACCTCCCATGGCGGCGGAAACATTGACCAGCGCACACCATAGGTGATGGTCAAGTTCGGTTTCACGCGCCAGGAATCCTGTCCATAGAATTCGTAGAAGTTGAGGCCGTACTTGCGGCGGATCGGCGTTCCTGGCGCGATCAGGTTGCCGCTCTTGTCGTAGTTGTAGTTCCCAACGATATCGGAAACCATGCCCAGCAGGCCAAGCACTGGGTAGTCGTACTGCGGAGTGGAGGCGGGCTCTGCGAAGCCGCCATTGGCGGGATCCAGATAGCCACCGCCCGTGTTGGCAAAACCGGTGGGTGACATCCAGTTGGTGGCGCCCTTGCCTAGACTGAAGGAATGCTCGGAGCTGAGACGGGGATCGCGCACAAATCCGAGGTTCGTCCCAAACTGAATCGAGTGCGTGCCCTTGAGCCAGGAAAAATCATCCAGGAACTGGTGGACCGGCACTTGAGCATTGTGGCTGTAAGTGACGCCCTGGTCCAGACCATAAAACAGATTCCACGCCTGGTTGGAATCGCCCACGCTGCCTACGCTCTGCCGCGTGAATCCCCAGCGCAAGGTGTTGACGGCCGTCGGGCTGAGGACCACCGTATACCCGAGAGCAAACCCCTTGCTGTGGTCGGTGACGATTTGTTCGGGCGGCGATCCCGGCAGGAAAGGGGCCTGCGGGTTGTAAATGTTTTGCAGGCTCCCCCGCCAGAAGAGGCTGTGATTGCCGTTGGCGGTCAGGTGATAGTCCAGTCTTGCGATGAAAGCGTTATTGTCAAGGCTGACTGGAGCCCGGAAGCGAAAGCCGGAATAATTCAGACCGTCGCCGACCGAACTGTCATTGGCCACAAACTGGCCGCTGCAGAACGTCTTGTCGAAATACCCAGTGTGCCCCGGGTTCTCGATGGCAGGGTTGATTCCCAGGCCCAAAGGATCGAGACTCTGCAATTGAGCGGACGTAATTGTGACAAGGTTACCGCTCCCGTCCAGGTAATTGATGTTGCCCGCACAGAGAGAGGGCGTTGGGATAGTACGTACAGTGCTCTGTTCTTCGCGCTGGCGGCTGCCTTCGTAGTTCGCAAAGAAAAACAGCCGGTCCTTCTGAATGGGTCCTCCAATCGACACGCCAAAGATGTTTCGGAGCAACTTATCGGGGATGTTTGACTGGCCACTACGGATCTCCGCACTCTTGATGAAGTAATCATTGGCGCTGGTGATGGTGTTGCGGTGATATTCGTAGAGCGCGCCGTGAAATTTATTGGTTCCGCTCCGGGTGACCAGGGCCACCTGAGCGCCGGAACCTTCACCCTGATCCGCGTTGTAGTTGCTGGTAGTGACGCGGAATTCCTGCACCGAATCCTGGGGGACGGGCAGGACCGCGGTGAAGGCGTACCCGCCGGACTGGTCGTTTACGTCCACCCCATCGAGCGTAATATTGCTCTGGTCGCTGCGGGCTCCGTTGACGGCTCCGTTGCGGGTGTCTTGGTCCTTGTCGATGTCCAGACGATTTCCGGTGTAGGCCACGCCGGGCTGCAGGCTGAGGAGGTCCGGGACATTGCGGCCCTCAAGCGGAATCTCCCGCACCTGGTTTTCACCGAAGGAATTGCCGATCGAAGCATCCACCAGATTTAATGTTGGAGCTTCACTGGTGATCGTAATACTCTCGGAAGCTGTTCCGACCTTGAGTTGTACGTTGGCCGTGGCGGGCGTGTTGACCAGCAATTGCAGTCCGGTTTGCTGGTAGTGCGCAAATCCTTTCGCGGTCACGCTCAGGGCGTACGTCCCGGGCGGAAGCGCAAGGAAACGGTATTCCCCTTGAGCTCCGCTGACCACGGTGCGCTCCAGTTTCGACTCGCTGCTCGAAAGGGCGACACCGGCGCCGACAACTGCGCTCCCGCTGGGATCGGTTACGGTCCCTTGCAGCGAAGTGGACGAAGTCTGTGGGAAAGCCACACCGCTCATGACCATCCCCAGGGCTATCGACAAAAGAACAAGCGATTGCGCGCGCTTCATGTGCCACCCCCGACCATGGGCCTTGTGTTGTACAAAACATCTCGCCGATCTTCTGAAAATCCAGACCGTGACGAATGCTCGGGCTCAAGGATTTGATCTCCGCACGATTTTTCGCCCTGAAGCCTTTGCGGTGACAGGGTACACCGAAATACCCGCGTCAAACTTGTCTCTGAGTGACATGGGGGGGCTGAACCTCCCGCAGTCGCAAGGCTGGGGCCGACCAACCTTCAGGGTGTAATAGCGATAGCCCGCAGGGGACTGCCGGAGCCGCCGACAATTTTCAGTGGCGCGGCCACGACGATGGCTCCAGTCGGCGGAAGCAGATCAAGGTTGCACAGACTTGCGAGTCCAAACTTACCACTACCGTGCATGAGGTAGTGGTTCGGGAAGGGTGGATCAAACGTGGCAGCTTGACCGGCATCGGTCCCTACTGTCTCTACGCCGACGCCCAGCACATCTCTTTCCCGGGCAAGAAACGTGGAACTTTCCTTGGCCAATCCCGGAGTGTGGGGTCCGTTCTCTTTTAGGTTGATGTAGTCCTTGGGGTCGCTCCGCTTCGACCAGTCTGTACGGAAGAGAACCCATGCGCCTGCTGGGATGAGGCCATGCTGTTCTTCCCACTGTTGGATACGTTCTGGCGTCAGCAGATAGTTTGGGTTACTTGCTACCTCGACGCTGATGTCGATGACGCAGGCGGGACCGACGAATTTCTTTGGCGGGATGCGATCCACGGTGTTATCCGGAAGGTCCTTCCCAGAGACCCAGTGAACGGGAGCATCAAAATGAGTGCCCGTGTGCTCGCCGGTCTCGAACCCATTCCAGTACCAGGCCGGACCGCGCTCATCGTAGCGAGAGAGTTCCCAGATCTTGAACGCGGGCGTGTTGTTGAACTGCGGCGGCAACGGCAGCAAAGGGGTCTGCGGACTCAAGGGCTGGGTCAAATCCACGACCCGCAGCCTTCCCGCCGCCAGTTCCTCGAGCAGTCTGGCCAGGATGCTAGACATTGGCGCACCTCACAAGCTCTGCGTTCGGCACTTCTACCTCCACTCGAATCGCGGCCAGAACAATGCAGCCCGATTCTCAGTGACTCTTGAGCGACTGAATATACCTGCGAAATTGAAACCGACTCTCAAGCAACGACAGGTCGGTGACATAGGCTGCTGGGCCCTTAGCTTCCACCTTGGCAATGATGGTTGTCAGTTCGCTGCCATGCATGGCCTCGGTCACGGCGGCTCTAAAACTCTGAACGCTACGGACTGTGGTCGCTCTGGGAATGCCGGCGGCACGAGCGATTCCTTCCAGGTCCGTGCCTGCGCTCGTCGCTGTTGGGAACCCGCCGACCGAGAGCAGGCTTTCATTGTCGAAAACAACGTGGACCAGCTTCTTGGGACGGTAGCGCGCCATTGTGCTAAGACTGCCAAGGTTCATCAAGAGCGAGCCGTCGCCATCGACGACGATCACCTTTTGTTCCGGCAGGCACAAAGCCAGGCCCAAGCCCGTCGAAGAGGCCAGTCCCATCGCGTGCTGAAGGTAGAAGAAATTCGGACGGTGACCCAGGGAGTGCAACTCAGCCGCGACTGCTCCCATGATCGTGACGACCAGACACTTTTCCAGCTCCGAATAAACCGAGCGAAGACAATCGAGGCGGAGCATCATTCCTCCCACATCAAGTCACGCGTCAATAGAAGAGCAACCGGCTGCAAGCTGCTTTCGGCCAGGGTCTGCGCCTGCTGGATTCGCTTCTTAACGGAATCCACCGCATCAAGCAAAAAGTAAGGGATGCCCAACACCCGCAAGAGCGGTTCAGTGACGTTGCCGCCTTCCGTTTGCCACGGGTCGCGCTCTCCGATGGAGCCGCGATAGCTGATGAGCATCAAGAGAGGAATCTTGTATAGATGCGCGAAAGAGACGATGCCGTTGATGGATGCCAGGAAGCCGTGGTTCTGCATCAGCATGGCCGACTTGACCCCGGCAAAGTGTGCTCCTGCCGAGATGCCGACCCCTTCCTCCTCCTTCGCCAGTCGCACTAGTATCATTTCTGGATCGTCGTCCGCCATCCGGATGAGATGCACCAGCCAGGTTTCCGGCAGAGCCGAGACCAGACGAATGTCGCATTCCTTCAACGCGTCGAAGATCAGCTTGGAATTGGTCAAAGAGACCGGCATACGTTCGCTTTCAGGTTTGATGACAAGCCCGGCGGCCCTCCCGGACGGTCGTTCCAACCTCTCTTTTCCGCTGCAAACGAAGAGAGCATATTCTATCCTCAAAGTCGCAAAGTGCGCTCTTGACCTGCGCTGCAGCCGGGTATAGGTTGGGCGCTGCTCATTCCAAAAGACTTCGGCGCTGACTTTTCAGATGTATCAGGAGCAAGAGCTTGCAAGTCAACTCCCCAGGTGTTCTCAACTCGGAACTAGCATCAGGATCGGATGCGAGCTTCCCGATTGAAACTGTTCGCGCCGCTTTCCCTGCTCTGTCTCGCCCTCCGGGATTCACCTTCCTCGACAACGCAGCCGGGGCGCAGGTTCCACAGATCGTGCTGGACGCGGTGAATCATCACCTCCTCGAGTGCAACGTCCAGCGCGGGGGACGGTACGCAAAAAGCCTTGAAGTGGACGCGACGATTTTGCGTGCACGACAGAGTGTCGCTGATCTTGTGAACGCACGCGATTCGAGCGAGATCGCGTTTGGCATGAACGCCACTTCTTTTATTCGTCTGGTGAGTTTGGCAATCGGACAAACGCTCTACAGTCGGAACGAGATTGTCGTAACCGATATGGACCACGAAGCCAACGTCGCCACCTGGCTGGCGTTGGAAGGGAAGGGAGCAAGAATACTTTGGTGGAAGATGCGGAACGATGGGAATCTGCACGTTGACGACCTCAACCCTCTGGTGTCTTCAAACACGCGCCTCGTGGCGTGCACGCTTGCTTCGAATGCCATCGGCTCGATTGTAGATGTCACGGCCGCGGCAAGAGTGGCGCACTCAGTCGGCGCCGAAATCTTCCTTGATTCCGTCCATTACGGCCCTCATGGGTTGATCGACGTGCAAGCCTTTGACTGCGACTACCTGGTGTGTTCGGGTTACAAACTCTTCTCTCCGCACATGGGATTTCTTTGGGGACGCCGCGAACTGCTTCAAAAGCTACCGACCTTCCGTGAGGACTTTATCCCCGACGAGCCTCCGGGAAAAATCGAAGCGGGCACTTTTGTCTACGAAAATGTGGCCGGGATGGACGCTGCAGTGCGCTACCTGGAAACTCTGGGAAGGAGCATGGCGGGGAACGATGAAGCCGGGAAGCCGAAGTCCAGGCGGGCCGCTCTGCAACTTGCGTTCATGGCGATCCGAACCTACGAAGAATCGCTTTCGCTCGAAATGCTTCGTGGGCTGAACGATTGCGGGGCGGTGGTCTACGGAGTGGCCGATAAACCTCGAATCCACGAACGAGTTCCAACACTGTGCTTCAACTTGCCGAACATTTCACCCACAAGAGTCACGGAAGAGCTCGCGAGAAAGGATTTTGGAGTGCGCGATGGCCACATGTATTCGCCGCGGCTGATGAGGCGATTGGGGCTTGCGCCAGAGAGTGGCGCAGTCCGAGCCTCGCTCGTGCACTACAATACGGTCGAAGAAGTCCGCAGATTCGGGAGCGCACTGGCTGAGATAACCCGGGGCTGATTCAACGACGCTCAGGCAAACTTATGCTGACTGACAAGCAAGTCCTGGAGATTCGCTCTCGCTTCAACATCTTCCAACGCAAGATATATCTCAACACCTGCTCCCAGGGGGCTCTGTCAGATGCCGCGCAGGTGGGTCTGGAGGCGTACATCGCGAGTTGGCACGAGCAAGGTTCGCCGTGGGACACGTGGATGGACCGGTATGAGGAAGCACGAACGGCGTTTGCGCGCTTCATCAAAGCCAGTCCGGATGAGGTTGCCATCGTGACTAGCGCCTCGGCGGGCATCAATGGCGTCGCCAGCGCGCTGAATTTCCGGGAGCGGAAGAAAGTCGTCATGGGTGAGTTCGAGTTTCCCACCATGGGTCATATCTGGCTCGCACAAAGTGTTCGCGGCGCCGAGGTGCAGTTTGTCAGGGCGGAAGGCAACTGTATTCCAGCGGCCAATTACGATAAAATCGTGGACCGCAATACGCTCATCGTGCCGCTCACGCACGTTTGTTTCAAGAATGGATTCCGTTCCGAGGTGGAGGCGATCACGAAAATCGCGCACAGCGCGGGGGCTCTCGTGATGCTCGACAATTACCAGGACTGCGGAACCCGCCCGGTTGACGTCAAAGCCATGGACGTGGACTTTTTTGTAGCTGGAACTCTCAAATATCTGCTCGGCCCTCCCGGACTTGCTTTCATGTACGTGCGCAAGGAGCTTATTTCATCGCTGGTTCCTACCGTGACCGGATGGTTTGCGCAAGTCAATCCGTTCGCCTTCGATCCCCGGCACGTCGATCTATCTCCCACCGCGCGAAGGTTCGAGTCCGGTTCTCCCTCCGTGCCTAATGTGTATGCGGCGGTGCCGGGATTCGAACTGCTCCGAGAGATCGGCATGGAGAACGTGGCGGGCCACATCAAGAGACTAACGCAAGCGCTGTTGAGCGATGCCCGCGATCTTGGCGTTCGCAGCAAAACGCCCGCCGATAGCGTCGGGCCACTGGTCGTGTTGCAATGCAAAGATTCAACCGTACTGGTGCAGAAGCTCGCAGAAAACGACATCATCGCATCGAACCGTCAGGATGGCTTGCGGATCTCGTTCCATGCGTACAACACGATGGACGATGTGCAGGCAGTCGTGGACATTCTCCAGAAGAACATCGATCTGATGGTCCTTGACCCTGCAAGTGTCGGCAGCTATGACTGATCTAGAACGTGCAGCGGTTGAGGCCACGCTGGCCGGGGAGAAGCCTCCGACGGTGGAAGTGGAAGGCCTCCACCGCCGCCTGAGCCAAAGGCAGCTCACCATGATGGCCATTGGCGGCGCCATCGGTGTCGGTTTGTTTTTGGGAAGCAGTGTAACCATTCGCCTGGCTGGACCCGCCGTCATTCTTTCCTATCTTCTGGGAGCGGGCATTGCTCTGATCATGTCCTACGCCTTGGCGGAGATGGCAGTCGTTCATCCTGTCGCCGGCGCATTCGGAGTTTACGCGGAGAGGTACCTCAATCCCTGGGCAGGTTTTTCGGTTCGAGCCACTTATGGAGTCGCGCAGATCATTGCCATTGGTGCCGAAGTCACCGCTGCCGGTATCTACATTTCTTTTTGGCTTCCGAATGTGCCGCAATGGATTTGGGTGGTGTTGGTTTCAGCCGCTCTGGTGGCGCTCAATTCATTGCAGGTCAACCGCTTGGGTGAGTTTGAATATTGGTTTGCAATGATCAAGGTGGCGGCGATCATCGCCTTCATCATTGTGGGGCTTTGGTTGATTTTTGGCATTGGGTCCCGGGGCGCTATTGGCTTGGCCAATCTAACTCAGCACGGAGGATTCCTGCCGGCGGGATGGAAGGGAGTATGGCTTTCGCTCACCATAACTGTCACGAGTTACATGGGAGTCGAAATTATCGCCGTCACTGCTGGAGAAGCTCAGCATCCGGAAGTTACCATCCCGCAAGCCATGCGGAGCATTGTTTGGCGGCTCATTTTGTTCTACGTGCTAGCGATTGCGATCATGGTCACGATGGTTCCGTGGAACCAGAGCAGTTCGTCCACGCTTTCTGGCAGTCCATTTGTGAGCGCATTTGCTGCGGCGCATATACCCTTCGCGGCTGCGATCATGAACTTCGTCGTGCTCACGGCAGCGCTATCGAGCGTGAATACTAACCTTTATCTTTCAACGCGAATGCTGTTTTCTCTGGGCCGGGGAGGTTATGCCCCTGAATGGATGGGCAAGGTGAGCCAGAACGGCGTGCCGCATCGCGCGCTGCTGGCTTCAACCGCGGGGATTGTCGCAGCCATTCTGCTGGCCATCTTTGCTCCTAAGAATGCTTTCCTCATGCTCTACGGGACGGCAGTCGCCGGAATGCTTTTCGTGTGGCTTGTAATTCTCAACACGCACCTGCGTTTTCGCCGAGCCATTACGAGCGAGCGGCTATTGAGTTTGCCTATGCGTCTGCGGGCCCACCCGTTTTTTACCATCGTCGGCATTCTTTTGCTTCTTGCCATTTCGGCTACAACCTTCTTCGTGGAAGGATTGCAATGGTCGGTCCCGGCATTTTCTGCTTTCTTAGGTTTGATTACCCTTTTCTACCTCCGAAGCCGGAGGCACAACACTTTTTAGCGGAGCCCTTGTTAGTGGTATAGAAGAACATTCTGCGAGGAGAGCACCAGATGGCCGAAGCCAGCGAAGAGGTTTACTCCTCGCTCCGCCGGCGATTCAAAGGGGAGTTGCTGCGCCCCGGCGAAAGCGCCTACGAGGACGCGCGCGTCATTTGGAATGGAATGGTAGCTCGCTCACCGGGCCTTATCGCCCGCTGCACGGATGTAAGAGATGTACAAGACGCAGTCCAGGCCGCCTCTAAGACCGGCGTTCTTACCGCTGTCCGTTGTGGCGGGCACAGCCTCGCAGGTTTCAGCACGTGCGACAGCGGCATCGTGATTGACCTGTCGAGAATGCGCCAGGTTAAGGTTGACCCAGCGGCCCGCCGGGCGTGGATCGCAGGAGGCTGCCTGTTGGGATCGATCGACGCTGCAACGCAAAAAGCCGGGCTCGTCTTTCCCTCCGGCGTCGTCTCGCATACCGGTGCTTCCGGACTGATCCTGGGTGGAGGGACCGGATGGCTCACGCGGCGATTCGGATTGTCATGCGATAACGTCGAGGGGTTCACTCTTGTAACTGCGGATGGTTCCGTCGTACGTGCCAACTCACAGGAAAACGAGGATTTATTCTGGGGCTTGCGCGGGGGCGGCGGTAACTTCGGAGTGGTGACGGAATTCGAAGTGAACCTCCATCCGCTTACCTCTGTTGTGCTTGCTGAAGGACTGTCTGCCGAGGCTGACATTCGCCGGCTCCTTGAATGCTGGAGAGACTTCATGGCCGACGCGCCCCTCGACTTGAAATGGAACATCGATCTGCGCCTAGCCCCGCACGCAAAGAAGGTACCCATCGAGCTCCGCGGACAGCCAGTGGCCAGCAGCTCTTTGGTGTGGACTGGTGACCCCGAAGCGGGACGGACATATTTGGAGCGCGCGCTTTCCATGTGCCGCTCGGATTCTGTGAGCAGCAAGAGTGTGCCCTTCATAAATTTACAAACCATGGCGGATTCAGATTTCCCGCATGGCCGGCGCTATTACACCAAATCGGGTTATTTCCATTATCTCGACGACAGCACGGTTGATCGCATGGTGGAGGCAGTCGCCACTATTCCTTCATCAGAGACTCAGATTGAACTTGCCTATCTTGGTGGCGCGGCGGCCCGGATCGCCGCGAACGAGACCGCATTCGGTGATCGCAGCGCTCCGTTCATCATGAATCTGCTTGCGAACTGGTCGGAGGCTTCCGGTGATGCCGGCAATGTTTCCTGGATTCGCGAACTGTTCAACAAACTCCGGCCAGCTATGAAACCGGGGGTTTATATAAATTTCATGAGCGGCGATGAGCAAGATCGCGTGCCCGAGGCCTATCAGGAGCGATGGGATCGTATGGTCTCGGTTAAGACTCACTATGATCCAAATAACTTCTTTCGGTTGAATCAGAATGTTCCACCGCGCAAACTCGCGGCGAGGCCAGTTCCATCGCTCCAGTGACGCCCCCTCCTTTTCGCGGGGTGAGGATTTCTGCAGCGCCACAGGGGCGGGGCTGTTCCAGTCATTCCGCTCTCGCGATCCGTCCACGATGAAGCTCTTAGAGTGGTCTTCAAACCGTGCGGATGCAACCTAGTACATTTTTCGGTGCGTCCAACTGGGAGACTTGTTACTTACGTGATCTGCCATGGTTACGATCATGCTGTATGGTTTACAATCTGTGTCTGCGAACGAGTTCGAGATGGGGCTCTTAGGAAATCTCCGCGCTGGCGAGCACTCAAGTTATTCATGGCGTGGTGTGCTCGTTGTTCTCGCCATCTGCGCTGTAACCATCAGCGTTGCAACTCGTTACAGTGGGCTGGGTTCCGAGGTCTCCAACGTAAAGACCGTAAGTGTGCTAAAGTCCCAGTCTCAGCAATTTCAGAGACAGCGACTTCTGGACAATGGGCTCCACTGGATGGCTCCCGCTTCCAGTTCTGCGTTCTTTCAGCCGCCGCGGGCTTCGGTTCATGCGGTTTTGGCGGAATTTAGCGCCATTCATCTTGTTTCCGAAAGCTGGCTTTACAACCGGCCTCCTCCTTCCTGCTGACCTCTTCCTTATTCGTTATTCGTTCTTATTCGTTGCAGGCAACATTTCTTTTGAAACCAGCCCCAATGATGGAGTGGTTCTGTCGGGGATTCTCGTGAGTTCTGACCGTGAAATCGAAACGATAGAGGTCCGACATGGATCCTTTTGAAAATGCGTAAACGATCCTCCGCGAATTCAGTGGAAAGAACAGCGCTTGGTCTGATGGTGGCTTGCCTTGTCGCCGCGACTGGATGCGGGCACAACGGCGGAAGTTCTTCGTCTGTTTCAGCCGACGCGCCCCTGCCCGCCGCAGTGGTGAAAGTTCGGCGAGCACCACTGTCCAACACACTCTCAATCGCCGGCGAGTTCCTTCCCTATCAGGAAGTCGAACTTCATGCCAAGGTGGCGGGGTATATCAAGAACATCAATGTCGACATTGGCGACCGTGTCCACCGCGGGCAGGTATTGGCCGTTCTTGATATCCCGGAACTGACTGCGCAGTTACAATCCGCCAGTGCGGGCGTGCGCCATAGTCAAGAGGAGATCACTCGCGCCCAAAATAACGTAAGCCGGGCGGAAGCGGATCACGCGGCGCTGCACGCCGCCGCTGCCCGCTTGAAGCAGGCGTCGGAAGCCCGTCCCGGCCTGATTGCAGAGCAAGAGCTCGACGACGCGACGGCCAAAGATCGCTCGGCGGAAGCGCAAGTGGACGCCGCCAAGTCGGCGCTAGCAGCCTCGCGTCAGCAGTTGGAAGTTTCCCAGGCTGACCGTGAACATTATTCCGCGCTTTCTGAATATTCGCGCATCACCGCTCCGTTCGATGGCGTCGTGACCTCGCGCTATGCCGACACGGGTTCACTGATTCAGGCGGGCACTTCGAACGTAAGCTCAATGCCAGTCGTAAAACTTTCGCAGGTGAATTTGTTGCGTCTGCGGATCCCAGTGCCCGAATCCCTGGCCTCCAGCGTGCGTGATGGTGAGCCCGCGGACATCCGGGTGAAGGCAACCAGCAAACACCTTTCCGGAAAAGTCATACGGTCAACCAACTCACTCGATCGTTCCACGCGAACCATGCAAGTCGAAGTGGACGTGCCGAATGGAGACTATAAACTAACGCCCGGAATGTACGCCGATGTTTCGTTGCGCGTTCAAAACGACCCAAACGCCCTCACCCTTCCCTTGCAGGCGATCAATCGTGGCGCAGATAAGACCACCGTGCTCCTGGTCAATTCGCAGAACCATGTGGAGGAGCGCCAGACCAGACTGGAATCGAAGGCTCTGATCGCATTCAGATCGTGTCGGGGTTAAATGAAGGAGACCGGGTGATTGTAGGCAACCTGGGCGCCTACCGGCCCGGACAGCATGTCGATCCCAAGCTGAGCACCATGGCGGACGAGGGATACACCGCGGAACAGGGGGCCCATTAGACATGCCCGGGTTCGCTATCAGATATCCATTTTTCATCATCATGCTGTGCTTGATCATCGCCGTGGTCGGCGTAACGACCGTGGCGCGCATGCCTGTGGACCTCTTTCCCAACATCAATATCCCCGTGGTGGTCGTGGCGACGTTTTATTCCGGTATGCCTCCGGAGCAGATTGAAGCCAACATTACCAATCCCTTCGAGAGGTTTTTTACCTTGGGAAGCGGTATCGACCATATCGAATCCCGGTCGTTGACCGGGGTCAGTTTGATTAAGATCTATTTCCAGCCGGGGACGAATCCCGACGCGGCGGTAAGTGGCATTTCCAATCTAGCCATGGCACAGTTGCGGCGATTGCCACCGGGGACGCTGCCCCCAGTAGTGCTTAAGTTCGATGCTTCCAGTTTGCCAGTCTGCTTGATCACGCTAAAAGGCCAGGGACTGAATGAGACGGAGTTGCACGACCTGGGTCAGTTCACGGTTCGCAACCAGATTGCCAACGTGCCCGGCGCCTCGGTTCCGCAGCCTTTCGGCGGCAAGTACAGGCAGATTCAAGTCTTCGTTGACCCGGTCAAGTTGCAGGCGCACCAGTTGAGCCTGATGGACGTGGTTCGTACGGTCAATGACGCCAACACCATCCTGCCGGCCGGCGATGTGCGAATTGGTCCCAAGGATTACAACATCTACACCAATAGCCAGCTTCCCACCACTGAGGAAATAAACCGCTTGCCCCTCAAGTCCGAGGGCAATGCAGAATTGATGGTGGCCGACGTCGGGCGCGCCGAAGACTCGGCGGCCATCCAGACCAATATTGTTCGCGTGGACGGACAACGATCGGTGTATCTGCCCATCCTTAAACAAGGGGGAAACAGCAACACCATTGCCATCGTTGACGGAATCAAGGCCAAAGTGGGCGACCTGCTGGACGTGCCCAAATCGCTGGTGACGAAAGTTGTGTTCGATCAATCCGTCTACGTGAAGACGGCGATCACGAATCTGGGCAGCGAAGGCGGCATTGGTTTGGTACTGACGGCTCTGATGATCCTGATTTTCCTCGGAAATGTTCGCGCTACTTTTGCTGTAATGCTTTCGATTCCATTGTCCGCGCTGGCTGCGTTCCTGGCGATTGACGCTGGCGGCGGATCGATTAATACCATGGTGCTGGGGGGGCTAGCCCTGGCATTCTCCCGGCTGATCGACAACTCGGTCGTTGTGCTGGAAAACATTTTCCGCCATCTGGAGCTGGGAGAAACGCCCGAGGTCGCGGCCGAAAAAGGAGGCCGCGAGGTGGCAATGCCCGTACTTGCCGCGACCTTCACCACATCGATTGTATTTTTCCCGGTTGTGTTTCTGTACGGCGTTAGCAGATTTCTGTTTACTGCTCTTGCCGCCTCTGTCGTCCTGTCCTTGTTTGCGTCATACGCCGTCGCAATGACAGTAGTGCCGTTGTTTTGCGCTCGCTTCATCAAGTCCCCGCACGACGAAGCGGCGCACCACCTGGGCAGGACGGCATTTGAACGCTTTGTCCGGGGGTTTAATCGCCGCTATGACCGAATGCTCATGCACTATGACATCGCCGTGAGGCGCAGCCTCCTTCGTCCTTTGGCGACGGTGATGGGAATCCTTGGCATTTGCCTGCTCAGTTTCGCGCTCTACCCACTGATGGGCGTGGGATTCTTCCCGCGAACTGATCCCGGGCAATTTGTAATCAACATCAAGGCTCCTACAGGCACGCGCCTTGAATTGACCAACCAGTACATCAAGCACGTTGAAGAGGACATTCGTCAGGTCGTCTCGCCACACGACCTGGACATGATCGTTTCGAACATCGGTATCACGCCGGATTTTTCCGCGATCTACACCAGCAATTCCGGGCAGCATACCGCGTTCGTGCAGGTAAGCCTGAAGAAGGAGCACTCCGTTGGCAGCTATGAGTATATGCGGCGCGTGCGGTCGAAGCTTACCGATGATCTGCCCGAGCTTTCTACTTACTTCCAATCGGGAGGACTCGTGGATTCGGTGGTAAATCTCGGCTTGCCCGCTCCCATCGACATCCAAGTCAGCGGCAACGATCAGAAACAGGCTTACCAGACCGCAGCCGGGATTGCTCAAACAGTGCGCCGGCTCCATAACGTCAGCGACGTGCTGATTCCGCAAGACCTTGACTATCCAGGGATCCAGCTCAATATCAACCGTGAAATGGCCGGCCGCATGGGGGTCTCGTCCAAGGAAGCGGTAAACAACGTTATTACGGCGCTGACCTCGAATAGCATGATCGCGCCCAGCTATTGGGTGGATCCGAAGAGTGGAAATAACTACATGCTCACCGTGCAGTACCCAGAGACCCAGATCAACTCCATGACGGACCTGAAGCAGATTCCCTTGCATGCCGCCGGCAACGTCAACCCAACCGACCTTGAAGCTGTGTCAGATGTGACAATGATTAACACGCCGACTGAGGTGGACCATTACCAGCTCCGCCGCGTAATCGACGTGTATGTTTCGCCCACCGGCGAAGATCTCGGAAGTCTTGCCAGTCAGGTGGATAAGATAATCGGCAACACCACCCTGCCCGAGAACGTGCGCGTCACCGTGCGAGGTTCGGTGGAGGGCATGCGACAGTCGTTCAAGAGCTTCGGTATCGGCCTGATCCTTTCAGTCATTCTTGTTTATTTGATCCTGATGGCACAGTTTTCCTCGTTCATCGATCCTTTGATTATCCTGCTGGCAATTCCACCGGGGATCACGGGCGTCATTCTATTTTTGCTGCTAACTCATACCACTGTGAACGTTATGTCGTTGATGGGTGTCATCATGATGACCGGGATTGTGGTCTCGAACAGCATCCTCATCGTCGAATTCACGCGCTCGCTGAGAAAAGAAGGCATGCCGATCAAGGAAGCGGTAGCGATCGCCTGTCGGGTGCGCTTGCGCCCAGTGTTGATGACCTCGTTGGCCACGATTCTCGGCATGATCCCGATGGCACTGGCACTGGAAGGTGGGAGTGAACAGTATGCCCCGTTGGCAGGCTCCATTATCGGCGGCCTTACGATGTCAGTCGTTGTTACTGTCTTCGTAGTACCGGCCGCGTATCTACTGATCCATCGAAAAGAAGAAGAGCAGACGGAAACTGCGCCAAGCTTGGAGTCCTGAGCAAAAACATGGAAATGAAATCATTTTGCGTGCTTTCTGCTGTCTTGTCCTTAGCTCCTGTGTGCTGTCAGGCGCAGTCCCCTGGCAATTTGAAAGCCGCAGCGAGTCTGCCGTCCGCTCCGTTGCTTCGGGCGACTCCAACGCAAACTGTGCCAGGTACAGTATCTCTTGGACAGGACGCATCCGGCGGCGCCCAATCCAGTCCTGGAACAGTCTTGTCTCTGTCGTTAGAAGAAGCAGAGGCGTTGGCGGTGAAGAACAATCCGCTAATCTCCGTGGCCCGGCTCACGGCCCTGGGTTCGCAGCAAGTCACCCGAGAGGTACGTTCAAACTTGTGGCCAACCGCAACCGCCAACTTGACGGGCGTGGACTCCCAAGCCAATAGCCGTATCACGGCCGGTGGGCTCAATAACCCGATCATTTACAGGCGTGCAGCCGCCGGGGTTGCGGTCAAACAGCTGATTACCGACTTCGGACGCACTACGAATCTAGCCGCCAGTGCAGATTACGCCGCTAAGGCCGAGAACCAGAACGCCTTGGCTACAAAAGAGCAGATTCTTCTGGCCGTGGATCAAGCATTCTACTTCGCGTTGCAAGCGCATGCCGTGCTGGCCGTCGCTCAGCAGACTGTAAACGCGCGGCAGACGGTCTCCGACCAGGTAGAAGCACTGTTCAAGAGCAAGTTGAGATCTCAACTCGATTTCAGTTTCGCAAGCGTTAACCTCGCGCAAGCCAAGCTGCTTCTCCTGGACGCACAAAACAACGAGAACGCCGCTCTGGCCGCCCTTTCGGCTGTGCTTGGATATCCTCGATTGCACGACTTTCAGCTGGTCGAGGACACGACGGCGATTACTGCGCCTACGGGCAATGTGGACGATCTTATCTCGAAGGCCTTGTCCCTGCGCCCAGAAATGTTAGCACTCGGGTTCCAATACCAGTCAGCTCAGAAGTTCCAAACCGCGGAGCGCGATTTGTTCTTCCCCACCATCCAGGCAGTCGGAGTCATGGGAGATACGCCAGTGCGCGATCCGGTTCTTTCCAATTGGTACGGCGCCGTGGGCGTCAACATTGGAATTCCTCTATTCAACGGTTTTCTCTATAGCGCGAGGTCCCGTGAGGCGCATCTCAAAACTCAAGCCGCACAAGACCGCCTGCTCGATCTGAGGAACCGGATTGCACGGGATGTTCGCACCAGTTGGCTCAACGCGAATGCTGCTTACGAGAAGGTCGGTGTCACGCAACAGCTTCTGGATCAGGCAAATCTGGCGCTCGATCTTTCCCAAACCCGTTACAAACTCGGCCTGAGCTCCATTGTCGAGTTAAGTCAGGCACAACTTCAGCAGACCCAGGCTCAAATCGGCAATGCGGAGGCGGGGTATGACTACCGGCTCGCCCTGGCAATTCTCCGATATCAAACGACAGGCATCTGAGGCTATCGTCCGCAACTAGTCCGAATCTATTATTGATAACGGGTGCCAGGTCGTAGAAAATCCGCGACTAGTCGGGTTCCCACATGTCTGATTTCGTCCAGCCCCTGAGGATTTCAATCACAAGAAGGTGTGGTGGAATCGGCGCGGTCGCAGCCGAGGATGCTCCCGAAGGGCACCTGCGACTGCTTACCCGCCCATCGCGAGATAAGTCACCACAAAGGAAACGGACATGAAGTCATGCATGGCAAGGTGGCCGTATTTAGCGGCGGCTCTCTCGTCCCATTCATCAGAAATTCACTAATCTGTAACCGTCCTGTAACACAGCGCCGATAGAACCACATTATCCATTTCAAAGAGTATTATTCCAGCGAAGAAAGTCTGGGCCGGCGCCGCGTAGTATTGTGTTCGCTGCCATTGAGCGTGGCACCGAGGTGAAAGTGGCCTATCCAGCAAAGAAGGAATGAGGCGCCTGGCTGCTCATTCTGCAAACGAGAAGGTTTCGTCCAAATTCGGGAAGAGGAAGAGGAGAGTGCAATGAAATCTGCGTGGAAGTTGTTTGCGATCGTATTTCTGGCGACTTCGCTGGTGGCTCAAACCAGTAAGGCGCCCAAACCAAAGAAGGCAAAAGCGGTGCCGAATGTCACAGCGGCGGATGTGCAGGCATTGAAGGATGCCATTGCCTCACAGCAATCTGCCCTTGCGGCCCAGCAGCAGGAGATCCAGCAGCTCCGGGATCTTGTTCAGCACAGGGATCAGGCTCTGCAGCAGGTCCAGACCGCCGCGACCGACGCGGCCAGCAAGGCCGATGCCGCTCAGGCACAGGCCGCTCAGCAGCAGCAGACCGTAGGGGAACTTAAGACCGACGTGACGGACCTCAAGTCGAACCTGCTCAACACCACGGTGACCCTGCAAGAGACACAAAAGAACGTAGCCGCGGCGATGGAGAGCCCAACGACCCTGCATTACAAAGGGATCTCCATTACGCCGGGCGGATTCCTGGTGGCAGAAACCGTGTGGCGCTCGCGGGCGCTCGCAGGCGAGGCCACGCCCTTCAATTCTCTGACCATGCCCGGGGCGTCGCAAAGCGCTACATCGGAGTTTTTTGGATCGGGACGCCAGTCGCGTCTGTCCCTCACGGCTACGGGACAGCTTAGTTCCGCCAAGCTCACCGGCTATTACGAAGCTGACTTCCTCGGCGTGGGCATTACCTCCAACAATAATCAGACCAATAGCTATCCGTTGCGCCAGCGGCAGGCCTACGTCCAAGCCGCTTTCAACAACGGCTGGACCATCACAGGCGGCCAAATGTGGACGCTCCTTACCGAAACCAAGCACGGGGTGGACAACCGCACGGAAGCAACTCCCATGACCATTGACCCCAACTATACGGTGGGATTCACCTTCGCCCGACAGTTTGGACTGCGCTTGTCCAAGAGCTTCAACAACAAGGTGTGGTTCGCGGTATCGATGGAAAACCCGCAGGCTACAGTGAGCACGCACGGCAACGCCGCCAATTTCCTGGTCGGCTCCGCCGGTGCCGGTGGCGGCCTCTACAACAATGGCATCACGGCTTGCTCCACGAACAGCACCACCTTCGCCACCACCTGTACACCGGCAGCCAGCTATTCCTTCAACCCATCGCCGGACGTCGTGGCGAAGCTGGCCTTTGAACCAGGCTTTGGACACTACGAAATTTTCGGCATCTACAGCAGGTTCCGCGACCGCATATTTCCCTGCGGCGAGGCTTCCGCGAGCGCTCCGTGCCCAGCGGCTGCTAACGTCACTCCGAATGCTCTGCTCGCCCGTAATGTCTCCACAAACGGGGGAGGCTTTGGGGCAAATGCGCGCTGGTCATTCGCTAACAAGCATGTCGACTTCGGTTTGCACGCTTTTGGCGGCAGGGGTGAAGGCCGATACGCGGCGAGTGGGCTTCCTGATTCCTCGATCCGCGGCAACGGGTCGCTCGACCTGATTCGGACCTACCAGGGGCTGGGGACTTTGGAGTGGCATGGACCGAAACTGGATGTCTACTTGAATGCGGGCGTCGATTATGCCGGTCGTACCTGGGATTACGATCCAATTTCCGGGAAGTACGTCGGTTATGGATCGCCTCACTTCGGCAACTCCGGCTGCTACACCGAAACAGCACCGATCGTCAGCACCGGGTTTATTCCGGGTAGCCTCTCGGGCTGCACGGCCGATACCCGCGTAGTGTACGAAGGCACCTTCGGTTTCTGGTTTAAGCCTTACGACGGATCAAAGGAAAAGGTGAACCGTGGCCGCATCCAGTGGGGACCGCAGTTCTCCTACGTGGATCGCCATGCCTGGTCGGGAACCGGCACGCCGAATACGCCGCATGGGCTGGACGCTATGGTCTACACGTCCTTCCGTTATTACTTGCCGTAATTAAGAAGCACAGCGGGCTTCACACACAACGATTCCGCTGTATGTACTAACCAAAGCCCACCGGCACCCGGGACAGCAGCAACTGCTGCCCCTGGTGCCGGTTTCTTCATCCCGGTTACTCCTCTATTGCCCATTACGCGCTCTGCCATAAGAACCCCACCAACAAGTCCACCAGCACTTCCGATCAATCGATGCCGGGGCGAGAACGTACACCGGCCCGGAAGGAGAGTGCGCCAAAACCGGGCCGGCGGCGATTCTGAAGGGAAGCGCCCCTCAGAAGGTTGGGTAGGGCGAACCTTGTCCATTAAAGCCTGGTATCCCGCGTCATATGCTGACGCGGGATCGTTCCAGAGTTTAGGGGAGCACGTAACGGAACGAAGTGAAGACCATGTTGTCGATTCCTTCTGGTGCTCCGGAAGGCGCTCCAACTGGCGCTACGCCAGACCAAGTCTGACGAGTCACGTAGGAATACTGGGTGCCGAACTGGAACCGGCCCCCGGGACCGCTATAGAAGCGATACCAGAAGCCGATAGTTCCTTCGATCAGGGCGCGGGTGTCGGCCGTGCAATTGGCGAGACTCGCGGGAGTAAAACCGGTATTTACCGCTGGAGACAATTCGGTGTAGCAGCCGGAATTATTGAAGAGCCTGGCCCCGTAACCGACCTGACCACCCGTTTTGCCTGCTGCCTGTAACGGATCGAAGCTGACTGCCCGGCCCGCGTATTCGACTCCAACGTAGCTATAGATATCGAGTTTCTTGGTGTGCAACTCGAGGGTGCCAAGGCCCTCGAAGTTCTTGATTAAACGGATGGTGCCGTTGGCATCGATCGCGGCATCGGATAGTCCGCCTGGAGCGTAGCGTCCAATTCCACTGCCGTCGAAACCTTTCACACCGAAGATGATGTGTTTGTTGGCGAAAGCCCAGCGCGCGCTTGCGCCCACTCCGCCTCCGTTTTTGGAAGCGTTGTAGGATCCGAGAGCGTTGACACCGGCAACGGTGCTGCCGCCGCAAAGAGTGGCGGTGCTGGCTACCTCCCCGCAGGGAAAAACGCGGTCACGGAAGCGATCGTACATCCCGAAGATCTCGTAATGTCCAGAGCCGGGATCAAAGGCCACTTTCGCGATGAGATCGGGCGAAGGATTAAAGGTGTAATTCGTGGTTGTGTTGTAGCTGTTGCTGGCGCCCGCTTCGCCCAGTAGGAAGTTGTTTCCATTTCCGTGGGTGGTAAGGGTGCCTTGTGCGTTTTCCATGCCCACGGCAAATGCAAACTTGTCGCCAAAGGTCTTGGCTACGCGGATTCCATACTGGCGCGCATAAACAAAGCCGACGTTGTACGACGAGTCAATCGTCTTAGGCCGCGCGTCGTTGGTTCTGCCAAGGTCGTCGTCAGGGGTGATTCCCGTCCCATTTTCCGTCGCCAGGCTCCATACCTGTCCTCCGACGAAGCTCCAGCCATTATTAAACTTGGCTTGGCCCCACGCCTGGCGGAGACGAAGGGTGTACCCGTTGGTTGAGGTCGAGGTGGAGGTGACGCCCGCCGAGAGAAAGTCGGCGGAGACATAGCTGGAAAGATCGACGTTCTTCAGACGGCCATCAACAAAGGTGGTTATCTTAGACTGGCGGCCGGATCCGAAAAATTCCGACACCGAGCTTTGCGAGGCGCCCGGCATGGTCAGGGAGTTGAAGGGAGTGGACACGTCCGCTCCAATCGCTCTCGACCGCCGCACAAATTCGGCAGCGGCGTATCCGCCCGGAGTGATGTTGATGCCTCTGAAGTGAATGGTCAACGGGCCTTCCATCCGCTTGTCGTACGTCTGGGGTTGATCGGGGCTGGATGCTTGTCGTGAGTCTTGCAAGGACAGCACAGCGCCTTTCAAAGTCGCGCCGTTCCCTGCCAAGCTGTCGACAGACTGAAGAGATGCATCAGCGGTGGATTGAGAGTGCTGTGTTGCTGGATCCTTGCGGTGCAGTTCGTCCTGCAAGGCCTGAATCTGCCGCTGCTGGGCCGCGAGGGCGTCTTTCAATGCCTGGACGTCGGCAGCGGTCACAGCCTGCTGCGCTGGGACCGAGGTTTGAGCCCAAGCGCCGGCGGAAAGAGCCGCTAGCGTTAGAGCGGTGAGAAATACGTTCTTTGCTTTCATGGAAGTCAGATCCTCTCCTTCGTTTTGGTCATACCGCACGTTTCGGGTGGAGCTACGAAAAACTTTCCGCAAGGGAGATCGGCAACCTGCGCGACCTTTCCAATCGTTACTATTGTCACTATCAACTTACTAGTCATTTCAAGAGCACAAAGTCTGTCATCTTCCCTTGAATCACTCTTATCGATTCATTGCTAAACGGAAAAACCTGGGGGAGTTTCCTGAAATGTTGGGCCTACGTCGACGAGGTCAAACCCCACTTATGTTGCAAATGTCGCTCCATGGACTTGAACACCACTCCATCGACAACGTAACCGATGGCGATGATCAAAACCATGACCGCGATAACGGCGCTCATGTCGTTCAAGTCGCGTCCGACCATCAATACCTGGCCTAACCCAAGGCTGAGATAAAGCATCTCAGCGGTGATGAGGGATCGCCACGCGAAGGCCCACCCCTGCTTAAGGCCGGACACAATGAACGGGAGACTGGCGGGAAGAAGCACATGCCAGAAAAGTTGGAAGCCGCTGGCACCGAGATTGCGTCCAGCCATGCCGAAAATCTTGGGCATCTGCTTGCGCCCGTCCTCCATGGCTAGCGTGACCGACAGCAGCGATCCCATGATGACCACGAACAGGATCGCGTTCTGACTTAAACCAAACCAGAGCAGGGCGAGAGGCCACCAGCAGATGCTGGGCAGACTCTGGAGGCTTACGAGTAAGCCGCCCATGGTCTCTTCGAGGAACTTGCTGCTGCCGACGCCAAGGCCGAGGATCATGCCAAGCACGACGGATATGGCGTAGCCAAGCAAGACGCGGCGCATGCTGACGGCGATAGCGATCCAATAGCTGTGATCTTTGAATCCAACGTAGAGCGCTTCGCCTACGCCCCAGGGCGTGGGAAACAGATAGGGCGGCCAGATCTTCAACTTGGCCAGCAAAGTCCACAAGGCGATCAAGCCTGCGTAAAAAACAATCAAGCGAGCGGCGCGTTTCATTGTTGTTCCACTCCCGGTTCCACGCGGGGCTTTACGCCCACGTTGTATTCCACTTCGAGGGAGCGGTTAATCTCTTCGCGGAGTTCGTCCAGAATTTCGCGGGCGGCGTGCGCGACGTGAGTGTCTTCCAGCACGCGCGGACGCGGCAGGTCGATGGGAAATTCGCGCTTCACGCGGCCCGGACGGAACGTGAGCAACGCCACCCGGTCGCCGAGGCGGATGGCCTCGCGAACATTGTGCGTCACGAAGATGATGGTGCGTCCGGTCTCAAACCAGATACGCTCGAGCTCATCGTGCAGCAAATCGCGAGTCTGAGCGTCGAGCGCGGCGAACGGTTCGTCCATCAGCAGAACATCGGGTTCGGTGGCGAGAGCGCGGGCCAGGGCCACACGTTGCCGCATGCCGCCGGACAGCTGGTGGGTGTAGCTGTCTTTGAACTGCGAGAGATGCACCAGACGCAGGTAGTAACGGGTCTTCTCTTCCCTTTCCGCTTTGCCGATGCCCTTCATCTTCATGCCGAACTCAACGTTTTGGCCGACCGTGAGCCAGGGGAAGAGGCCGAGTTCCTGGAAAATCAGGATCCGGTCGGTGCCTGGGGCATCGACGCGTTTACCATCGATCAAAACCTGGCCAGACGTTTGCTGGTGCAAGCCAGCAACCAAGTGCAGCAGAGTCGACTTGCCGCAACCGGAGGGGCCAACGATACAAAGAAACTCTCCGGCCTTCACCTGTAGGTTGATGTGGTCGAGAGCGAGGAGTCGCTCGCCGCTGTGCGTGCGGTAGCTGAGGCAAATGTCATTGAGGCCGACCTTGGGAACTTCGTGCGAAATGCCCAGGAACGGACGCGGCACTGCCACCAGCGATGATTTCCTTCGCGCTCCGCCGGTCCGTGCTGAAGCGGGAGGGCCGACCGGAACCGGTACCTGTGCCGAAAAATTATGTGCGTTGGTGCTCATTGAATGGCTTTCCTTCCCTTCTCTGCCAGGACTTGATTCAGAAGCGTCAAATCGTAGAGTCCGGAGAGATCTGGCATTTGACGACCGAGAAAACCGTCGTCAAATGCCTGCTGGGCTGCGGTTGCAAGCGCGCCGTGCAGCGGGTCGTACGTGACCTGCAGACGGGTAAACGCTTCTTCGAGAATTGCAGGGGGGAGGGCCTTGCCAGTCTCGGTTTGGATTTGCTGGTTCAGAAGCTTCTTGGCATCGATTGGACGAGCGTTGATCCAGTCGGTGAGTTCGATGTTGGCACGAATCCAGTTCTTGACCAGATCGGGATGATTCTTCAGGAACTTTGTGTTCACAACGAGCAATCCGATGACGAATTGTCCGTTCGGCCAAAGCGACCGTTCGTCGACGAAGAGGTGGCCGTTGCCTTCGTGAATGAGGCGCGTGGCCCAGGGCTCGGGGGCCCAGGCGGCATCGAGATCCTTCTTCAAGAACAGCGTGAGCTGATCGGGATTCGCCATGGGGATGATCTGGACGTCGCCGCCCTTGTCGTTGGTTTTCATACCGTGGCTCTTGAGCCAGTTGCGCAGCGCGACGTCCTGGGTGTTGCCGAACTGGGGCGAGGCCACGCGCTTGCCGTGGAAGTCTTCGGGCCTCTGAATTCCGCTATCGTTGCGCACGATGAGTGACGCCCCGCCGCTGGCCGCTCCGGCCACGACGCGTACGGCTTCACCATTTGAACGCACGTAACCATTGATCGCGGGGTTCGGGCCGACGTAAGTCATGTCGATAGCGCCGCCGAACAAGGCCTCGATGGCGGCCGGACCGGCGTTGAAACTGGTCCACTGCACTTTCACCTGCGGCCCCATGGCCTTGTCGAACCAGCCGTTAGCCTTGCCCACCATCGCCTGCGCGTGGGTAATGTTGGGAAACGCTCCCACACGGATCGTGGTTTGCGCGCAACTCGAGGCAGCGACTCCGATCACAAGGGCCAGCGCGATGAGAAGGCCCTTACTCATTAGTCTGGCCTCCGACTACCATCGGCAGAACGCTGGCATTCCCTTTCTTCTTTGCAGATCGCTTCCCTTTTGTGGAACGAGGCGTGGTGCCGGAGATCAAGTCCGCCAGCGTGGTGTTTTCCAGAATCCGTGCGGCGGCGTCACGCACGTCGAGAAACACCTGGTAGAGCGCGCGGTGAGGGAGGTCGCGGTCGATGAGCACACGCAGTTGCTCGGCATCGGCGAAGGGCGCGAGCGGGCCGTCGATCAAGCGCATGATCTCGCTTAAATGAATTTCAGAAGGCTCGCGGCGCAACTGGTAGCCGCCCTTGGCTCCGCGCACGCTCTCGACCATGCGAGCATTCTTGAGCTCGAGGAGGATGAGTTCGAGAAACTTTTCCGGAAGATCCTCTTCATAGGCGATTTCGCGAATCTTGATGGCTCCCTGATGATGATGGCGGGCGAGCATCATCATGGCCTGAAGTGCGTAGAGCCCCTTTTGAGAGATTTTCATAAGCTGGAGATTATGCCATAAAGTCCATTACATTAGTAGACTTTATGGACGTTAGGGACATTGCAAGCGTGAGGCCGTTTCTGTGGAGGAATCAGATGTTTATTAACACTAAGTTGCTCAACAACTTACCGGAGTCTCTGCGGAGTTAACGCGAGCGCGTATGTGCATCTGATTGCAGTTCGGAGGAAATTCTGCGGAACCCGACCCAGGTTGCCCGCCAATAGTTCTAGTGGTGTGGATGAAGGGGCGTTGGGGGATCGCGGGTGACGTTACTCATGCCTAAGCTTGCTACCGCTGCAAGTGTCGTTGTGATCCTCGTCCCGCCAAAGGGACAAAAAAAGGTAGTGGGTCAGTCTGATTTCCACAGGGTATCGCATCTGCGCTGATTCCGTGGCATCATAGCGTCATGCCTAGTCGAGCAAGCAAAGATCGAGACTTTGTGACCGTGGCGCGGCGAGTGGTGGAAC
>Ga0210405_10000911_pt1 | contig 36188 bp, 24 predicted proteins | sample IncBWH11MmetaG_FD_155492 | JGI IMG/M metagenome (GOLD analysis project Ga0210405, IMG submission 155492) | Forest soil microbial communities from Barre Woods Harvard Forest LTER site, Petersham, Massachusetts, United States - Inc-BW-H-11-M | ecosystem: Environmental > Terrestrial > Soil >... | reverse complement strand
GCACTGCGCCGGGTTCAGGCCGTCGTTGCCGCCCGCGCCGTAGGTGATGTTCGAGCCCTGGCACACCGCGCCCTGGGCGAGCAAGGCCGCGCCGCCGCCGAGCCAGGTGGTGCCGGCCGCCAACAGCACCCACCAGGCCAGGCCGGCGCGCCAAGCCTGACCGCTGCCGCTACGCGCGATCGGCCGACGCCCGCCCAACCCGCACGGGCGGCGGCGACCTCCTTGCCGGATCCCGCCCAGGCTACTGCTCACTGGAAGTACCCGTTGACGTCGATCAGGAAGTGGACCGTGCCGGCCGGGCCGTGCGGCTGCTCGAGGGCGTTGAACTGCTGGCCCAGGACCGCGGCACCGCTGCCGTCCTGGCCATAGTCGCCGACCGCGTGCCAAACCACCGCCGGCGCTCCCTGGTAGGCCGATGACGACGTCGTCGTGGCCGGGATCTCCGGACACACCGGAGTGATCTGCGCTAAACCTCCGGCCGCGCCGAGCCACGCGCCGCTCAGGATCATCCACCCCAGCCGTTTTGAAAAAGGCCGCACCGCACGACCTACCAGAACCTGTCACTCGAATCTTCGATGATACGTATCCAAATTTACCACATCTTTCGCGCAAACAAGCTCGATGCGGAAAGCGCATCCGGGGCGCCCCTTCTCCCCCGGCCGCTGCTCCGGTGGTCGCAAAACGGCAGGCGGCGCAGCTGCGGCGACGGACGCCGCTGCTGCCCCGGCCCCAGGAAGCAGGCTGCTGTTCCTCCATCCGTCCCGCTGCTCCAGCCTCGGTGCGGTTGCGCTCGATAACATAGTCCACTACACTATCTGACGCTGCCGCAACGAGACGGCGGGAGGGCCCCGGCATGTCGCACCTGCTTCGCAACAAGACCAAGCTCGCCCAGCGGGTGGCGCGAATTCGCGGTCAACTCGACGCGGTGACCCGCGCCCTGGATGCCGAGGAAGAGTGCGGCGAGATCCTGCGTCTGATCGCCAGCGCCCGCGGCGCCATGAACGGCCTCATGGGCGAAGTCCTCGAGCACCACATCCAGGCGCACCTGGCGCCCGGCGCCGAGCGCGGCTCCGAGCAGGCGCAGGCGGCGGCGGAGGTGATCGAGGTGGTCCGCACCTACCTGCGGTGAGCCGGCCCGGGTGTGGAGCCAGCGCGCCAGGCAGCCTGAAGTGGACCGCTCGGTGCCCGCCCTGACGCCCGCCCGACACAGATTTGTAAGGCCCTTGTAACGTCGAGAGCGCTCGCATTTGCGATCATCGCAGGCTCGCGAACCAGGTTGGCGATGGATGCCGTTCGCCCAGACATGGCCTGACGCTTCTCAGCGGAGAGCAACGACGATGGCAGAGCATCGATCGAGCACCCAGGAGCTGCCGCCCGCCGGCGCGGCAGGCGCTCCCCCACCGGGCAGCGTTCGGCCCGTGGTCGCCGCGTGCATCGGCCGCCAGGGCACGGCGAGGGCGCGTGCGGCCACGCCGCTGGATAGGTTGGGGGCCGGCGAGCTCGCCGTCCCCGCCGTGCTCGCCGTCCCCGCCGTGCTCGCCGTCGCCTCCCTGCTCGCCGTCACCGCCGTGCTCGCCGTCGCCGCCGCCTGCTCGGGCAAGCCCACCGCCGGCGCCCCCGGCGCCGCCGCCGCCGCCGGCCTCGAACGCCGTCAGGGCAACGTCGTCGTCGTGCCGCCGGGCTCGGCGCTGCGGCAGCGGCTGCGGACCGAGACGGTGCGCACCGAGACCGTCCGGCGCGAGCGGACCGCGCCGGCGGCCGTGGAGGCCGTCCCGGGCCTGACCGCCCGCATCTTCCCGCCGGTCTCGGGGCACCTGGTCCAGCTCTCGGCGCAGCTCGGCGACCGCGTCAGCAGGGGGCAGGTCCTGGCCACCATCAACTCTCCCGACTACATGTCCGCGCAGAGCGATTACGTGCGCGCCAAGAGCACGCTCGACCTCACCGCACGCGCCCTGCGCCGCCAGCAGGAGCTGCTCGACGCCAAGATCGCGGCCCGGCGCGACGTCGAGCAGGCGCAGAACGACTTCGACTCCGCCAAGAGCTCGCTGGTCGCCGCCGAGGGCCGCCTGCGGGCCTACGGCATCGACCCCGAGCGCGACAAGCCCGGAGACCCGCTGGTGCTGCGCTCGCCGGTCTCCGGCCGCGTCATCGACGTCGCCGCCGGCATCGGGGAGTTCCGCAGCGACACCACGGCGCCGCTGATGACCATCGCCGACCTGTCGACGGTCTGGCTGACCGCCAGCGTGCAGGAAAAGGACGTCGCCTTCGTCAGCAAAGGGCAGGAGGTGCGCGCCACGTTCCCGGCCTACCCCGCCCAGGAGGTCACCGCTCAGGTGACGGCGGTCGGGGAGATCCTGGATCCCGACACCCGCGCCACCAAGGTGCGGATCGCGCTGCCCAACCCCGACGTCCGCTACCGCCCGGGCATGTACGCCACCGTCAGCTTCATCGGCATCCCGGAGCAACGGCTGACGGTGCCGACCGCCGCGCTGGTACAGATCGGCAACGCGGCGTTCGTCTTCCGCGAGATCGCCGCGGGGCAATACCAGCCGGTCGCGGTCGAGCCCGGGGAGCAACGCGGCGGCCGCACCGAGATCCGCCACGGCCTGACGCCCGGAGCCGTCGTGGTGGCGCAGAACGGAGTGCTCCTGCAGTGATCGCGCGCCTCGTCGGCTTCTGCCTCGAGCGCCGCTGGTTGGTGATGGCAGTGCTCGCCGCGATCTCCGCCTTCGGGCTGTACGCGCTGCGCCGCCTGGACGTGGACGCCTACCCCGACATCGGCGACGTCACCGCGCAGGTCATCACCCAGTATCCCGGGCATGCCGCCGAAGAGGTCGAGCAACAGATCACCATCCCCCTCGAACGCGAGCTCAACGGCACGCCGGGCCTGCACGTGATGCGCTCGAAGAGCACCTTCGGCCTGTCGCTGATCACCCTGGTCTTCGCCGACGGCACCGAGGACTACTTCGAGCGCCAGCGCATGCTGGAGCGGATCGGCAACGTCACTCTGCCGCCCGGAGTGCAGGCCGGCCTCGACTCGGTCACCTCGCCCACCGGCGAGATCTATCGCTATACCGTCGAGTCGCACCTGCGCGGCCCGCGGGAGCTGCGCGACCTCGAGAATTGGGTGGTCGTCCCGCGCCTCAAGCAGGTCCCCGGCGTCGTCGACGTCAATCCCTTCGGCGGCGAGAACTACCAGTTCCAGGTCCAGGTCGAGCCCGAGAAGCTGGTGCAGTACGGCCTCAGCCTCAAGCAGGTCACCGATGCGATCGCCGCCAACAACGTCAACGCCGGCGGCAGCCTGATCGTGCGCGGCCAGCAGTCGATCGTGGTCCGCGGCCTGGGCGCGATCACCAGGCTCGAGGACCTCGAAACCATCGTCATCGCGCAGAAGGGCGGCACGCCGATCTTCGTGCGCGACGTCGGCCATGTGGTCCTCGGCGCGGTCGAGCGCCAGGGCATCCTCGGCAAGGACGGCAACGACGACGCGGTGTCCGGCATCACGCTGCTGCTGCGCGGCGCCAACCCGTCGCGGGTGCTGGAAGGCATTCACCAGAAGGTCCGCGAGCTGAACACCAAGGTGCTGCCGCCCGACGTCAAGGTGGTGCCCTACCTGGACCGCACCGACCTGGTGGCGACCACGCTGCATACCGTCACCAGGACCTTGATCGAGGGCATGCTGCTGGTGGTGCTGGTGCTGATCTTCTTCCTCGGCAACCTGCGCGGCGCTCTGCTGGTGGCGCTCACCATCCCGTTCGCGCTGCTCTTCGCCTTCGCGCTGATGCACCTCACCAACGTGCCGGCGAACCTGCTGTCGCTGGGCGCGATCGACTTCGGCATCATCGTCGACGGCGCCATCGTGCTGATGGAGGTGATCCTGCGCCGGCGCGAGCGCCACGCCGACCGGCCGCTGCTGGCCTCCGACGCGCGCGCCGCCGCCCTCGAGGTGGCCAAGCCGATCTTCTTCGCCACGCTGATCATCGTCACCGCCTACCTGCCGCTGTTCGCCTTCGAGCGCGTCGAGCGCAAGCTGTTCACCCCGATGGCGTTCACCATCGGCTACGCGCTCGGCGGCGCGCTGCTGTTCGCGCTCACCGCGGTGCCGGCGCTGGCCTACATGGCCTACCGCCGGCCTGCCCGGACCTTCCGCAACCCGCTGCTGGAATGGATCGGCCGCCACTACGACGCCTATCTCCGCCGCGTGGCGCGGCGCCCCGGGTTGGTGCTGCTGCCGGCGGTCGGCCTCGGCCTGCTGACCCTGGTGCTCGCCTTCACCGTCGGCCGGGAGTTCCTGCCCTACCTCGACGAGGGCTCGATCTGGATGCAGATCAACCTGCCGCCCGGCATCTCCATCCGCAAGGCAACCGAGATGGCGCGCGATTTCCGGCAGGTCACGGCGAGCTTCCCGGAGGTCTCCTACGTCGTCACCCAGACCGGCCGCAACGACGACGCCACCGACCCCTGGACGTTCTCGCACATCGAGAGCTCGATCGGCCTCGAGCCCTATGAGAAATGGGGCGGCGACAAGCAGGCGCTGATCGACCGCATGAGCAAGACCTTCACGGCAAGGCTGCCCGGGATGGACTTCGGCTTCTCGCAGCCGATGATCGACGGCGTCAACGACAAGATCGCCGGCGCGCACTCCGAGATCGTGATCAAGGTCTACGGCGACGACTTCGCCGAGACCCGCCGCATCGGCGAGGCGATCGCCGCGCTGCTGGCGCGGATCGACGGCGCCGCCGACGTCGCCATCGATCAGGAGCCGCCGCTGCCGCAGCTACAGATCAAGATCAACCGCCAGGCCGCGGCGCGCTTCGGGATCAACGTCGCCGACATCGCCAGCCTGATCGAGACCGCGATCGGCGGCAAGGCGGTGACCAGCGTCTACCTCGGCGAGCGCAGCTACGACGTCGCCGTGCGCTTCGTCGAAGCGGTGCGCGGCAACCCCGAGGCGATCGCCAACCTCACCGTGCCCTCGTCCACCGGCGCCCGCATCCCGCTGTCGCAGGTCTCCGACATCCAGATCGGCGCCGGCGAGAGCACGATCACCCGCGAGATGGGCCGCCGGCACATGACCGTGAAGGTCGACCTGCGCGGGCGGGACCTCGCGTCGTTCATCGCCGAGGCGCAGCGCAAGATCGACCAGGGAGTGCGCTACGACCGCGCGAAATACGAGATCGGCTGGGGCGGGCAGTTCGAGAACCAGCAGCGCGCCCAGGGCCGCCTGGCGATCATCGTCCCCGCCGCGCTGGCGCTGATCTTCCTGCTGCTCTACGCCGGCTTCGGCGACGTGCGGCACGCGGCGCTCATCCTCATGGTCGTGCCGCTGGCGCTGATCGGCGGCCTCACCGCGCTGCTGCTGCGGGGCATGACGATCAACGTCTCCAGCGCCGTGGGCTTCATCGCGCTGTTCGGCGTCGCCGTCCAGAACGGCGTCATCATGGTCGCCAACCTCAACCACCGTCGCGCCGCCGGCGCCACGCTCGACGAGGCCTTGCGGCGCGGCGCCGGCGTGCGCCTGCGGCCGGTGCTGATGACCGCGACGGTGGCCATCCTGGGCCTGCTGCCCGCGGCCACCAATCACGGTGTCGGCAGCGACGTCCAGCGACCGCTGGCGACGGTGATCGTGGGCGGGCTGCTGAGCGCGACCGTGCTCACGCTGCTGATCCTGCCGGCGGCGTATATCGTCCTCGAACGCTGGACCGAGGCCAGGAACGCCGCTCGCGGCGCCGCCGGCGAAGCCGCGGCCGCGCCGCCGCTCGCGAGCTGACGGAGGGAGGGTCGATGCAGGGTTCGCGAGCGACGCGGGTGCTGGCCGTGCTTCTCCTGGGCGGCGCCTGCCTGCCGCTGACCGCGCCGGCCGCGCCGGCCCCGCCGCCGGCCGCTGCGGTCGCGCCGACCGCGCCGCCCCCGCCGCCCCCACCGGCCACCGCCGGCAGCGGCGACGAGATCTCGCTCGCGGCGTTCCTCGCCGAGGTGGCGGCGGCGAACCTGGACTACGCCGCGGCGCGCTTCAACGTGCCGATCGCCGAGGCGCAGCTGACGGCGGCCCGGGTCTCGCCCAACCCGCAGCTGACCGTCGGCACCTCCGGCCGCGACCTCACCGACCGCGCCGAGCAGCGCGAGCCGGCGAACAACGACGCCGGCATCGCCCAGACCATCGAGCTCGGCGGCAAGCGCGGCAAGCGCGTGGCGGTCGCCAGGGCCAACCTCGCGCAGGCCGCGGCGACGCTCGAGGACTTCTTCCGCACGCTGCGCGCCAATGCCGCGACGGCGTTCGTCGACGCCCTCACCAAGCGCCGCATCGCCGAGGAAAAGCAGCGCTCGGCGGCGACGCTCGACCAGCTCGTGGACGCCAACCGCAAACGCCTCGAGGTGGGGGACATCGGCGAGATCGACCTGACCCAATCAAAGGTCGATGCCCAGCAGTTCCGGGCCGAGTACCTGGCGGCGCGCTCCGACGCCCAGGTCGCGGCGATCGGCCTCGAGCAGCAGCTCGGGCGCCGCATCGCGCCGGGAGCGGCCGGCCAGGCCCACGCCCTCCGCCAGGTCGTGCCGGTGGGCAGCCTCGAAGGTCCGGCGCGGAGCTTCGATCCGGCGGCGCTGCTCGCCGCCGCCGTGCAGCACCGCCCCGACGTGATCGCCGCCCGCCATGCCCTGGAATCGGCGCGGGCGAGCGTGCAGGTCGCCTGGGCGATGGCGGTGCCCGACGCCAACCTGAGCTTCACCTACCAGGACAACGAGCGGTCGCACAACGCCATCGCGCCGGCGCCGGCCTTTTCCTCGATCGGCCTGTCCGTCGGCTTCTCGCTGCCGATCTTCAACCGCTTCCGCGGCGAGCTCGAAGCGGCCCGCCAGACCGCCGGCCAGGCCGAGGCGACGCTGCATGGCGTCGAGCTGCGCGCCCAGGTCGAGGTGCGCCAGGCGCTGGCACGCTACCAGCTCGCCAACGAGCGCGCGGCGCAGTTCCAGGGCGGCCTGCTCGACGACGCCGCGGCGGTCTTCAAGGCCAAGCTGTTCAGCTACGAGCACGGCGCTTCCAGCCTCCTCGACGTGCTCAACGCTCAGCGGGCGGAAGACGACATCCGCCTCGCCTACCTCGACGCCCTGGACGAGCGTGCCAAGGCCCTCATCGGCGTCGAGCAGGCCGCCGGCACCTGGAACGTCGATCTCTGACGGCGAGCCGGCGGCGCCGGCTGGTCCCTGGTCTAAAAGCGGTAGGCGGCCACCAGCCGGAGCGAGCGGGACTCGGCGGGGTGGAAATGGACGTCGGCGACACCGGCCGCGGGTTCGCCGGGGAGGCGGGAGACGTAGTAGTAGTCGACGTCGCTGGCCTTGACGTCGAAGAGGTTGAAGACCTCGCAGGTGAGGCGGAGGTCGCGCGAGAGGTTGTAACCGACGTCGAGGTAGAAGAGCGACGTCGCGTGCGAGCGCACGCTGTCGTCCTCGACCAGCGGCCGCGGGCCGAAATAGCGCCAGCGCAGGCTGCCGAAGAAGCGATGCAGGTCGGGGACGGTGAGGCCCACGGCCGCGGCGCTCTCGATGGCGCCGGGAATGTGATCGCCGACCGGGTCGAAATCGGTGTAGCGCGCCCGCGACACCGAGTAGTCGGCGTCGAGGGCCAGCCAGGCGCTCGGCCGATAGAAATTCTGCAGCTCGAACCCCACCCGCCGGCTGGGGCGGCTGGGAGCGGTGTCGCCGGCGTCGCCGTCGAACACCAGCTCCGACGCCAGGTCGAGCCGGAAGAAGGAGATCGCCGTCTGCAGGTTCGGCACCAGCGAGGTGCGGAAACCGGCGTCGGCGCTCTTCGCCCGCACCAGCGGCGACACCGGCAGGACGGGCTGGCCGGTGCGGGGGTCGACGGTGATCGTGGTGCCCCGCGCGTCGTTGCTGTGGAAGCCTTCGCCGAAGTTGAGGTAGACCTCCGATGCGCGCCACGGCCCGAGCAGCAACGACAGCTTCGGCTCGGCGATGGCGCGGTCGCGGAAACCGGAATTCGCCGCCAGGTCGCTGTCGACGTTGAAATGGTAGTAGTCGGCGCGCATCCCGGCGACCATGCGCAACCAGCTCGCCCACCGCACCCGCGCCTGCGCGTAGGGTCCCACCGCCGTCTCCTCGATGAAGTCCTCGCGCGTCACCGACAGGAACCGCTGGTCCTCGGTGTGGAAGATGCCGTTGTGGATCTCGTCGTTGCGCGCCTGCACGCCGACCTCGCTCTCGACTTCGTGGCCGAACAGCCGCAGCGCCCACTGATGCTGGAGCCTGAGCCCCTCGACCGTGCGATAGTCGAACTGCTCGAACTGGTCGCCGTGGACCGGGTCTTCGAGGAAGTAGGTGAAATCCGAGAACAGCTTCAGCTTGGTGTTGTAGACGAACCCGCTCAGCGTGGTCAGCGAGGCGTCGTCGCCGCGCCGCAGCTCGCCGGCGAGGCTGTAGCGATAGGAGCTGCCGCCGTCCGTCGGATCGATGCTGCCGAAGCGCGAGACGAGCCCCTCCTGGACGGCGCGCAGCGGGATCTGATCGGTCGAGTTCCAGGTGCCGTCGTAGCCCTGCAGCGTCAGGGTGAAGCCGTTCGCCGCGTCGCCGGTGTTGAAGCGCACCAGGCCGTTCTTCTTCTGGTAGTCGTCCGGGCGCACCCACGGGCCGTCGTTGTGCACGTACTCGAGCGCCGCCAGCAGATCGCCGCCCGCCACCCTGGCGGAGTCCGCCACCAGCCCGCGCTCATAGCCGAGGGTGCCGGCGGTGGCTTCCACCAGAGGCCGGTCCAGCGCGTTGACCAGGCTGATGGCGGCGCCGCCGGCAGCCGAGAAGTCCCCCTTGTCGGCGTAATACAGGCCCTTCTCGTAACGGACGGTGTCGACCAGCTCGGGGATCAGGAAGTTGAGATCGGAATAGCCCTGGCCATGGCCGTTGCTGGGTTGGTTGATCGGGACGTCGTCGACGGTGAAGCTGAAGTCGGTGCCGTGGTCGAGGTTGAAGCCGCGCAGGTAGTACTGGTTTGCCTTGCCGTCGCCGCTGTGCTGGCTGACGATCAGGCCCGGGACCGTCTCGAGCACCTCGCCCGGGCGGAGGATCGGCCGCTGCTCGAGCTCCTGGTGGCCGGTCACCCCTTCGGTGGCCGAATCGGCGACGCCGACCATGTCGGAGCCGCGCCCGGTGACCTGGATCGCGTCGTAGACCTGCAACTTGTCCGGTTGCGAAGATGTGGCGGCCTTGCCCTGCGGTGCCTGGCCCTCGCCGCTCGGCGGCGTCTGGCCCTCGCCGCCCGGCGGCGTCTGGTCGGTCGGCGGCGTCTGGCCGCCCGGCGGTGCCTGGCCGCCCGGTTGGGGTCGACCGCCTGGCGGACAGTCCTGTCCGGCCACACAGGTTGGTGGCGCGGGGTTCGCGGACTGCGGCGAGCCGGCGGCGGTTGCCGGCGGCGCGGCCACGGTCCCCGGCGCCGGCGGCGCGGCCACGGTCCCCGGCGCCGGCGGCGCGGCCGCGGTCCCCGGCGCCGGCGGCACGGCCGCGGTCCCGGGCGCCGGCGGCACGGCCGCGGTCCCCGGCGCCGGCTGCGGCGCTGCAGGCGGCGCATCCGCGGCGACGGCCGCCGCCGCTGCTCCGGCCCCCAGGAAGCAGGCGGCGAGCAGCCACGCTCCGAGCCGCCAGGCGTCAGGGCGCCGCCTCGCGCATCCTGGCCGGCCGGGTCCCGGCGCGGCACCCGACTTCAGTCGGGCCTTCCATCGGCCATCCAACGGCGCGGTCCCCTCCCTTCCTTCCTTCGCCCTGCTGCTCACCGCTCTGGCGCTCCGGCCCTGGGCGGGCGTCGTCCGCCCATGCTACGCGAGTCGTCGCGGCCTTGGATGACAGTTTGCCGGCGCCAGGTCGCGGGCAGACGCCGCCTTTCCTTGACGCTCCACCGGCGCTCCGCTAGATTCTCGGTCGGTCCCCCCGGCCGCCGCGGTCCACCGGCGCGCATCGATGCACAAGACCCATCCTCCCAGCCGGCGCCCAGGGCGCGCCGCCACCGTCGCCGCCACTGCCCTCCTCGCCGCCGTCGCGACGTTTGCCGTCAGCGCGGCCAGCGCCACGGGCCAGACCCCGGCGCGGGCGCCGGCCGGACCGCGCCTGCAAGCCAGCGCCGTCGCCCAGATCCAGGCGCTGATGGCCGAGAAACGGTCGCGCACGCCGGCGCAGCAGAAGCTGGACTCGAATCTGCTCTACGCCCTGCTCCGGCAGCGCCGGGACCCGCGGCTCGCCGGCCTGACCGCCCTGCGTCTACCCGGCACGGCCGGCGACGGCACCCTGCTGGTGGAGGTCCAGGCCGTCTCGCCGGCAGGCGTCAAGCCGATCCTCGCCCGGCTGCGCCGCCTCGGCGCCGGCATCGTCGCCGTGCAGGCCCGCTACGCCAGCATCCGCGCCCGGCTGGCCCTCGCCGCCGCCGAGACGCTGGCGGCGATGCCCGAGGTGAGGTTCGTGCGGCCGGCGAGCCGGGCGATCGTCGAGCACTTCGATTCGGAAGGCGACGCCACACACCGCGCTGCCGAGGCCCGCGCCTTCTTCGGCGTCGACGGCACCGGCGTCAAGATCTGCGTGCTCTCGGACGGCGTCGATTCGCTCGCCGACCTGCAAGCCGCGGGCGAGCTGCCGGCCGCCGTCGACGTGCTGCCCGGCCAAGCGGGCGCCGGCGACGAGGGGACGGCGATGCTCGAGATCGTCCACGACCTGGCGCCGGGCGCCGCCCTCGGCTTCGCCACCGCCGAGTCCGGGGAGGCGACCTTTGCCGCCAACGTCCTGGCGCTGCGCAACACCGCGCATTGCGACGTCCTCGTCGACGACGTCGCCTACCTCACCGAGTCCCCCTTCCAGGACAACCTGATCGCCGACGCCGTCAACCAGGTGACCGCCGCCGGCGCCCTCTACTTCTCGTCGGCAGGCAACGAGGGCAACCTGGACGCCGGCACCTCGGGCACCTGGGAGGGCGACTTCAAGGCCAACGGCAACCTGGATCCGGTGCTCGGCGCCGGCGCCGGCGCCACCCACGACTTCGGCGACGGCGGGCAGTCGGACGTCATCACCGCCGATACCGAGGACGGGGTGGTGCTGCACTGGGCCGACCCGGCGGCGGCATCCTGCAACGACTACGACCTCTACGTCCTCGACGGCAGCCTGACCACCGTGGTGGAGGCTTCGACCAACGTCCAGAGCTGCACCCAGGACCCCATCGAGACCGTCGGCAACGCCGTCGCCGGGGAGCGGGTGGTGGTGGTGCGTTTCAGCGGCGCCGACCGCCTGTTCAACGTGCTGGCGTTCCGCGGCCAGCTGCAACTCGCCACCGCCGGCTGCACCCGCGGCCACAACTCGGCGCTTGCCGCCTTCGGCGTCGCCGCGGCGCCGGCGGCGGCGGCAATCGGGATCCCCGGAGCGCCGCACGGTCCCTTTCCCGCGCCGTTCGACGCCGCACAGCTGCCCGAGCCGTTCACCTGCGACGGGCCGCGGCGCATCTTCTTCGACGCCGGCGGCAACCTGCTGCCGGGTGCGCCGCCCGGCGATTTCTCCGCCACCGGCGGCGTGGTGCGCCAGAAGCCCGACCTCACCGCGGCCGACGGCGTGTCGACCGACGTCAACGACTTCCGGCCGTTCTTCGGCACCTCGGCGGCGGCGCCGCACGCGGCCGCGATCGCCGGCCTGTTGAAAGCCGCCGTCCCGGCGCTGCCGCCGGCGGCGGTGCGCGGCGCCCTGACCACCCGCGGCGTCCTGACCGGCTCGGCGATCGACATCCTGGCGCCCGGCTGGGACCGCGACAGCGGCTTCGGCATCGTCATGGCGTATCAGGCGCTGCAAGCCGCGGGCGCCCAGCCGCGGGCGGTGCTCGCGCTCGGCACGGTGACCCCGGCCGAGGTGACTCCCGGCGGCGACACGGCGGTCGATCCCGGCGAGGACTGGCGGCTGAGCATCACCCTCGGCAACGCCGGCGGCGCCGCCGCCAGCCTGATCAGCGCCACCCTCGCCACCAGCACGCCGGGAGTCGGCCTCACCAACGCGGTGTCGGCCTACCCGGACATCGCCGCCAGCGCCAGCGCCGCCAACGCGACACCTTTCCTGTTCACGCCCTATGCCCTGGCCTGCGGCCAACCCATCCACTTCACGCTGACGGTGAGCTTCGCCGGTGGCCCCGGCCCGGCGGTCTTCGCCTTTACCGTGCCCACCGGCCATGCCGGCGCGCCGGTGACGGCAAGCTATGGCGGTCCGGTGCTGCCGATCCCGGACGGCGGCAATCCGCCGGGCGCGCTCAACGAGTTCCCGGGCACGCCGGCGATCGCGCCGATCGTGGTGACGGGCGTCGCCGGCCGCGTCGAGAAGCTGGCGTTCAGCCTCGACGGCACCGTCTGCACGACCGCCGCCGGCGCGGCCACGGTGGGCGTCGACCATACCTTCGTCAACGACCTCACCTTCGACCTGCAATCGCCGGCCGGGACCACGGTGCGAGTGATCAGCCGCGCCGATCTCGACGGCCACAACTTCTGCCAGGTGGCGCTCGACGACGCCACCCCCAACCCGTCGATCCAGAGCGTGTCCAGCTCCCAGGCGCCGTTCACCGGCACCTGGCAGCCCAACAGCCCGCTCGCCGCCTTCCAGGGCGAGGACCCGAACGGCACCTGGAACCTGATCGCCATCGACCATTTCGGCCAGGACACCGGCAACATCCGCGCCTTCTCGCTGGCGATCACCCCGGCGTCGTGCACGGCGGCGGCGCCGCTCGCCGCCGCGCTCGCCGCCGGCAAAGCCGTGACCGGCGGCAACCTTCGGCCCGGCGGCACGGTCGTCTACACGGTGACGCTCGCCAACTCCGGCAGCGGCGCCACGTTCGACGATCCCGGCGACGAGCTCGCCGACACCTTGCCGCCGTCGCTGACCCTGATCTCGGCCACCGCCAGCCTCGGCGCGGTCACCACCACGGGCAACACCGTGCACTGGAACGGCGGCGTGCCGGCGGGCGGCAGCGTCACCATCACCATCCAGGCCGCCATCGCCGCCGGCGCCGTGACGGGATCGGCGATCAGCAACCAGGCGACCGTTGCCTACGACGCGACGCGCAGCGGCACCAACCAGACCACGATCGTCACCAGCGACCCGGGCGCGCCGGGCCAGGGAGGCCCGACGCGGTTCCTGGTGGGCGGCGCGATCGCCGCGGTGCCGGCGCTCTCCCGCACCGGTCTGGCAGCGCTGGCGGCGGCGCTGGCGGCGGCCGGCGCGCTGGCGCTCGGGCGGCGCCGCCGCCGCTCCGCGCCGCCCCCGGCGTCACCAGATCAGGAGGCCCAGGCTTAGGCCAGCGGTCATGCACGACCCACGGACAAGGAGGACCGCACGGGCGCTGGCGGCGGCCGGCGCGTTGGCGCTCGGCTGGCTGATCGGCGGCGGGCGAGGGGCGGCGGCCGTCGAAGGCAAATGGACGCCGGAGCAGGTGCTCGAGCTGGATCCGGCCTGGCTGCGGTCGCTCGGCCTCGCGGTGGCGCCCGAGCGGCTCTGGCAGCCGGGCGGCGGTGGGCTGCTCGAAGCGGCGGTGCGGATCGGCGGCTGCTCGGCGAGCTTCGTCTCGGCGCCAGGGGTGCTCATCACCAATCATCACTGCGCCTTCGGCATCCTGCAGCAGCACTCGACGCCGGCGCGCGATCTGATCACCAGCGGCTACCTGGCGGCCGGGCGCGACCAGGAGCTGCCGGGCGCCAACCTCCGGGCCACCCTGCCGCGGCGGACGACCGACGTCTCCGCCGCCATCGGCGCCGCGGCCGCCGTGGCGGGCGGCGACGACCTGGCGCGTTATCGGGCGATCGAGCGCCGGCAGAAAGAGCTGGTCGCCGCCTGTGAGCATCAGGAGGGCTCAGCCGCCAGGCGCTGTGAGGTGGCAACCTTCGACGGCGGGGTGCGGTACCTCCTGATCGAAAGCCTCGAATACCCCGACGTGCGCCTGGTCTATGCGCCGCCGCGGGCAGTCGGCGACTTCGGCGGCGAGGTCGACAACTGGTCGTGGCCCCGGCACAGCGGCGACTTCGCCCTGCTGCGGGTCTACGCCGGACCGGACGGCAGGCCGGCGCCGCGCGCGGCGGGCAACCAGCCGCTGCGGCCGCCGCATTTCTTTCCGGTGGCCGCGGACGGCATCCGGCCCGGGGACTTCGTGATGGTGGCGGGCTATCCCGGCATCACTTTTCGCTCGCTCACCGCGCCCGAGATACGCGAGCGCGCCGAGCTCTACTACCCGCGCCGCGCCGAGCTGCTGCGCGCCTGGCTCGATCTCATGGAGGCGGCGGCCCGCGCCGACGCGGCGGCCCGCATCGCGCTTGCCGACCGCATCAAGGCGCTCGCCAACGCGGAAAAGAACGCCCGCGGCCAGATCGCCGGACTGCGCCGCGGCCGGGTGCTGGAAGAGAAGGGCGCGGAGGACCGCGAGGTGCTGACCTGGGCCGCCGCATCGCCGGCGCCGCCCGGCACGACGAGGGGCGCGACGAGCGCGGCGTGCGCGGAGAGCACGGCGACGATGGGGTGCACCGGGGGGCCGGCAACCCCGGCGCATCCGGCAAGCCCGCTGACCGCGGCCGGCGCGGCCACCGCGGCAAACCCGGCCGTCGCCGCCTATCAGGAGCTGTCGCGCCTGGTCGAGGGGCGGCTCGCCGGCTGGGACCGCGACTTCCTGCTCGAGCAGGCTCACCTCGGACCGAAGCCCCTCGATCTCGCCATGACCCTGGTCCGGCACGCCCGGGAGTCGGTCAAGCCCGACCTCGAGCGCGAATCGCCCTTCATGGAACGCAATCACGACCGCCTCGTCGAGGGGTTGCGCCGGGACCAGTCCCGCCTCTCCCTGCCGGCGGATGGCGCGCTGCTCGCCGACCTGCTGCAGCGCTTCGCCGACCTGCCGGAGGGGATGCGGCTGCCCGCGGTCGAATCGCTCCTGGCCGGGTTGCCGCCAGGAGGCGGAACCGGTTCCGGCCCGGCGACGCGCTTCGATCGCGCGGCGCTGGCCGCGAGGGCGGCGGCGCTGGTCGCGGGCAGCCGGGTCACCGGCCTCGAGGAGCGGCTGAAGATGCTCGGCGAGAACGAGGAGCAGCTGCGGGCGCGCCGCGACCCGCTGCTCGAGCTGGCCGCCGGCCTCGACACCGCGCTGCACGACGTGGAGGAGCGCGACCGCCGTTTCCGCGGCGCCGCATCGCGGCTGCGCCCAGCCTGGCGGCGGGCGGTCGCCGCCCATGCCGGCAAGCCGCTGGCCCCGGACGCCAACGGCACGCTGCGCGTCACCTTCGCCCACGTCGAGGGTTACCGCCCGCGCGACGGCATCTGGATGGAGCCGCAGTCCCGCGTCGCCGGAGTGGTCGAGAAGCAGACCGGCAAGGAACCCTTCGACGCGCCGCCGGCGCTGCTGGCGGCGGCGCCGGCGGCGCCGGCAAGCCCCTGGGCCGACTCGTGGCTGCATGACGTGCCGGTCTGCTTCCTCGCCGACGCCGACACCACCGGCGGCTCGTCGGGCAGCCCGGTGCTCAACGGCAAGGGCGAGCTGGTGGGAGTGAACTTCGACCGCGTCTGGGAGAACGTCGCCAACGACTTCGGCTTCGACCCCGAGGTGGCGCGCACCATCAGCGTCGACGTGCGCTACCTGCTCTGGACGCTCACCACGCTCGCAGGCGAGGCGGCGCGGCCGCTGCTGCAGGAGCTGCTGCCCGGCGCCGGCGGCGGCCACGCTGGCAAAGCCGGCGACTAGCGGCCGGGCTCAGCGCCGCGGCTCGGCGAGCGCCGCGGCGGCGGCCGGCAGCGCCAGGCGCGCCCATTCCGCGTACATCGCCGGCGCGGGATGGAGGCCGTCGGCGACCACCAGCGACCGGTCGCCGAGAGCCCGTTGCGACGCCGGCGTCACGTCGACGTAAGCGACGCCGGCGCGGCGCGCCGCCTCGCGATTGGCGGCGTTGAAGGCGCCGATCTCGCGGGCGATCCGCGGCAGGTCGCGGCCGCTCTCAGCGGCGAACGGCGTGACGCTCCAGTCGGGGATCGACAGCACCACCACCCGGCCGGCCTCGCCCCCGGCAAAGCCGATGGCGCGCCGCAGCAGGGCGGCGAAGCCGGTCCGGTACTCGTCGGGCCGCCCGCCGCGGTACTGGTCGTTGACGCCGATCAGCAGCGACACCAGCGCGAACGGGCCGCGCGGCGCCGCGGCGTCGATGCCTGCCCCGAGCTCGGCGGTGGTCCAGCCGGTGCGCGCCACGATCTCCGGCTCGCCGACCGCCAGGCCGCGCCCGCGCAGCAGCGCCGCCAGCTGCACCGGCCACCGCGCGGCGGCCGCGACCCCCTCGCCGATGGTGTAGGAATCGCCCAGCGCCAGATAGCGCGCCGGCGCCGCTGCCGCCGGCTTGCCGGAACTGCCGGCCCCGCCTGGAAAGGGCGCCTGGGCAGCGGTACCGGCCGACGCGCCACCTGCCGCGCCGCCGCGGGCAGCCGCGCCGTCCGGCGACCCGGCAAGCGCCGGCGCCGCCGCCGCGAGCAGCCGCCAGACCAGCCACGAGGTTGCGGTCAAGACCACCCTGGTGCGCATCACGCCTCCCGCGGCCGCGGCCGCCTCGAATCGAGCGACTGGAATGGAGCGACCCCGCCACCGGCGCGATTCCCGCGGCCGGCGCGGGGCGAATTCTATGCGGGAATCGTCGCGAGCGAGAGGGCGAGACCGGTTGGCGGGCGTTTGCATCCCGAGCCCGCCGGGCTATACTTCGAACCGCTCACCGCTTATGAAAGAAAGGGTTTCGGCGTCGCGTCGCCGGCCGGCGGCGCAAGGTTTCTCCTCAGCCACGCCACACCCGGCGATCCGGTTGCTGCCGGCGGCGATGGTGGCGGCAGCCGTGCTCGCGGCTTTTCTTCCCACGCTCCAGAGCGGCTTCGCGGCGCTCGACGACGACGTCAACTTCCGTTACAACCTCGGCTACCGCGGCCTCGGAGCACGGCAGCTGGGTTGGATGTTCACCAGCCGCCTGCTGGGCCACTACATCCCGCTCACCTGGATGAGCTGCGGCCTGGATTATCTGGTCTGGGGCATGAACCCCTTCGGCTATCACCTTACCAACGTCGCGCTGCACCTCCTCAACTCCCTGTTGTTGCTGCACCTGGCGCGGACGGTGCTGCGGCGGGTGTGGCCCTCGTCGGCGGACGGCGGCGCCGTGTCGTTGGGAGCGCTGGCCGCGGCGCTCGCCTTCGCGGTGCACCCGCTGCGCGTCGAGTCGGTGGCATGGATCACCGAACGCCGGGACGTGCTCTGCGGTTGCTTCGTCCTGCTCGTCCTGCTGCTCTACGTCGCTGCCGCGGCGGCGGCCGGCCGGCGGCGGCGGTGGCTGCTCGCGGGCTCCTGGATGCTCTACGCGCTGGCGCTGCTGGCCAAGGGGATCGCCGTCGCGCTGCCGGTGAGCCTGTTCGCGCTCGACGCCGTGGTGCCGGGACTCAAACGCCGCGATCCGCAGCCCGGGACGGCGAGCGAGCCGGCGAACGGGCCGGCTGCCGGCACCGGGCCGGCTGCCGGCGCCGGGCCGGCTGCCGGCGCCGGGGCGGCTGCCGGCGGCGGGCCGGCGATGGCCCGCGCGGTCGTCCTCTGGCAGGCGACCAGGGAAAAGCTGCCCTACCTCGCGCTGGCGGCGGCGGGGGCCGCGGCGACGCTTTGGGCCGCCCAGCCGGTGCGCGCGCTCAACGCCAACCTCACCCTCGGCGCGCGCCTCGCCGCAGCCGCGTACGGATTGAGCTTTTATCTGCACGCGACGCTGGTGCCGATCGCTCTCCCCTTCTTCATCCCATGGCGCGCCGGCGTCTCCTTGGAGCGTCCGGAGTTCGCGCTCCGCGCCGTGCTGGTCGTCGCCCTGGCGGTGCTGCTCTGGGCACTGCGCAAGCGCTTGCCGGCGGCCCTCGCGGCCTTTGCCGCCTACCTCGCCTGGGTGCTGCCGGTGAGCGGGCTGCTGCAGGCCGGACCGCAGCTCGCGGCCCACCGCTACAGCTATCTTGCGTGCCTTCCCTGGGCGCTGCTCGCCGGCGCCGGCGTTGCCCGATTGGCCGGCGCCGGGGTTGCGCCGTTGGCCGGCGCGGGCCGCGCGGAGCGAGCGCGCCGCACCGCGGTGGCGATGGGACTGACGGTGGTGACGGCGCTCCTGGTCACGGCGACCCGGCGCGAGGCGGGACTCTGGCACGACCCCTTGAGCTTCTCGCGCGCCGCGGTGGCCAGCGCGCCCACCGCCTGGCTGCCGCGTTACCTGCTGGCGCGGTCCGAGATGCAGGCAGGCCATTGGCGAGAGGCGGCCGACCAGGTGCGTGCCGGGCTGCGCGACACACCCGACGCCGGGGAGCTGGCGAGAGAGGGGGCGCTGCTCTTCGCCACCAGCCCGGACCCCTCGGTGAGAAGCGGCGAAGAGGCCCTCGACCTTGCCACGCAGGCCGCCGACGCCACCGGCTACCAGGAGTCGTCCGCTCTTTACGCGCTCGCCGCGGCGGAAGCCGAAGCCGGCGACTACGCGGCGGCGGCGTCCACGGCGCGGGACGCCCTCGCCGATCTCGACGAGCCGCCCGAATCGAGGTTCGCCCGCAGCCTCGCCGCCTCCATCGTCCTGTACCAGCACGAAAAGCCGCTTCGCCTGCAACCGTCCGACTGGCTCTGAGCCGCTCGCGCGAGCGACGCGCGAGAGCACGCTCGCCTGGCGCGGGTTCGAGCGCAAGATGCGGATGGCAGGCGCGGCGGACGCCCTGTAGAGTCCTGAGCATGCGAGACATCGACGACATGGCCCCGGAAACCGCAGCCGCCGCCGACGCTGTCGCCGCCGCCCCGGCACCGGCGGCCGGCCCCCTCCAAGGCGGCGACGCCGAGCGCGCCTGGGAGGCAGTCGTCGCCCGCGATGGCGCGTGGGACGGCCGCTTCGTCTATGCCGTCGCGTCCACCGGAATCTTCTGCCGGCCGTCGTGCGCGGCCCGGCGCCCGCGGCGCGACCGCGTGAGCTTCTTCCCGGACGCGGCGGCCGCGGCGGCCGCGGGCTACCGCGCCTGCCGGCGCTGCCGACCGCTGGCCGGCGGCGTCGCCGCGGTCGAGCGCCAGGTGGCGGCGGCCCGCGGCTACCTCGCCGCCCACCTCGACGAGACCGTCACCCTCGAACGGCTGGGCCGCGAGGTGGGCGCCAGCCCCTATCACCTGCAGCGCACCTTCAAGCGGCTGCTCGGCGTGAGCCCCAAGGACTACGTCCTGGCGCTGCGCGCCGAGCGCCTCAAGCAACGACTCAAGGAAGGAGACGACGTGACCACCGCAACCTATGAAGCCGGCTACGGCGCCGGCAGCCGCCTCTACGAGCAGTCCGACGCCCGCCTCGGCATGACCCCCGGCACCTTTCGCCGCGGCGGCCGCGGCGCGCACATCCGCTTCGCCATCGCCGCGGCGCCTCCCGGCCGCCTGCTGGTCGCCGCCACCGAGCGCGGCATCTGCGCCGTGCGCCTCGGCGACGACGACCGCGAGCTGGCGGCCGGCCTGCGCCGCGACTACCCGCAGGCCACGATCGAGGAGGCCGCGCCCGGCGATCCGCTCGCCGGCTGGGTGGAGGCCATCCTCTCCTCGTTGACGGCGGGCGGCGCCGCGGCGCCGACGCTCACCGCGCTGCCGCTCGATGTCCGCGCCACCGCCTTCGAGTGGCGCGTCTGGCGGGAGTTGCAGCGCATCCCGCGCGGCTCGACGCGGTCCTACGGCGAGGTGGCGGCCGCCCTGGGCAAGCCCGCCGCGGCCCGGGCCGTCGCCCGCGCCTGCGCCGCCAACCGCGTCGCCCTGGTGGTGCCCTGCCATCGCGTGGTCCGCGCCGACGGCGACACCGGCGGCTACCGCTGGGGTCCCGAGCGCAAGCGGCAGCTGCTCGCCGAGGAGGGGGCCGTGGACACCGCGGTGCCGGCCGGGGTGGCCGGGGCGGCCGCGCCACCACCCGCGGCGACGGCGGCCGGCGCGCGTCGCGCTTGATGCCGCCACCGGCGCGGCGCCCCGCGGCGACTCGCGGGGCGGGTGGAGGGCGCCCGCGGCAGGAACCTCCACCCGCCCCGCTCCGGTTCCGGCTGCGGCTACCCGAGCCTTACGACCTCGCTTGGGTGCTCGGTTTCCTCGCCGACCGTGCCGCCCCAGCGATCGAGCGCGTCGAGGCTGGCGGCCTGACCCGGGTGGTGCGGATGGGCGGCATACCCGTCGTGCTGACCGTCCGGGCCGCTTCCACCGCCGGGTCACGCCGCTGGCAGAGCGTCGAGGCGGTGACCGCGGCAGCCACCGCCGGCGACCTTCCTGCCGGCGGCCTTCCTGCCGGCGACTTTGCCGCGGCACCCGTGCGCCTGCTGGTGCGCCGCATGCTCGACCTCGACACCGACCTCGCCCCGTTCCTCTCCCTGGCGCGGCGCGACCCGCTGCTCGCGCCGCTGGTCGCCCGCCATCCGGGGCTGCGCCTGCCGCAGCTGCCGGACCCCTTCGAGGGGGCGGTGCGGGCGATCGTCGGCCAGCAGGTGAGCGTCGCCGCGGCCCGCACCGTGGTCGATCGCCTGATCCGGCGCCTGGGCGAGCCGCTCGCCACCGCCGCCGGCAGCCCCAGCCGCACCGTTGGCGCCAGCCCGCCCGGCGGCGCGAGCGGCGCCGCCGCCGGCCTGTTCGCCTTCCCGCACCCGGCGGCCGTGGCCGCCGCGTCCCCCGAGCAGGTGACCGCCCTCGGACTGACCCGCGCCAAGGCCGCCGCCCTCATCGCGGTGGCGGCGGCCACCGCCGGCGGCGCGCTGGATTGGGAGCGCCTGCGCGGCATGCCGCCGGCGGCCGCCCAGGCGGCGCTCGTCGCCCTCCCCGGCATCGGTCCCTGGACGGCTTCCTACGTCCGCATGCGCGCGCTGGCCGACGCCGACGCCTTTCCCGCCTCCGACCTCGGCGTGATCAAGGCCCTCGCGTCGCTCGCGCCCCCGACGGCCGCCGCCGCCATCGGCGCCCTCGCCGAGCGCTGGCGGCCGTTCCGCGCCTATGCCGCGATCCATCTCTGGCGGTCGCTCTCCGCCGACCCTTGAGGCCGCGGCCGGTTGGCTCACCGGCATGAGCTAAGATACCGGCCATGAGCCGCGCCTTCCGCCTCACCCTGGTGGCCGCCGTCCTGCTCTGCTCGGTGGGCTGCGATCAGGTGGCCAAGACGTTCGCTCGCGCCTCGCTCGCGTCGTCGCCGCCGGTGTCCCTGCTCGACGACTGCGTGCGCTTCGAGCTGGCGCAGAACCGCGGCGCCTTCTTGAGCCTCGGCGAGGGCCTGCCGGGCGCGGCGCGCTACCTGCTGTTCGTGGTGCTGGTGGGCGGCGCGCTCACCCTGACCCTGGTCTTCACCTTGCGCTTGCAGGCTGCCAACCCGGTGCAGCTGGTGGCGCTGTCGCTGCTCACCGGCGGCGGCCTGGGCAACCTCATCGACCGCCTGCTGCACGACGGCGCGGTGGTGGACTTCGTGAGCATCGGCGTCGGCCCTCTGCGCACCGGCATCTTCAACCTCGCCGACGCCGCGATCACCCTGGGCGTGCTGCTGCTGCTCATCCCCTGGCGCCGCTCCTCGATCTTCGCCACCATCTCGACGTTCTGAACCGGCGCGGCGCGCCGCGCAGCCTGCGCCCCTCAGCCCCTCAGCCCCTCAGGACACCGCGATGTAACCGGGTTTACGCAAGCAGCGTCTCTCCCGAGGAGAGGAGTACTTTCTTCCGAGGAGGTCAGAGATGGTTCGTAGAAGCTTGTTTGCCCTGGCGGTGGTGGGCGTCTGCGCCATGGGCTGTCACAGCAGCACCCCCACCTCGACGACCGGATTCCAGCTGCTGATCACGACCAACGTCGCCAACACGGCGTTGACTCCGACGATCGTCGAAGCCACTTTGCTGCTGGACGGCGTGGTCGCCGCCGACGTGCCGGAATCGCCGGCCGCGGCGATCGCCGCGCTCAGCGCCCAGGGCAGCGCCTCGGCCGGCAGCCATGTCATGCAGATCGTGATCGCGCAGCAGACCACGTCGCCCAACACCTACACGGTGACGGCACCGGTCATCCAGATCTTCGACACCAGCGGCACGCTGCTCAAGACCGTCCAGCTCAGTACCCAGACCGCCAGCCTCGCCACCGGCGGCAGCATCAGCTACAGCTTCACCCTCTGAGCCACGCCCCCACCTCCGGCCGGCCGCGACGGACCGGCCGGAGACCGCCGGCCGCCGGACGGCCGGCCGCCGGAGAGACCGGCCCGGTCACGCCGGCCCGCGGCGCCGCAGCCTCCACACCCCGACTCCCACCACCAGCGCCACGGCGCCGGCGATCAGGTCTTCGCGCGTGGCGCTGGCGGCGAAGACCAGACACAGCAAGGCGGCGGCGGCCGGCACCAGCGCGCCGCCGGGCAGCCGGAACGCGCCGGGGCGGCTGCCCAGCTTGCGCCGCAGCACCGGCACCGCCGCCGCGGTGCCCAGGTAGGTCGCCAGCCGGGCCACCACCGATAGCGCCGCCAGGCCGGTGAAGGTACCGGAGAGCGCCAGCGGCAGCGCGATCACCGTTTGCAGCACCACCGCCACCGCCGGCGTGCGGAACCGCGGATGCACCGCTGCCAGCCATCGCGGCCCGTAGCCGTCCCGAGCCAGCGCGAACAGGTAGCGGGGTCCGGTGAGCACGGTGTTGCCGTTGGTGCCGAGGATCGACAGCGTGGCGCCGATGGTCAGCAGCCAGCCGCCCCCGGCGCCCAGGAAGCGGCGCGCCGCATCGGCGAGCGGCGTCGCCGACGCCGCCAGCCCCGGCAGCGTGGCGAGCGCCACCCATTGCACCCAGGCGTACAGCAAGGTGACGATGCCGATCTGTGCCAGCAGCGCGAACGGCACGTCGCGCCGCGGGTTCCGGTACTCGCCCGCCGCCGCCGCCGTGTTCTCGAAGCCGGCATAGGCATAGAGCAGCAGCAGCGCCGCGGCGCCGAGCTGGTGCCAGCCCGGCGCGGCGCCGCCGCCGGCGCCGCTGCCAGCGCCCGGCACCACCACGGCTCCCGCGCCACCCAGTGACGTGCCGACGGCGGCGCCGCCGTGCCAGCCGCCGGTGCGCAGCGCGAACACCGTGCCGGCGGCAACGAACACCAGCAGCGGCACGATCTTGGCGACCGCCAGCAGCACCGCCGTGCGCACCCCCGAGCGGACGCCGATGACGTTGAGCGCGGTCAGCCCCAGCACCGGCAGCACGATCGCGGCGTCTCGCCCCCAACCGAAGCGCGCCTCGGGCCAGAGGTAGCCGAGCGCCTGCGCGAAGGCGACCGCCAGGGACGCCACCGACGCCACCCGCGCCAGCCATGTCATCCAGCCCACCTCGAAGCCGACCAGCTCGCCGAAAGCTTCGCGCGCGTAGAGGTAGGCGCTGCCCGGTTGGTCGAAGTGGCTCGCCGCCTCGGCGAAGCAGAGCACCACCAGCAGCACCGCCACCCCGGCCAGCGCCACCGCCCCGACGCTGGCGCCGCCGAGCAGCGCCGCGGCGCCGGCCGGCAGCAGGTAGACGCCGCTGCCGATGACGTCGTTGAGCACCAGGGCGACGATCTGCCAGCGCGACACCGCCCGCAGCAGGCCCGAGTCGGTACCTGCCGCCGGCATAACCGGGTCTGCCGGCATTACCGGCGCCGCCGGCGATTCCCGCGCCATTGCCTGCCCCTTCTGGCCGGCCGCATCGCCTCAGTCTTCCAGCGCCGCGCCCGCCGTCTCGGGAAGCGTCCACACCCACAGGCCCGCCAGCACCGCGAACCCCGCCGCCAGCGCCACCCCGGCGTCCATCGCCCAGCGGGCCGCCACCGCCGCGATCACCACCGGCGCCGCGAACTGCACGCCGCGGGTGACGTTGATGATGACGGACATGGCGGCGCCGCGCACGCGGGTCGGGAACAGCTCGGAGAAGTAGGGGCCGAAGCACGACCAGATGCCGGTGCCGAACCCCGCCACCGCCATGCAGGCGAGGCCGGCGAGCGGCCGGGCGGCCAGCAGGTCCCAGAACAGCGTCACCATGCCGAGGCCGAGCCCGGTGATGGCGCAAAACAGCGAGAAGGCCTTGCGCCTACCGATGCGGTCCGACGCCCAGCCGAAAGCCAGGTAGCCGGCCAGCGAGCCGGCGACGAAGGTCAGCGTCCACCACCCCGAGCCGAAGATCGACAGCCCGTGCCGCTGCAGGTAGCGCGGCAGCCAGATGACCGCGAACCAGTAGGACGACATGGCCAGGGTGGTCAGCACGAAGGCGCGCACGAAGCGGCTCAGCAGGTCGGGCGCCACCAGCTGCGCCAGGATCGGGCGCCGGCGCTCCACTGGCGGCCGCCGCCGGTGCTCGAGCCAGAGATCCGACTCCGGCACCCGGCGCACCAGCGGCAGCGCCAGCAGCGGCACCGCCGACACCAGGAACACCACCCGCCAGCCCACCGCCGGCGCCAGGAACGACCCCACCACCGCAGCCAGTCCCAGGCCCACCGGGGCGCCGGTCTGGGCGATGGCGCCGTAGCGCCCGCGCAGCGCCGGCGGAAAGGTCTCGCCCATCAGCGCCTGCCCGGCTCCCCAGGTGCCGCCGACGCCCAGGCCGGTCAGGGCCCGGCCCACCAGCAGCCATGCCGGCGACAGCGCCAACCCGCAGGCGAGGTTGCCGAGGCCGAAGGCGGCGATCGCCGCCGCCAGCGAGGCGCGCCGCCCCAGGCGGTCGCTCATCCAGCCGAACAGCAGCCCGCCGGCGCCGGTCATGCCGACGCCGACCGCGGTGACCCACCCCAGCGCCTTCTCGGAGAGGGCGAAGGCGTCCTGCACCGGCTGCAGCACGAACGACAGCAGCATCAGCGAGAAGAAGCCCGACGCCCAGGCCCCCCAGGCGAGGGCGAGGATGCGCCCATGCGCGGCGACGGGCCGCTGGTGGAGACTCAGACGGACGGGAACCGGTTCGGCGACGGTCAAGGCGATGTATCCTACCAGCAGCGTCCCGTGGTTTCTAAGCTCGGGCATGGCTGCCGAGCCGTTGCGCATGCGCTTGCCACTCCATCGAGCGTCAGCTCCCGCTTCGCACCCCAGGGGTGCGCTGCCGGCGTGGCTCGTGCGGGCGTGGCTCGTGCCGGCGCTGCTGCTCGCCGTCGCCGCGGCGACTCCGCCCATCGCCGGCGCCGATCCCGGCGGCGCGGGCTCCGCCGTGGGCTCCGAGAGCCTGCGCCGCGAGCTACTGCGGCTGCTCAACGACCAGCGGGCGGCCGCCGGCGCGCCCCCTCTCCGCCTGTCGCCGGCGCTCGACCGGGCCGCCCAACGGCACGTCGACGACGTGGTGGCCGCCGGGTCGCTGCGGCGCGACCACCGGGCGGAGCAGGTGATGGAACAGCGCCTGCGGGACAACGGCTACGACGCGCACCAGTGGGCGGAGAACCTGCTGAGCGGACCGGTCACCGCCGCGCAGCTGGTGCTGGCGTGGCGCGACGACGACACCGACGGGACCTTCCGCCGTCTGCTGGAGCCGACCTACGTCGATCTCGGCATCGGGATGGGCCGGCTCAACGGCGCGCCGCTCTACTCGATCCTGTTCGCGGAGCCCGAGAGCGCGGCGTTCGAGCACCAGACCGCCGGCCTGCGCGACCTCGAGCGGGTGCGCGCCGAGCTGCTGGCGCAGATCAACGCCGAGCGCCGCCGCGCCGGACGCCAACCCCTCGTCCCCGACTCCCGCCTGGACCTGGCCGCCCAGCGCCACGCCGACGACATGCTGGCGCGCTCGTTCTTCGCCCACCGCGCCCCGGACGGCAAGACCGTCCGCGAGCGGACCCGCGCCGCCGGCTACGAGTGGTTGGCGGTGGGCGAGAACCTCGCCGAGGGCCAGCAGACGGTCCAGGAGGCGGTCGACGCCTGGATGCGCAGCCCCGGCCATCGTGAGAACGTCCTCGACCACCGCTTCATCCAAACCGGGATCGGCCTGGCCCTGGGCCGGGATCCCAAAACCGCGGAGTACCGCATCCTGTGGGTGCAGACCTTCGGACTTCCTCGCTGACCCCGCCGGCGGCAGCCGGCCAGCGGCTGCGGGCCTTCGTGCGCCGCCGCTTCCCCCAGGCCGCCGCCTGGGTCCGCTTCGGGCGCACCCTGCCGTTGCGCTGGCGCAGCGCCGAGGCGATCTTCACCTCGATCCACCGGCGCAACGCCTGGCACGGCGAGGAATCCGCCTCGGGACCGGGCTCCGGCCGCGAAGCCACCGCCGCCCTGCGCTGCGAGCTGCCGCGGCTGCTCAGCGAGCTCGGCTGCGCCTCGCTGCTCGACGCGCCGTGTGGCGACCTCTGCTGGTTCGAGGAGACGGCCCTGCCCGTGGACAGCTACTGCGGCATCGACATCGTCGAAGCGGTGATCGCCGCCAACCGCTGCCGCCACGGCGCGCCCGGCCGCACCTTCCTCTGTCTCGACCTGTGCCGCGACCCGCTGCCCGAGGCCGACGTCGTCCTCTGCCGCGACGGCCTGGTCCACCTCTCCTTCCGGGACGCCCGCGCGGCGCTCGCCAACTTCCGCGCCAGCGGCGCCAGCTGGCTGCTCGCCACCACCTTCCCCTGCCTGGCCGAGAACCGGGATGCCTTGACCGGCGAATGGCGGCCGCTCAACCTCGAGCTGCCACCCTTCCGCCTGCCGCCGCCGGCGACGCTGCTCGACGAGCGCTGCCGCGAGGAGGGCGGGCGCTATGCCGACAAGAGCCTGGGTCTCTGGCGCCTCGCCGACCTGCCGCAGATGCGCTGAACCGGCGGCGGCGCCAAGCAACGCCCGCCACGCGCCGCCCGCCGCCCACCAACCTCAGGCGGCGTCGACCCGCGGCGCGGCCACGGGCAGCGGCTCCCCGGCCGGCTCCGCCACCGGTTCCCAGCCGGCGCCGCGCTGCAGCAGCCCGAGCAGGGGCGTGGTCGCCATGGTGGTCACGATCGCCATCAGCACCAGCATCGCGAACAGGGTCGGCGACAGCACGCGCAGGTCGAGGCCGATGTTGAGCACGATCAGCTCCACCAGGCCGCGGGTGTTCATCAGCACGCCCAGCGAGGCGGCGTCGTGCCAGGAGAGCCCGGCCGCCCGGGCGGCCGCGGCGCTGCCGCCGAACTTGCCCAGCGAGGCGACCAGGATGATGACGCCGCACAGCAGCCACCCCGCGGCGCCGCGCAGCAGGCCCACCTGGGTGCGCAGGCCGGTGAAGGCGAAGAAGGCCGGCAGCAGCAGCACCACCACCACCCCTTCGAGCCGTACCCGCAGCTGGCGCGCGATGTGCGAGTCGTGCGGCACGATGGCGCCCAGCACGAAGGCGCCGAAGAGGGCGTGCACGCCGATCGCCTCGGTGATCAGCGCCGACAGCAGCAGGGCGACGAAGGCGACGGTCATCACCCCCGCGGTCACCGACCGGTGGTCCACCGCGCGGACCAGCCGTGCCACCAGCGGCCGCAAGACCAGCAGCAGCACGCCGAGGTAGGCGGCGGTCAGCAGCACCGTCACCACTGCCGACCCCGACTGCGCCTTGACCACGCTGATCACGAACGCCAGCAGGCACCAGGCGGTGACGTCGTTGACCGCGGCGCAGGTCAGCGCCATGACGCCGAGCCGGGTGCGCTGGATGCCGCGGTCGGTGAGGATGCGCGCCAGCACCGGCAGGGCGGTGATCGCCATCGACACGCCGAGGAAGAGGGCGAAGGCGGTGAACGGCACGTCCCGGGTCGACAGCCGCGGATAGAGCGCCAGCGCCAGCAGCGCGCCGAGCACGAACGGCAGGGTGATGCTGGCGTGGGAGATGGCGATCGTGGCCTGCGGGTTCTTGCGCAGGACGCCCGGATCGAGCTCGACGCCGATCAGGAACATGAACAGGATGATGCCGACCTGCGCCAGGATGCCCAGGTAGGGCGCCACCGTCGGCGGCAGCAGGTAGGCCAGCGCGCCGGGCCAGAACCGGCCGAGCAGCGACGGTCCGAGGAAGATGCCGGCCAGCACCTCGCCGACCACCTGCGGCTGCCCCAGCCAGCCGAACACCAGCCCGACCAGCCGCGCCGCGGTGAGGATGACCGCCAGGGCCAGCAGCACGTGCGGCAGCGCGTCGCTCGCCACGCGCGAGCCCACTCCGGCCGCCGGCACGGTCGCCGGCTGGCCGGCGCCAACCGAGCCCACGCCGGCCGCCGGCACGGTCGCCGGCTGGCCGGCGCCAACCGAGCCCGCGGCCGCATCGGCGCCGTCGGCCCTGGTCCCCGGCCGCTTGGCCCCAACCTGCCCACCCGCGGGAGCGGCGCCGCCCGCCTGCCTCTCGACGGCGCCGAACACCGGACCGGTGGGCGGCGGCGCCACCAGCTTCGCTCCCTGCTCGCGGATCCACAGGAACGCGAGGACCGCGCCCACCAGCATCAGCAGGTAGACGGCGGCGACGGGCAGCGAGGAGCGCCTGGGTGTCTGCATGTCGGAGGTCGGGTCGCGGCGGCGCCAGCCGATCTTCCTGGCCGGTTGGCGGCGGCAGCCAAGCTTAATAGTGCACCGGACCCGCCAAGGCGATCCTGGGGGGCGTTCGGCAAAGACCCTTACGGCCTGCCGGCTCCGGGGCGACGTCAAAGGGCGTGGCGCCGCCAGATCCTATATCGGGGAAGCCTCTTGCGGCCCAGGGCAGGGCGCCACGCGGCGGCGACCCGCAGGACCCAGGGTCGAGGGAGCCGGTGCGGCAGCGCTGCCCCCGTCGGCAAGCCGGCGACGGCCGCATCGTGTATCGTGGTGGCGCGGCCGCGCGTTGCCGCCGCCGGCGCTCCTGCTCATGACCGCGGTCACCGTCGCCCGCCTGCTGGCTCCCCTCCTCGCCTTCCGGCTCCTGCTGGCGGCGGCGCCCCCCGATCTGGACCGCCCGGAGCTGCGCCGGCGGCTCGCCGCGGGCATCAACGCCGAGCGCCGGGCCGCCGCCGTGCCCGAGCTGCGCCCGTCGGCGGCGCTCGACGGCGTCGCCCAGCGGCGGGCCGAGGAGATCGGCGCCCGCGGCACCCTCCCTGACGAGTCCGAATCGATGTCGCTGTTCGGCCGCATCCAGGTCCAGATGGTGCAGGCCGGCTACCGGCCGCATCTGTGGACCGAGAGCCTGGCGGCGATGGCGGGCGATCCCGAAGCCGTGGTCGCCTGGTGGAAGGGCACTCCGGACCTGGTGCCGGCGCTGCGCCGGGAGCTCTCGGACCTGGGGATCGGCGTCGCCCGCTTCCAAGGCGTGCCGCTCTACGTGTTCCTGTTCGCCTGGCCGGAGGAGGATTCCTGGCAGCACCAGGCCGAGCCGCTGCACGACATCGGCCGCCAGCGCTCCGCCCTGCTCGCCGCGGTCAACGCCGCCCGCCGCGCCGCCGGCCGGCAGCCGCTCGCCAACGACCCGCGCCTCGACGCCGCCGCCCAGGCCCACGCCGAGGACATGCTGGCGCGCGCCTACTACGCCCACCAGAGCCCCGAAGGCTCGACGCCGCGAACGCGCATCGAGGCCGCCGGCTTTCCGGCCGCCGGGGTGGCCGAGAACATCGCCGCCCGGCATCTCGGCGCCGACGAGGCGATGGCCGGTTGGATGGCCAGCTCCGAGCATCGCCGCAACATCCTGGATCCGCGCTTCACCAACCTGGGAGCGGGGGTCGCGGTCGGCGCCTACGAGCACCGCTATCAGGTGCTCTGGGTGCTGGACTTCGCCCGCCGGCAGTGACCTGGATGGCGCACGGCCGACAAATGATCACCCGCCGCGCGGTCGGCATCCTGATCTTCGACGACGTCGAGGTGCTCGACTTCGCCGGCCCCTTCGAGGTCTTCTCCCGCACCCGGCTCAGCCCCGGCGCGGCGGCACGCCGCTCGGAGGAGAGCGCGCCCTTCACGGTGTTCACCGTGGCGCCCTCGCACCAGCCGGTGACCGCGATCGGCGGGCTGGTGGTGGTACCGCGCTACAGCCTCGCCGATGCGCCGCCGATCGACCTGCTGGTGGTGCCGGGCGGCTGGGGAACCCGACCCCTGCTCGCCGACGCCGGCGTGATCGACTGGATCCGCCTCGCCGCCGGCCGCGCCGAGCGCGTCGCCAGCGTCTGCACCGGGGCGCTGCTGCTCGCCCAGGCAGGATTGCTCGCGGGTCGTCGCGCCACCACCCATTGGGCGGCCCTCGACGAGCTCGCCGAGATGGGCCTTGGCGTCACCGTCGTCCGCGACCACCGGGTGGTGGACGACGGCGTGGTCACTTCGGCCGGCGTATCCGCTGGCATGGATATGGCTTTCTACCTGGTCGAAGGGCTCTTTGGGCGGGAGGTCGCGGACGAGACTGCCCACTACATCGAGTACCGGCGAAACCTTTGAGTTTGACCCGCTAAGATCTTGGGCCGAAGGCGGAATATTGAGTCTCCGCCCGAAGGTTTCACCTCCCGGATGTCCCCACCCTCACCAAGAGGGAGCGGGAGTCGAGGAGCTCACATGACCGATCGTCAGACTTTGCCAGTCCTGCCCCTGCGGGAGTTCGTGCTTTTCCCGGGTGTGACGGCGCCGATCCAGGCCGGCAAGCCCGCCACCCTGCGCGCCATCGAGGCGGCGCTCAACAGCCCCGACCATCTGGTGTTCGCGGTCTCCCAGCGCGAAGACCTGCCGGTGGTGACCCCCGAGGCGCTGCACACCATCGGCACCGTGGCGCGGATCGGCCAGGTGCAGCGTGGCTTCGCCGGCATGCAGCTGCTGCTCACCGGCGAGTATCGCGGCATCGCCATGCGGATCAGCGAGAAGGACGGCTATCTGCATGCGGTGGTACGCGAGGCCGAAGAGATGTTGCCGCTCAACGACCAGGACGCGGCCTTCATCGGCCTCTTCCGCGAGGCCCGGCAGCGCGCCGCCGAGCTGGGCAAGAAGTCGGGCCTGCCCGACGACGTCGTCCACCAGGTGCTCGAAGGGGTCAGCGATCCCAGCCGCTTCGCCGATCTGGCGGCCGCCTACACCGACGTCACCTCCGCCCAGCGGCAGATGCTGCTCGAGACGCTGTCGGTCGAGGAGCGCCTGCGGCGGGTGCTGGTCCACGTGCAGCGCCAGCTGAAGGTGCTCGAAGCGCAGGAGGACATCAAGTCGCGCGTCCAGGAGGAGCTCGGCGACCGCCAGCGCGAGATGTTCCTGCGCGAGCAGCTCAAGGCGATCCAGAAGGAGCTGGGCGAGGGCGACGAGGCCGGCGACGTCGACGAGCTGCGCGAGAAGCTCACCCGGTTGCAGCTGCCGCCGGCGGTGCGCAAGGAGGTCGATCGCGAGATGGCCCGCCTCAAGCGCTCGGGCCGCGAGGGCATGGAGGCGCAGGTCATCCGCACCTATCTCGAGACCATCGCCGAGCTGCCCTGGAACGAGCGCAGCGTCGAGTCGCTGAGCATTCCGGAGGCCGCCCGCATCCTCGAGCAGGACCACTACGCGCTCGGCGACGTCAAGGACCGGGTGCTCGAGTTCCTGGCCGTCCGCCAGCTCCGGCAGGCGACCATCGATGCGCGGAAGGCCGCGGCAGCGGCCGATGGCGACGCCACCGGCGACGGCGCACCAGACGCCTCCACGCCTCCCTCCGGCGCCGCACCCCTGGACACCGGCGCGGGCGCCGGCGAGCCCGGCGGCGGCGTGCCCATCGCGCCGGCCACCTCGCTCGCTCCCGGCAGCGAGCCGGCCGCCGTCACCCCCGACATGACGGCGCCCTCGCCGGCGGCCGCGGCGTTGACGCCGCCGTCACCCCCGTCACCCCCGTCACCGGACACCGAGGTGCCCGGCAATGCGGACGACAAGGGCGCCAAGGGGCCCATCCTCCTCTTCGTCGGCCCGCCGGGCGTCGGCAAGACTTCGGTCGCCAAGTCGATCGCCCGCGCCATGGGGCGCGAGTACGTGCGCATCTCGCTCGGCGGCGTCCGTGACGAGGCCGACATCCGCGGCCACCGGCGCACCTACGTCGGCGCCATGCCGGGGCGCATCATCCAGGGGATGAAGCAGGCGGGCACCAAGAACCCGGTGTTCCTGCTCGACGAGGTGGACAAGCTCGGCGTCTCCTTCCAGGGCGACCCGGCCGCCGGCCTGCTCGAGGTGCTCGACCCGGCGCAGAACGACACCTTCACCGATCACTACCTGGGCGTGCCCTTCGACCTGTCGGAGGTGCTGTTCATCGCCACCGCCAACTTCATCCAGAACATCCCCGGGCCGCTGCTCGACCGCATGGAGGTGGTGCAGTTCGCCGGCTACACCGAGCAGGAGAAGCTGATCATCGCCCGCCGCTACCTGGTGCCGCGGCAGCTCGCGGAGAACGGCCTGTCCGGCGAGCAGCTGAGCGTCGCCGACGAGGCCATCGCCGAGACCATCACCCGCTACACCCGCGAGGCGGGCGTGCGCCAGCTCGAACGGGAGATCGGGCGGCTGGCGCGCAAGGTCGCGCGCCGCGTCGCCGCCCGCGAGGTCGAGTCGACCGAGATCGGCGCCGCGGCGGTGCGCGAGCTGCTGGGGCGGCCCAAGGTGCACCCGGAGCACGCCGCCGGCCAGGATGCCATCGGCACCGCCACCGGCATGTTCTACACCCCGACCGGCGGCGACATCATGTTCGTCGAGGCGCAGACGATGCGCGGCAAGGGCGAGCTGGTGCTCACCGGCCAGCTGGGGGACGTGATGAAGGAGTCGGCGCGCGCCGCCTGGAGCTATGCCCGGTCCCACGCCGTGTCGCTGGGCATCCAGGACGAGCGCTTCGACCGCGACGTCCACATCCACGTCCCGGCCGGCGCCATTCCCAAGGACGGCCCGTCGGCCGGCGTCACCATGGCCACCGCCCTGGTCTCGGCCCTTGCGGAGCGGCCGGCGCGGCACGACATCGCGATGACCGGTGAGATCACCCTCGCCGGCCGGGTGCTGCCGATCGGCGGCGTCAAGGAGAAGGTGCTCGGCGCGGTGCGCGCGGGCATCCGCACCATCCTGCTGCCCAAGGACAACGAGGCAGACCTCGAAGACCTGTCGCCGGAGGTGCGCGGCTCGCTCGAGATCTTCCTCGCCGACGACCTTGGCGAGGTGCTCGCCATCACCATGCGGGGCGCCACCTACCGGGAGGGCCGCCTGCTGTTCGGCGACCCGCTGCAGGCCGTGGCCACCGCGGCCACGGTGACGGACACCACGCTACCCACCCACTGAACGCGAACGGCCGGTGCGAGACGCACCGGCCGTTTTCTTTTTGGCTCTGACCTGAGCCGCGCCGGACCAGCCTAGAGGTGGAAGGCCAGACCGCCCACCACCTGCCCGCCGGAGAGGTCCAGGCGGCCGAAACCCGAGAAATCCCGTCCCAGGGTGTCGTGAGCGACGGTGTAGCGGCCGTCGACCAGGAGGGCCATGTAGCGGGTCACCGGCACCTCCAGCCCCGCCACGAAGAAGTAGCCGAAGGCGGTGCCGCTGTCGTTGTCGACGGCGCCGAAGATGTTGTCGTTGTTGGAGAAGTCGATGAAGTCGCCGGCATCATGCAGCCGCCAGGCGTAGAAACCGACGCCGCCTCCCAGGTAGGGGATGACCGGCGAATGGGTGCCGGCCGGAAACAGCACGTAGGCGACCGAGCCGGAGCCGATGTCGAAGTCGGTGTTGTGCCGGATCGGCAGGTTGTTCTCGTCGAGGAAGTTGCGGAAAGCCTCGTTGGTGGAGCCCGAGTAGTAGCTGGCCGAGAACATGATCGCGTTGAGGCGGTCGAAGTGGTAGATGAAGTCGCCGCCGACGATCACGTCGCGCAGGTCGTTGCGGCTGCCGGTGAAGTTGGCGAAGTTGTTGTCCCAGAAGTCGCCATGGGCCTGGGGCTGGAAGCCGCCGACCCAGATGCGGAACTCGCCGAACTTGTCGCCGGAGCCGGTGCGGTGATAGTAGGGGCCGGGACCGGGTGGCGGCGGCGGATAGGGCTGCGCCAGAGCCGGCGCGACAGTCACGGTCAGTCCCACCAGACCGAGCAGGATGCGCAATTTTGCGGATTTCATGTTTGGTCTCCTTGCATACGTCCGTCCGTCCGACTCCACCAGCAACGACGATGCCAGGGCGCCCGAGCGGGACGCCCGCCCACTTGACGACAAGGGCGGCGGTGCTCCGGGGTGCTCCGGCGGAGACGACGACGACGCCTCCGGGGGACACCGCCCTGCCCCTGACACGGGACACTAGCGCAGGTTGGTGCCGGCTCGCCGCAGCGCCACCAGCTCGAGGCGGCTGCCCTTCGCGACGTTCCAGCCGCCGGCGTGGGCGATCTCGGTCAGGCCTGCCGCCCAGGGCGCGGCACGCAGCCGCTGCCAGGCCGGGCGCGGCAGCACCAGCACCCCCGGCGCGGCCTCGGCGGCCCAGGCAGCGACCGCGCCCGCGTCGGGCAGCTCGCGGACCGGCCAGCGGCCCAGGTAGAAGATGAAGCTGGGCTCGGCAAAGTCGAAAGTGACCACCGGCACGCCGGCAGCGGTGGCGCCGCGCACCGCCGCCGCCAGCGGCGGCGCCGGCTTCAGCCGCTCCAGCGCCGGTGCCAGCGCGCCGCCCGCCACCAGGGCTGCCGCCAGCGCCCCTCCCAGCAGCACGGCCGCACCTCGGCGATAACGCCCCGCCAGATGGTCGCGCAGCGCCACCGCGCCGGCGGTCGCCACCACCAGCGCGAGCGCCAGGGCGGGTGCCGCCAGGTCGGCGGCGGTGTCCAAATAGCTGCCACGGGGCGCCGGCGCCACCAGTGCCGCCATCGCTGCCAGCGTCAGGGCCAGCAGTGGCGCCAGCAGCCAGGCGCCGCGCCGCAGCCAGACTCGGTCGCGCGGCGTCAGCACTCCCCGCCGCTCGGCAACGATGGTGCCGCCGACCGCCAGCGCCAGTGCCGGCCAGGCAGGCAGCACGTAGTGCGGCAGCCGGGTCGCCACCAGGGTCATCAGCGCGAAGGTCGGGACCGTCCAACCGATCAGCAAGGCTCGCCCGCGCTCGCCGCCGATCCGCCCTCCCAGAACTGCGGAGACTGCCGCCGGCAACCAGAGCACCCAGGGCGCGAACCCAAGCCACAGCACCGGCAGGTAGAACGGCAGCCCGGCCAACCACCGCAGCCAGCCGCGCCCGCCGTTCCACACGGTGCCACCGTGGCCCTCCATGGCGCCCAGCGCCCGCCCCACCACATGCTTGCCGATGCCGAGGCGCGCCAGCTCGCCGCCGGTCGCCAGGTTCGCCGGCACCGCCCAGGCGAGGAAAATCGCCGTCCCGAGCAGGCAGGCAAGCGCCGCCCAGGCGCCCAGCCGCCCGACCGACGCCGGCCCACCCCCGGCGCACTCCGCGGCAAACGCCGGCGGCGGATCGTCGGCGGCCGCAGCGGGGTCCGCCTGCGGATCGCCGGCGGCTCCCCGGCGCCGCCGCCGCAGGAGCGCCAGCGTCGTGGCGATGGCCAGCGCGGGCACCGCCAGGCCGACCGGCCCCTTGGCCAGCTGCGCCAACCCCACCGCCATGCCCAGCCCCAGCCAGGGCCAGCGACTCCGGCCGTCGCCGGCCAGTGCCGCCGCGAAGCAGGCCAGCGCGGCGGTCAGCGCCGCCAGCAGCAGCGCGTCGGCGGTGGCCGCCTGGCCTTCGATCACCGCCAGCGGCGTCGCCGCCAACACCGCCACCGCCCACAGGCCCGCGGGCGCCGGCAGCAGGCACCGCGCCGCGGCGAAGGTGAGCAGCGCCGCGAGCGCCATCGCCGCCACCGACCAGAACCGCGCCGCCACCGCGGTCGGCCCCAGCCAGCGCACCGGCAGCGACATCAGCCAGTAGACCAGGACCGGCTTGTCCGCCCGCAGCTTGCCGTTGAAGGTGGGCACCAGGTAGTCGCCCGCGGCGATCATCTCGACCGTCGCCTGCGCAAACCGCGGCTCGTCGCGGTCCCACAGCGTCGTGCGGCTGGCCAGCCCGAGCAGCACGGCGAAGATCGCCACCGCCAGCGCCACTCCCGACACCCCTCCCACCCCCGCAAGCGCCGCGGTATACGATGCGCGTGCCCCGGGGGGCCTACCGGCCAGATCGTCCGTGTCGCGCAAGACGCAGCTCCTCCTCCTCGCCCTGCTCTGCCTGTGGGCCGCCGCCATGGCCTGGGTGCCGCGGGTCGACTTCCGCTGGACCGCCCAGCTCACCGCCTACCGCCACCACCCGCTCGCCCTCTTCGCCCGCCGGACGCTCTTCCAGGGCCAGCTGCCGGGGGCCACCGACCCGGCCGCCCTGCTGGCCCTCGCCACCCT
>Ga0210405_10000910_pt1 | contig 36240 bp, 31 predicted proteins | sample IncBWH11MmetaG_FD_155492 | JGI IMG/M metagenome (GOLD analysis project Ga0210405, IMG submission 155492) | Forest soil microbial communities from Barre Woods Harvard Forest LTER site, Petersham, Massachusetts, United States - Inc-BW-H-11-M | ecosystem: Environmental > Terrestrial > Soil >... | reverse complement strand
CCCGAGCGTGAAAGAACTCGCCTACCGGGACGTTGTCGCTCTGCGCTACCTGCCATGAACCGAACGCTCTCATGACCGATCCTGTCATCGCCGACGAAATCCTTCCGCCGAGGGCGTCGGTGCGCGACGGCGTGGATGTTTCGACCTGGGTTTGGCGGCTGGCCCTGATCGTCGGATTGCTCGTGATCTGGCAATTCGCCGCCGGCAATTTGTTCAACGAATTCTGGAGTAGCCGGCCAAGCCTGATCGGCGAAAGACTGTTCGCGTTGGTCAACAGCGGCGAGGTATGGCGGCATGTCGGCGCCACGGTCTCGGAGGCCCTGCTCGGCCTCCTCCTCGGTGCGCTGATCGGCACGCCGATCGGCATCGCGCTCGCGCATTACCGGCGTGCGGCCGATATCGTCGACCCCTTTGTGATGGGTCTTTACGGCCTGCCCCGCGTGGCGCTGGCCCCGATGTTCATCCTGTGGTTCGGGATCAGCCTCTTCTCCAAGGTGATGATGTCCTTTTCCATGGTCGTGTTTGTTTTCATCCTCAACGTGACCGAGGGCATCCGCACCGTCGATCGCGATATGATCGATCTGATGCGCACGATGCGGGCGCCACGGTCCTACATCATGCGCAAGGTAACGATTCCTTCCATCGTGCCCTGGCTGCTGGCGTCGTTTCGCATCGGCATCGGGCTGTCGCTGGTCGGAGCCGTGGTCGGCGAGCTCATCGGCGCCAACCGAGGGCTCGGCTGGTACGTCCTGCGCGCCGGCGGCCAGCTCGATACGACCGGCGTCTTTGCCGGCCTGTTTCTGCTGATGATGATTGCGATGATCGCCAACCAGATCGTGTTCCTGATCGAGCGGAAGGTGCTGCATTGGCGGCGCGAAACCAGATGACAGAGATGCCTGAGGCCCCGCGGATCCTGCTCGACAACGTCTCGCTCGCCTACGAGACCCCTCGCGGCCGCTTGCCGGTCGTCGACCGCGTCAGCCTCGCGGTGCAGGAGGCCGAATTCGTGGTCCTGGTCGGACCGAGCGGCTGCGGCAAGTCGACGATCCTGCGCGCGGTCGCAGGCCTGAACGCGGCTGAAAGCGGGGTGATTGCGGTCGACGGCAAAAAGGTCGATGGACCGCCCGAGCATATCGGCTTCATGTTTCAAAAGGACACGCTGCTGCCCTGGCTGACGGTGCGCGAAAATATCGAGGTTGGTCTTGATCTGGCGGACATATCGCCCGCGCTGCGGGCCCGGCGCGTGGCCGATCTGTTGGGGCTGCTGCGCCTCTCCGAGTTTCGCGACGCCTATCCGGCGCAGCTTTCCGGCGGCATGCGCCATCGCGTTTCGCTCGGCCGGATGCTCGCCTATGAACCGGCCGTGATGCTGATGGACGAGCCGTTCGGGGCGCTCGATTTCCAGACCAAGGCGGTCATGGGGCGCGAGCTCCTGCGCATTTGGGAAGCGGAGCGGCGCAGCATCCTTTTCGTCACCCATGATATCGAGGAGGCGGTGGCGTTGGCGGATCGCGTCCTGGTGTTTTCGCCGCGCCCGGCCCGCATCATCGCCGAACATCGGATCGATCTGCCGCGGCCGCGAAACCTGCGCGCGTTGCGCGCAAGCCCTCGCTTCACCGCCTACACCAGCGCGATATGGGAAGCTCTCGGCGACGAAGACCCGATTTCCGTTGCGCCGTGAGTTACCGGTCGCTGCGAAACTCAAGCAGCGTGTTGAGGAACGGCACCAGCAAGGCAAGCGAATGCGCATCCGTACCCGAGCGCAGCTGCGAAATCGGGGCTGCGAGATCGCGGATGCGGCCGATGTCGGTGGCCTTGAACACGATGGCGCCAAAGAAGCTGTTGCGGCCAGCGGCTTCGACACAGCGCGCGCCGTAGCGTTCGCGGTAGCGCGTGGGCGACATCAATGTGATGCGAAATCCTCCGGCGACGTCAATCGCCCAGACATCGCCGTCTCGATGCTCCGCACGCGCTTGGGCGGCCTTGGCGTAACGCGGCACATCCGTTTCGATCGCGTCGCTCACGACCACCAGTTCGCTCAGGCCGCTGCAGCCATTGGCATGCGACATCCATGGGCGATGCCACACCAGTTCCGGGGTATAATGCTGGCAGTAATAGACCCGCCCCGCCTCGAAGAGCTCCGGCGCGGTCCGAACCGTCCGGAATCGCGCGAGGTGCTCGACGCCGTCGATCGTCACCGGCCGCGAAAAACTCTGCGGCTCGAGCATGGTGAGGCCGCTGTGGCGGAGCTGGCTCAGGCATGTATCGACATCGCCGGCCTGAAACACCAGTCCGTTCAGGCCGCGCGGGCTTTCAAGCACGTCGCGGCGCAGGACATCCGTCCCCGATGGTAGACCGACCAGCTCGAGATAATGACCTTCAAACATGATCAGATGGTTGATCGAGCCGAGCGAATGATACCCGCGCGGCGTGACCGTGAAACCAAGCTGCGACATCAGCGCTTCAGCAGCGTCCATGTCGAACAAGGCGTTGATCACCACATGGTCGAGCGCGAATGTCATGATGATCGGAGCTCCAGATGCGCGGCGGCCGCGGCTCCTCCGATATGAGGCACAGCCTCGACCAGCTCGCGCGTGTAGGCGGTCTGCGGATTGTCGAACAGCGCCCGGCTTTCGCCCTGCTCGACGATAGAGCCGTTGCGCAGCACGATGGTGTGATCGCACATCATGCGAACGACGTTGAGATCATGACTGACGAACAGCAGCGCCAGATTATCCTCGCGTCTCAACCTGTCGAGCAATTGCAACACCACCGCCTGCACCGAGACGTCGAGCGCGGCCGTCGGCTCGTCCAGCACCAACAGGCGCGGCCGGCAGGCGATGGCCCGGGCTATGCCGACTCGAGCCTTCTGGCCCCCGGAAAGCTGATGCGGGAATCGCGGCAAAAGCTCGACCGGCAATCCGACGCGCTGCGCGCATTCCTCGACCCGCTGCCGCAACGCATCGCCCGGCCGCATGCCCGAAAGCCGCAGCAGCGGGTGGGCAATGCAATCAAACGCGGTGAATCTCGGATTGAGGCTTTCGTTGGGATCCTGAAACACGATCTGGATGTCTTTTCGTAGCGGCGAGCGGTGAAAATCGCGCGCAGCGAGATGGCCGATCGATTGTCCGTCGAACAGGATATCGCCCTCGCTGGGATCAATCAGCCGGCAGATCATCCGCGACGTGGTGGTCTTGCCGGAGCCGGATTCGCCGACCAGGCCGACGCTCTCTCCGGCCGCCATGGTCATGGAGAACTCGGCCACCGCCGGCGGCCCCTGATCGTAACGCTTGGTGAGGTTTTTCACATCAAGCAGTGGAGGCGTGCCTGGCGGCGGCGCCGGCCGCGGTTTGCACGCCGCCAGCATGGCCAGGTAACGGCTTCGCTCCTCGTCCGTCACCAGATCCTCGATCCGGGAGGTCGTGGTCGGTGACGCCGCGACCAGGCGCTTGGTGTAGGTATGCCGCGGATAGCGAAAAAGACTCGCGGGCGCCGCTTCCTCGACGAAGCGGCCCTGCTCCATCACCACGACACGGCGGCAATATTGCGCGGCAAGGCCGAGATCATGGGTGATCAGGATCGTCGCCATCCCGCGTTCGGCGGCAATCCCGGCCACCAGATCCATCACCACCTTTTGCGTGGTGACGTCGAGCCCGGTGGTCGGCTCGTCGGCTATCAGCAGCATCGGGTTGCAGGAAATCGCAATCGCGATCATCACTCGCTGGCACATGCCGCCGGAGAGCTCATGTGGATAGGCCGCCATCCGCTTTTCGGGATCGCGAATTTGAACCGCGCGCAAGAGCTTCAGCGCTTCATCGGAAGCCTCTTCCTTCGACAGACGCTTGTGGCTGAGGATCGCGTCTGCAATCTGAAGGCCGACGGCACGGATCGGGTTGAGCGCGGCGCGCGGGTTCTGGAAGATCATCGACATCGCAGCGCCATGCAGATCGCGGAAGTTGCTATCGGGTATTCTCGTGATGTCCTGCCCACGAAGCAGAATCCGGCCCGCGGTCACCCGCCCGGCGGCATCGAGCAGCCGCGTGGTCGCAAACCCGGTGACGGATTTTCCTGAACCGCTTTCGCCGACAAGCCCGAGCATTTCGCCCTGATCGAGCGAGAGCGTTACCCCGCGCACCGCTTCGACAAGGCCGCGGCGGGTCGAAAACGTAACGTGGAGATCTTCAATTCGCAGCAGCGGCTCGGTCATGTCCGCATTCGGGGATCGAGAATGTCCCGCAACCCGTCGCCGAGCAGGTTGAAGCACAATACGGCCAGCATCAGCGCCAACCCCGGAAATGCGACCAGCCACCATTTGCCGGTGGAGATGAAGCGTGCGCCTTCCGCGACCATGATGCCCCACTCCGGCGTCGGCGGCCTGACGCCAAGGCCGATAAAGGACAGCCCGGCGGCGTTGAGGATGGCCCAGCCAAGATTGAGCGACATCTGCACCGCCATGGCTGGAAGCACGTTCGGCAGCAGGAAACGCAGCACCACCGAGACATGGCTTTCGCCGCTGGCACGCGCCGCCTCCACCCAGCCGACATTGCGGCGGATGTTGACCTCTGCCCGCGCAAAGCGAATGTAAAACGGCAGATTGATGATGGCGGTCGCGATGACGATGTTCTCGACGCGGTTGCCCAGCGCCGCGACCATCGCCATGGCCAGCACGAACAGCGGAAAGGCCATCATCACATCGACGAAACGGCCGACCGCGCGATCCAGCCGGCCAGCGGCATAGCCACAAAAAGCGCCGATCACCGCGCCGAGCACGAAGGAGATGCCGACCGCCGAGACGGCGATGACGAGGTCGAGCCGGGTTGCGACCACAAGCCGGCTGAAATTGTCGCGGCCGAGCTGATCGGTGCCGGCAAGGTGCGCCGCGCTCGGGGGATTAAGCGCCTGCGACACGTTCGAGGCGATCGGATCGTAAGGAACGATCGACGGCCCGAAGATCGCGATCAGAACCAGCAGCACGACACCGGCTGCGGCGATGCCGGTCAGGGGATTGCCGCGCAGGATCCAGACCGTGTGACGCAGGGTGGTGCTGGCCATCAGATCGACACCCGCGGGTCGGCAATACCATACAGAACATCAACCAGCAGATTGACCACGACAAATATGCTGGCCATCAGCAGCACGAATCCCTGCACGGGCGCATAATCGGACGACAGCAGGGCATCCAGTGCATAGGATGCGACGCCGGGCCAGGAGTAGACCTTCTCGACCAGCACATTGGCGCCGAGCATGGTCGAAAACACGATACCGGCAATGGTAATCACCGGCAGGATCGCATTCCGCAACGCATAGGTCACGACGATGCGCCACCAGGAGAGCCCGACCGAGCGCGCGGTGCGCACGAAATCGCTGCCGAGCGAGACCAGCATCGACGCGCGCGTAATCCGCGCCAGCGGTGCGATCACGAACAACGCCATGGTCGCGGCCGGCAAGGTCAATTGTCGAAAGGCCGCCCACCATCCGTCGACGTCTCCCGCCAGCAGGAAATCGATCGTGAGGAAACCCGTGCGCGGGGGCGGCAGGGAGGTGAAGACGTCGATGCGTCCGGTCGGATCGGGCGCGAGACCAAGCAAGTAGTAGAAGACATAAATCAGCAACAGCCCCGAAACAAAGGTCGGCACGCAAACGCCCAGCGCGCAAAACAGCCGAACGCCATGGTCGATGAGCGAGCCCGGCTTCAACGCCGCCAACACGCCGAGAGGAATCGCCGATACCAGCGCGATCAGCAATGCGGTCAGGGTCAGCTCGAGCGAGGCCGGCAGGCGGTCGCGCAAATCGGTCGTCACCGGCTGTCCGGTCATCAGGGATTTGCCGAGATTGCCGCGACCGACATCGTAGAGATACAGCAGCAATTGCTCGGGTACCGGCTTATCCAGCCCCATCTGCTTGCGGATGACCTCGATTTCCTCCTTGCCGGCATTCGGGCCGGAGGCAAAGAACACCGCGGGGTCGCCGGGCAGGACGCGCATCAGCAGGAACGTAAAGACCAGCACACCGAACAGAGCGGGCAGCGAGGACATGAAGCGCCTGCCCGCCCGCACCATCGTTGCGACAAAGCTTTTCATGGCGGCCGATGGGTCACTTGCGGTGGAGGTCGCGATAATCGACCTGGCGGTGGAACTGGTAGGTGTAGCCATCGATCGACGGCGCCATCACCGCGTCCTGGCTCGGCTGCCAAAGCGCGATCTGCGGCATCTGGGCGAAATGTATGGCGTTGAGTTTCCTGCCGTCGTCGTCGTACTTGGCCTTGTCAGGCTCGAAGCGCGCTTCCTGGGCTATCGCCGTCAGCTCCGCATTATTGATGCTGCTATAATTCCAGCGCTGATTGCCGGTATAGAAATTGCGATAGAAATAGTCGGACGAGGGCAGCCAGGCGACGATACCCTCGGTGAAGAACGGCAGCTTCTTCTCGTTGATCTGCGTCGACATCTGCGCATCGGGCAGTTTCTGGATATCGACCTTGATGCCGATCTTGCCGAGCGATTCCTTGACCAGCGCGGCCATCGGTTCGGCGGTTGAAGCCTGGCCGACATTGAAGCTGAACGTCGTCGAGAAGCCGTCCGGCATGCCGGCCGCCTTCAGATACTCCCTGGCCTTGTCGATGTCGAGCTTGACGGGCTGCGGGAACGGAAAGGCGCTGGTGGTCGGCTTGCCGTCGGTCCAGATGGCGCCGAACAGCGGCGTTCCGCGGCCGAACAATGCCGCCTTGAACATGTCGTCGTAGGGCAGCGCGTAGGCGACGGCGCGGCGTACGTTGATGTTGTCGAACGGCGGGATCGCGTTATTCATCGAGATGAAGGTGACGGAATTATATTGCGGCGTCGAGATCACCTTCAGCGTGCCCTTGCTCTCCAGCGACTGGATGTCGCTGGCCTGCAGATCGACGGTAATGTCGGCATCACCGCGCTCAACCAGGTTGGCGCGCGTGGCCGGTTCCGGCACGGTTTGCACGATCACCCGTTTGAAGAACGCGGACTTCTCGGGCGATCCGCGGTTCCACGCCTCGTTGCGCTTCATGATCACCTGTTCGCCGGGCTTGAAGCTCTCGATCGCATAGGCGCCGCTGCCGGCGGTGTGCTCCTTGAGCCAGGCGATCGCCCAGGGATCATCCGTGGTCGCATTGGCCTTCGCGAGCCTGGAATTGATGATGATCGGATAGACGGTGGCGAGATTGGGCAACGCGAGCTTGTCGGGCTTCGGCAACGCCACTTCGAAGGTCAAGGGATCGATCACCCTGAACTGATCGGCACTGGTCAGCGACCCCGTGAGGAGCTGTGCCTTGCCGAGCACCGGCGCGGTGACGGCGCGGTCGAGCGACCACTTCACGTCTTCGGCGGTGACCGGCGTCCCGTCCTGAAACTTGGCATCCTTGCGCAGGTGAAAGGTGATTTTCATCAGGTCGGGACTGACGTCGTAGGATTCAGCCAGCTCGCCGGTGACCTTGTCGAGATCGAACACCCACTTTCCGTTCAGCTGTTTGCGGCCGAATGAGACCAGCCGGTCGTATGTGCTGAGACTGACCGCAAAGGCCTCGCGGGTCGATCCCGGGACATTCGGATCGAGCGTGTTGACGGATGCGCCGGTGACATACCGCAACGTCTCGGCGCGAGACTGCGCCCGAACCGGCTCTGCGGCGAGCACAAGCGCCAAAGCGGCAACCGCACCGAACGAAAACCTGCAGTAGCTGACACGCATTCTTCAATCCTCTGAATTCAACAGGGAAGCCTGCCCAAAGAGTCCAAGCCCCCGCTCGATCTCGTGATCTATCCTAAGCAAATTATGCGCCAAGCGACATGGTTCTGGCCTATCCCGGCGTCCGCCCCCATCATTTTCCCGTCGCTTATGCCAGTTCCGCTCTTCCAGATTTGGCGATCGATTCAAGGCCAAATGTCAAAATAAGTCCAGCGTCCAGGCCCTGCGAAGCTGCGGATAAAACACACAGGCGAGGTGACGGCGCCGAAGACGAGGTCGTTCACGCGGCAAGCCAGCCTCCGTCCACCGCCATCACCGTCCCGGTCGTGAACGACGACGCATCGCTCGCCAGGTGCAGCGCGGCCTCGGCGATCTCTTCCGCTTTGCCAAATCTTTTCATGGCATGGCGGTTTCGCGAGGCCTCGCGCGCGGCTTCCGGATCGGCATGCCGGGCAAAACTTCGCCGCAGCATCGGCGTGTCGATGGCGCCCGGCGCGATGGCATTGACCCGAATTCCGTCGGTTGCAAAATCCACCGCCATCGTCTTCGTCAGGCTGATGATCGCGCCCTTGGCGGCGATATAGGCGCTATTGTTCCTGCCACCGGCGATCGCGAGTTGCGAGGCCAGCGTGATGATCGAGCCTCTGCCCTGCCGCTGCATTTGTGGAACGGCCACGCGCGACCAGAGCCAGGTGCCGCCAACATGGGTGCGGAACACCGCGTCCCAATCGGCGGGATCGGTCGTCACCACCGTGCCGCCGCAGGACCACCCCGCAGCGGTCATCAGCACGTCGAGCCGGCCGTGCCGCGACACAATCTCGGCGACGGAGGCTTTCGCGAAATCGCCGTCACCGACATCGCCCAAATGTTCCCATCCTTCGCCCTTCGCGTCGCGAATGGCCTTGATCGTTTCCTGCATCCCCGCGGAATCGCGATCGACAAGCGCGACGAACGCGCCTTCGGCTGCAAACAGCAGAGCACTGGCGCGGCCGATGCCGGAACCGGCCCCGGTGATAACAGCGATCCGTTCCTTCAGCCGCATCTCACATTCCTTCCCCATGCTGCGTCCACCAATTATCGAGATCAGCGGCCGAATCCGCGCAGCCGAAGCGGGCGCGCCAGCCGAACTCCTGTTCGATGCGCGACACCGACAGAGGCGCGCGGTCGGCTTCGCTGTGGAGATCGACCGTCAGCGCTTCGCCTGGCTTGGCCAACCGGCAGACAAAGCCCGGATGCAGGGCCGCGAGCTCCTGTCCCCATTGCAGCGCCGACCATTCTCGCCCGGTCGAGATGTTGTAAAGGCGATGCTTGGGTTTGGCCGCCTCCAACAGCAACGTCACGGCGTCGGCGACGTCGGAAGCGTAGATCCAGTCCCTGATGCCGGGGCGGGACAGGATGGCCTCTTTTTGCTGCTGCAAGGCTGCAATTATCTGCATCTGCGGGCTTGGCGTGTCGCGCGCTTCTGTTGCCCGCTCCCATGGCCCGAACACAGCGCTCAGCCGCACGCTGATGATATCGGCTTGCCATAATGCGGCGAGACGCGCCGCCACCTTTTCGGACGCATATTTGGTGATGGCATAGAGCGAGGCCGGATCGCAATCCGTGTCTTCATCGAGCAATGCATGCCGGAAGGCAGCAGCGCCGTATGCTGAGCCGGAGGACAGATTAATGATACGCCCGACGCCGCTCCGCCGCGCGGCCCTCAGAATGGGCAGTTGAGCCATGAGATTGACTTGCAGGATCGATTGGGGATCGGCCGCGTCGCGCGCGGGACCTGCGGTGATCGCGGCGCCGAGGATGATCGCATCGTAACTGCCGGCGATAATTTTCTCGACAGCAAGCGGCTCGGTGACATCCCCCTGAACGAGCTTCAGCAAATCGCCATAGCCGGCAAAAACCTGCCGGGCGGCGCGCGGCAAGTCCGCGCGATCGAACAAGGTCACGCCGTGCCCGCGCCCGAGCAGCGCTGCGGCGATGTTGATCCCGACGAAACCGGTACCGCCAAAGATCAGGATCTTCACACTAACGTTCCCCGCGCCGCAGTTCTTTCACAACAAACTCGCGCCGAAATTCCGCGCCGGATCCATATCCGCCACCAGCCGCCCGGTGGGCTTGGCGGCCTCACCGCCGGAGCGCGCGAGAAAGCGGCCAGAGCCCGGCTCAACCGTCCGCTTGCCATCGGCGACGATTACGCGCCCGCGCGACAGCACGGTGACCGGCCAGCCGCGCAGCTTGCGGCCCGCGTAAGGCGTATAGCCGACAAGGTCGTGCATCATCGCATCCGAAAGCACGACTTCGCGCGCCGGGTCCCAGATCGCGATATCGGCATCGGCCCCGATTGCGATCGAGCCCTTGCGGGGATGCAAATTGTAGATCCTGGCAGGCGCCGTTGCGGTGAACTCGACAAATTTTTCCAGACCTAACCGGCCCTTCGACACCATCGCATCGAACAGCAGCGGCAGGCGCACCTCCAGTCCGGGCAGGCCGTTCGCCACCTGCTTGAAGTTGGGATTGGGGCCGGCGCGTAACTTGCCGGTCTCGTCGAAACGATATGGCGCGTGGTCGGACGAGATGGTCTGCAGGTCGCCGAGTGCAAGCGCCTGCCACAGCGCCTCCTGGTCGGCGGCGGTGCGGGGCGGCGGACTGCACATCCATTTCGCGCCGTCCGCGCCGGGCTTGTCCAGATCTTCGGCGGTGAGGAAGAGATATTGCGGGCAAGTCTCGGCGTAAACCTTCAGGCCCTCCCCCCGCGCATCGCGGATGACCTTTGCGCCTTCCGCCGTCGAGACGTGAAAGATCATGATCGGTTGATCGACCAGCGCCGCCATGCCGATCAGGCGGTTGAAGGCGTCGGCTTCCGAAAACCGCGCATGACTGATGGCATGGTATCTCGGATGGGTGTAACCGTGCGCCAGCAGCCGCTTCACCATCCATGCGATGATGCCATGGTTCTCGGCGTGGGCGCACAGCATGGCGCCGGATTCGCGCGCCGCGACGAGAATGTCGAGCAAGGGCTCGTCGTCGATCTTCAGCCGGTCATAGGTCATGAAGATCTTGATCGAGCCGTGCCCCTCTTTCACCAGCGCCGGAATGTCGTTCGCAAGCGTCTCAAGTGTCGGATCGGCGATGATCATGTGGAAGGCATAGTCGATGACCGCGCCCTTTTTGGCGAGCGCGTGATAATCCGCCAACACCTGCGGCAGCGCCATGCCGACATGCTGGGCCGCGAACGAGATGACGGTGGTGGTTCCGCCGAAAGCCGCCGACGTTGTGGCGCTTTCGAAGGTGTCGGCGTTCATGATGCCGGCGGCCGAGAGCTGTTCGATATGGGCGTGACTGTCGACGCCGCCGGGCAGCACCAGCTTGCCGCGGGCGTCGATCTCGCGTTTGCCGGACGGCAGGCCGCGGCCGATGGCAGCGACGGTCTCGCCCGCGATGGCGACATCGGCGTCGAACACATCGGTGGCGGTCGCAACGCGTCCGCCGCGGATCACGATGTCGTAGGCGGGTTCGGTCATGAGGCTCTCCAGAGCGTTAGGCGGCCGCCCGGCTTAAACCGACGGGGGTAGTGATGTGAGGCGCAAGAAATCGCTGGACGGCGCGAGCCTCAAATTCGAAACTATGCAAAATCTGCCAGTTGCCGCAAGCTACGATCGCTGTTGCGAGCCATGCGTAGCTGCAAGGAAGAGATCATGTCCCGCCCACGCATCCTCGTAATCAATCCCAATTCCAACGTCACCGTGACCAAGGGGCTCGAAGAGGCGCTGAAGCCGCTCGATTTCGCGGACGGGCCGGAGATCGTCTGCACGACACTGGCGGAAGGGCCTTACGGGATCGAAAGCCAGTCTGATGTCGACAGCGTGGCGATGCCGCTGCGCCGGCTGGTCGAGAGCGATAACAGCGCCGCCGCCTTCGTGATCGCCTGCTACAGCGACCCGGGCCTGCATGTCTGCCGGGAGGGAACCGATCGGCCGGTGTTCGGGATCGCAGAATGCGGCGTGCTGACGGCGATGACGCGGGCGGAAACCTTTGGCGTCATCGCCATCGCGCAGCGCTCGATTCGCCGGCATGTCCGTTATCTGCGCCAGATGGGACTGATGGACCGGTTGGCCGGCGAGCGGCCGCTCAACATGAGCGTGGCGGAGACCGCTTCGGGCAGCGGAACGCTGGCGAAGATGATCGAGGTCGGCCGTGCCCTGAAGGACGAGGATGGCGCTGGCGCCATTGTGATGGGCTGTGCCGGCATGGCGCGCCTGCGAAGACAGCTGGAAGACGCGCTCGGCATTCCCGTGATCGACCCGACCCAGTCGGCTACGGCCATGGCGCTGGGCGCGGTCCAGTTTTCGCGGCAGTGATCTCTAGGTTTTTTCGGCCGGTTCGCCTGCGAGCACGCGCGCGCTCCATTGCGAATGGTTCTCGCGATCCATTGCAAATGACTCGCGCTGATAGGTGTAGAGATTGCCGAACAGGCGGCCGATCGGCCGATACGCCGCGAGATCGACATACATGTTGGCCTCATCGACGAGTCCCGCGCGGGCATGGATCCGCAGCACCTCGCCGACCATAAGCTCGCGCCCGGGGCCGAAGGCCAGCGAAACGCTGCGCTTGCATTCGAGCGCGAACGGCGCCGCGGCGAGACGCGGGACCTTTACATCCACCGACGGCAAGGTCGCAAGCCCCGTCGCGGCCACCTCGCTTTCGCCGGAGGGGAAATCGACCGCGCAATCATTCATGGCCGACGCCAGCGCCTCATCCACCATGTGGATGACGAACTCGCCGTCGCGATGAATGTTGCGCGTGGTATCCTTGGGCGAGCGGTCGGCCTTGTGCTGCAGCCCCAGCACCACCACCGGCGGATCTTCGGAAAACACGTTGAAGAAGCTGAACGGCGCGGCGTTGACGGCGCCATTGGCGTCGAGCGTCGTCACCAGCGCGATCGGACGTGGCACGACAACGCCGCAGAGCAGCTTGTACCGATCATGCGGGCTGAGATCGGGGAGCGAAAATCCAGACATCGGCAGATCTGCCTGTTGAAGCGCGCCTATTAATGTGTGGCTGTTGAAGCCCTGCGAAGGACGTTAAGTCTCACGTTTCCGGCGGCGGCACCGCGCCGACACGGCTGGTGATCAGCCCATAATGCTCGATGCGGCGGTGACGGGCGAAGTCGAAGATGGTGTTCTTGCCAAACACGGTGGCGTCGAGGTCGCAAGGGTAGACCAGGAGTTCATCGTCTTCGGTCGAGGCCTCTGCGACAATCTCGCCGTTGGGATCGACGATCAGGCTGCCTCCGATCAGCGGGAAGCCGTCCTCGACGCCGGCCTTGGCGACGGCCACAACCCATGTCGCGTTCTGGTAGGCGCCGGACTGCACGGACAGGCGATTGTGGAACAGCCGCTTCTCCGGCCCCTCCTCGCTTTTCTGGGAATTGACCGAGGGCGTGTTGTAACCGAGCAGGACCATCTCCACGCCTTGCAGGCCCATCACGCGATAGGTCTCGGGCCAGCGCCGGTCATTGCAGATCGCCATGCCGAAAACGCCGCCCATCGTACGCCACACCTCGAAACCGGTATCGCCCGGCTCGAAATAGCGTTTTTCAAGGTGCTGGAAGGCGCGCTCGGTGTCGAATTCCGAATGGCCGGGCAGATGGACCTTGCGGTACTTGCCGACGATATTCGCCGATCGATCGGTGAGAATGCAGGTGTTGAAATGATGCCCGTCCGGCGTCAGCTCGGCATAGCCGAAGCTCATCGCCATCCGATACTCCGCGGCGCGGGCGAACAGCGGCATCGTCACCGCGCTCGGCATCTCGCGCTCGAACCAGGCGTCGACCTCGGCCTGATCCTCCATGTACCAGCGCGGAAAAAAGGTGGTGAACGCCAGCTCCGGATAGACGATCAGGTCCGCCCCGCGAGCCTTGGCCTCGTCCATCAAAGCGAGCATGCGTGGGATGACGACTTGCCGGCTATCGGACCGCTGGATCGGACCCATCTGGGCGGCGGCGACATTGATCATACGCATGGACGGGCTTTCTCGCATTTCGCGCTGCACTGACCAAAAACGGAGCAGGTCGAAGGCACATTCTCTCCGCAGCCCGTTCCGGCATTGATCTGACTATTAGAATTTTCGATCAGCTGGAGTCAAATTCAGGTCGGCCCGGCCTCACATTGGCTCAGACGATCGCGCCACGCCGGTATACGTCTCCCGCCAAGGCGGCTGGCTACACGACAACTGGACGGGCGCGACCGGCCCAAAACGGGCACTCAGGACAGGCCTCGCCTTGGGGATAGTCGATTCCTTCCTCGTGCGGGCACCCCATCATTCCTTTGGTCATTGCAACCGTGCGCACTTCATGGCCTGGAAGAAACAAGGCAATTTCCTCGAATGTTGCCGCATCGTTCCGGACGTCGCCGCTCTCGGCGAACCACCTCCGCAACGCGACCGGTTCGGTGTCCGGTGCAACGATGACGGCGACAGCCACCTTGCTGGCAAGCTGAGCGTCCGGTCCGTAGAAGGCGATGGTGCCGACCGGATAGCCGCGAAAGCCCAGTTTGCTCTTTTTGTCCAACCACTTTCGTGGCTGCCAGCCCAGTTTCATCTTGTTCTCTCACTTTTGCACGAACCAACCATCAGAACTTGCTGTTGGCCGAATAATGCATCCGCCGTCGCTCTTCACGCATCGCCTGCCGTCAACAGCTTCATGAAATTTCGTTTCGCCTTGTGGCGGTTCGTCAGATCGCCGAGGTAGGCGGTGTGTTGCGCGGTTTCGGAAAGACCCTTCCGAACGCGACGCATGCGTTCGATAATTTGGCAGGCCTGCTCATAATTGCTTTGGCCGCCAAGACGGACCAATCGCTCGACACGATCGCCATAGGCCTTCAACGCTTCAGCGGGATGACTTTGTTCACTTGCTTCGGCGAGTTGCTGGAGAAGTCCTTCGCTGCAGCCATGCTCGTTGACGACCATCCAAGCGTCCGTCAGCAGTCCTTCCGCCGTCGCCAACTGAACGAAAAGCTCGGCGGTTGAAACCCATCGCATCTCCGCCCGCCGCGTGGGTTTCCCGATTTCGGCCCGCAGCCGGGCAAGGGCCCGGTCGCGGACGGCATCAGCCAACATTGGATTCTTGCCGGCGGCGGATTTGAGCCTTTTGTAGAGCGAGATGCTCGGACGACGCTCGAAGATGCGCCAGAGCAGTTGATCGGAGTCGTCTTTGCGTCCGGTCCGCCTGTACAGATCGGACGCAAAGAAGATCAACCGCTCATCGGGATCGTCCTCGAATTGCCACAGCCCTTCCTCGGCCCATTTCAGCGCCTCCGGCTCACGAGCATGATCGAGGCAAAACTGTGCAATACCGAGATAGTCATACGCGGTCGACAAGTCATTGGCCCGGATGGCGATGACACCATCGACGTCTCCCGCCCGCTCGGCAAAACGTTCGAGAATAGCTCCGAGCGCATATCGCGCGCCTGACTGATCGTCCTGCACCTGCCGCGCGGTCGCTCGCAACGGCTTTATTTTCTGCCATGCCTCGCGCGCAAGCCGGCGGTACTCGGCGAGCCCGACGTCCCCCAGGACATCCTCGTATGCCTCGCTCGCCCCATGAAAAAATTCCCAGTCGGAATTTACCTCGCGCGCGAACAAGGCCCGCGCAAGCTCAATGGGGTCAGGCTTTGCCTGGCGGCAAGCCGCGAGATGAACTTCGGAAGCCCTGGCGTAGGCGCCTCCGCCTCCGCCGTCAGAGTCATCTACGTTCGCGAGCGCTTCATCCATCCGCTCGAAAAAATAATCGAGCAGATGCAAAGCCAATACCGCCCGACCGATTTCAATCAGACCGGCAATCCGGTCGAGCACGCTCTCGATCCCCTGCACCCAGCCAGGCATTTTGCGATATTCGACATAGCCGCGGGTCCGGGTAGCCTCGGTGATAGCCTTTTTGAATTGGGCAAGCAGTGTCTTATCGTCGGAAGCCGCCGCGACAGCGGAGAGCTCCAGTTCCTTCAACAACGACGGATCGCGCTCGGCCAGGCCGACGACCATCTCGACGAGTTCCTCCATGCCTCTGGCGCGGAGATGCTCGCGGATTTTGGCGAAGCGACTGGACGCTTGCTCCAGCGCCTTTGGTCCGAGGCTATTTACGGCGAGCGCGGTTGCCACCAGATGCTTGCAAAACCCCCAATCGGAAAAGGCTGGGCAGGAGCACTTCCCGGAGAATTTTTCCCCTGACCCGATCAGTTCGCAACGGTAGACTTCCGAGCCAATGACTCTCGCTCTAACGCGAGCCCTGTCGAAACTAACGATCTCGACTCGTTCGTCTTCATGATAGATGGCACCGCGCGCGAAGACTTTCTCGCCCGCGACGTCACGCAATACGGCGACGTCGAAGCTATGAAAGTCGGCAGTTGTCTTGATCCTGTTCGCGGGGCACTTCGGCATTCTCGTTTATCAGCGCGGATTTTGCAAACTCCAGACAGGTCATTCAAAGAGAGGAACGCGTGTCCTGATTCCAGAATTTGGAACGATTCGCCATCACAAGGCTAGAAGAAGCGCAGAATGTTGAATTTAAAAGTCCCTTTGCCCGGCGTTGAGCGTTGGCTGATCTGGTATTATGGAGCGCCTGGGTCTTCATGCGAAGCCGCCGTCGGGACCAACAAAGTCGGCACGGAATTGGCCTCCGGCGGGCTGCCGCGGCGTTGATCGGACTTCGCCATGACCGAAGCCCCGCCATCAAATCGGACGCGATAGACCTGAAGATTTTCAAGGACGCGCTGGACATAGTTGCGCGTCTCGGAGAGCGGAATGCGCTCTACCCAATCGATCGCATCCACATTGGGATCGCGCGGATCGCCGTACAGCTTCACCCAGTCGCGAACGCGACCCCGGCCGGCGTTATAACCGGCGAAGGTCATGATGTGAGAGCCGGCGTATTCCTTCAACAAGGCGCTGAGTTCAGCCGCGCCCATCTGGGTATTGTAGACGGGATCAGAGATCATCCGGTCCCAATCATAGGTGACGCCGAACCGCTTGGCGGTGTCGCGTCCGGCTTCCGGCGTGACCTGCATCAGGCCGACCGCATTGGCCGACGATTTGTCCTTCTGGTCGAACGCGCTTTCGGTGCGTGCGACGGAATAGATGATGCTGCGCTCGATCTCGGGACCGATCGGACTGTGCTGCGGAATTCCGATCGTCGGGAAGGCGTAATTGTCGAGCGCGAGGCCCCGGGCGAGCGCCAGCTTGCCGATCTGCAACATGGCGCGCGCATCGTTGCGGCGGCCGGTCAGCTCGGCGAGCGTGACCAGCACCGCCAGGTCAGTTGACTGTTCAGCAAGGTCAGCAACAAAATATAGCACGACATCGCGTTCGCCGAGCGCATAGAGCATATCGGCGGCGCGCACGCGCTCGTCCGCGAGCGCTACATCACCAGCGGCGTTGGCCGGCACCGGCACCCGCAGCTCAATCCTGTCGAGGCCGAGCCTGGCGCGTGCGAGCTGCCCGTAATACGCCGTGGGATAGCGGGCGGCAGCCTCATAGCTGGCGCGCATCGCATCCTTTTCGCCGATCGCTTCGGCAACACGAGCTCGCCAGTAATTCGCCCGCGCCAGGACAATCGGATTGGCCGAGCCGTCGTCGATATGGGCAAAATGCGCCTGCGCCGCCGCGGGATCATTGCGGTAGCGCAAGGCGATCCAGCCGCACATGAAATGGAAGTCCGCCCGGTAAGCTTCGCTGGCCGGCAGGGCGGCATCGCGCGCCACCTGGTAGGCGGCCTCAAATTTGCCACGATCGAGCAGCTTGCGGGCGAGACTGCGCCGTTCGCGCCACCATTCGTCGGTGTCCTGAAGTGCCATGGTCTCCGGCGCGGCCGCCAGCACCAGGCGGGTTGCGTCATCGATCCGGTCGTGACGCACCATCCAGCGGATACGGCAAAGCGTGTATCCCAGATCGCTGCGGGCGTCGGCGGCAACGTCGTTGAGCAGATCGAGCGCGCTGTCGGCGTTCGCCGCCGCACAGGCCTTGACGATCGAAAGCTCATCGCTGCCGAGGCGTTGCGCGGCGCGCTTCGCGCCCGAAAGATCCCTGACGCCGATGCGCTTGTCCATGCGCGCACGATGGTCGTCGCGGGTGAGCAGATCGCGGAACAGTTCGAACGCGTCGGCTTCGGCGTGCTCCAACAATTCATCCGACCGCCAGGCCTGGCGAACCAGCCTTGCGGCACCATCACGGTCGCCTTCGGCGAGCAGGACGCGCGCGAGCGCGAAACGGCCCTTGGCGCTGGTCGGCCGATCGCCTACGAAATTGCGAACGGTGGCGGCGTCGCTGCGCTCCTGCCACAGGCGCGCCTCCGCCCGCTTGCGCAGCAGCCCCATGCTCGGCCAGTGCGGACTATCGGCGATGAACGCGGCGTATCGGCTGAAATTCGCGTCAGTCTCCGGATGGCGCAGGATGAACCATTCAACGAGTTTCCGCGCCGCCGGATCGCCGATCGTTTTCTGTATGGCGGTCGCCTCGCTTGTCTTGCTCTTGCGCGACAAACCGATCGCATCCTTGACCGCTGCGAGATCACCCGAGAGCGGCGAAGCTTCCGCATTCGGAGACGTCACCTCGCCGGACCGCGTCGACTTTTGGCGCGCCGCCACGACATGTTTTGCATGCCCGGCCTTCTGGAGCGCCGCGTTGCGGTGGTGGTGCCGCGCTCCGGTCGCTTCATGCGACTTCTTGCCGTGCTGATGCTTATGGCTGGCCCGTGCGACAGCGTCGGTCGAACACAGAGCGAGCACAGCCAAGGTCAGGAAACAGGACAGCGGACGTAGGTTCATCCCATGGTCCCCCCGTGAACCAACCGGACGAACCATGATCCATACGGCTGGAGACGAGGCGGAGGGTACCACAGCGCCGATTCTCAACTGTCGCGTTTCGGCAACAGCGCGGGAAAACTTGAACGCCAAGTGGAACCAAGTGGAACTCAGACGGTGGTGACGGCCCCCGGCGCGGAGGGCAATAATTCAATAATTGTCCAATAATCCAGATGAGAACGGGTGGGCTGGCGCAGGAGGAATGCATGGATACGAAACAAGCGAAACAACTGGCGCTCGGAATGGCCGTGATGTGCGTACGAAATACATTCCTCGAGGACCTTCACGCGGGGGCCGGACCTTCTTCAAAGACCGAAGACTATTCAGACGTAAAGGTCGTCAGTCCTTTTGGCGAAATCGAATGGCAAAACTTTCGCGCATCAGTGATGACGAAATGCGCCAGCCAATGAAGGAGGTCGTCAACAAGCTGTATTCCGTTTTGCTTCGTTTGGATGAACCCAGGTTTGTCGAAGCCGTGAAAGAATATGGTCGTCTCATGGCCGGCAAATGGGACGAGCCGCAAAAGGTGGCACTATAAACTGATTTTGCTGCGCAGCGCGCCGATAGCAGGTTGGTTAAGGCGATCGTCGGCGCGACATGCTTGAGTCAGGCACTGCGTCACCGTCCGCGACCTTGCCCGAGCCCAGGGAATTAACGAATCCTGTGCGCGGCCACTTGAAAAATGATCCAATATCGCGAAGCATGCAGTGAGCTGCAAAATTAACGACGGAGAATCCTCGTGCGGAAACACCAATTCGTGGCGCTGACCCTCGCAACGCTCCTTTCAGGCCACGCAACCGCGATGGCGGGCGAACTCACGGGCACGCTCGCGAAGGTGAAGGAGCTCGGATATATCACCATCGGGCACCGCGAGGCCTCGGTGCCGTTCTCCTACCTCGACGACGAGCGGCAGCCGGTCGGATTCGCCATCGACATCTGCGCCAAGATCGTCGATGCGGTGAAACGCGAATTGAAGCTGGACAAACTCGAAGTGCGGTATCAGCTGGTGACGGCTTCGGCGCGCATTCCGCTATTGGCCAACGGCACAATCGACCTCGAATGCGGCAACACCACCAACAACGCCGAGCGGCAACAGCAGGTCTGGTACACCAATACGCATTTTCTCACGGCGAGCCGTTTCGTCTCGAAGGTCGAATCGAAGATCGGCTCGATCAGCGACCTCAAGGGCAAGACGATCGTCTCTCCGGCCGGCTCGACCAACATCAAGCAGGCGCTCGAATTCAACAGCAGATTGAATCTGGGCATGACGATCATCCCGGCTCAGGATCAAGCCGAAGCGTTCCTAATGGTCCAGACCGGCAGGGCAGTGGCCTTTGTCCAGGACGATATCGTGCTCGCGGGCCTGATTGCCAACGCGAAGGATCCGAAGGCTTACGTGATCTCGGAGGACGCGTTCTCCAAGCCTGAACCATATGGAATCATGCTGCGCAAGGACGATGTGGCGTTCAAGGCGATTGCCGATGCCGCGACCGCAAGCCTCTATCAGAGTCCCGAGCTTGCGGCGCTCTACGCCAAGTGGTTCACCCAGCCGATCCCGCCTAAGGGCGTCAACCTGGATATCCCGATGAGCCCGGCGATGAAGCGTGCCTTCGGGAAGCCTACGGATTCGCCGGATCCGTCGACCTACTGAGCGGCAATGCGCCTTGGCGCGCCTTCAGCCGCGTGCATTTCGTGTATGGCTAATCAGCGGGATAGGCTTCCCTGATGTGCTTGTCATCAATGAGTTCGCGTCCGCGGCCGGACAGAACGATCGACCCCGCCTCCATTAGATAAGCATAATCGCACATCTCGAGCGCGGCGTGGGCGTTCTGTTCCACCATCAAACCCGCCGGCCTTCCGGACAATGCCCTCTACCCGATGTCGGATGTTCGCCGTTCGGAAGTTGTGGAACGGAACTGCATGGAGAATGGAACGTCTGAGCCATTCTCCGTTCCCGGGGTGGGCCATGTCCGAAGCCCTGGTAAATCCCCGCCTTGACGCGCAATCCCGACCACGAATCAAGCGGCAATCGCCCCTCATTTCCGCTATCATCGGACCATGACGATCGGGATCGCCGGACCCGGACGGAAGGCACCAAGGCGAAACGCCGTGGTGAAGCTCACTATTGCGGCCCTCGTCGGCGGAATTTGCTTGATCCTGCTCGGGTTCGCGAGCGATTTCCTGGTCGATTGGCTGTGGTTTTCCTCGATTGGCTATCTACCGGTGTTTTTGACCAGCATCGGCGCCAAGGCCTTTGTTTTTTTTGCCGTCTTGACGGCAACCGCCGTCATACTCTGGCTGAACGGATTGCTTGCTGTGCGTTTTGCCCGGCAGCAGCCGACACAAGCGGTCGCCGCCTCCACCTTCAATCCGACGCGCAGTACGTCGTCGCCTGACCTGTTCGCGCTCATGCGTGATCGACTGCCGTGGTCCCGGATTGTTGCGGGCGTTGCGGGGTTGCTCGCTCTGCTGGTCGCCGCGGCAGAAGCCGGCAACTGGGGCATCTTCCTGCAGTTTCTGTATCACGTGCCGTATGGCGTAGACGATCCGCTCTACAACAAGGACATCGGCTTCTATCTGTTCTCGCTGCCCGCCTATATCGTGATCAAGAACTGGATGCTGCTTACCCTTGTTCTGAGCGCTCTTTTCGCCGGAACGATCTACTGGATACACGGCGACATCGAATACGACGTTCAGCACCGATCAATGTCGCCGACAGTGATCGCTCACGGCTCGGCGCTGGTCGGTCTCCTCTTCGTGGTGAAGGCGTGGTCCTATGGTCTCGACCGCTATCTGCTGCTCTATGGCGACAACGGCGTAGTCGTCGGCGCAAGCTACACCGATATACATGTGGGGCTACCCGCCCTGTGGATATTGATCGGGCTTTCGATCATCGCGGCGTTCGCCGCGTGGGCAAATCTCCGGGTGCGCACTTACCGGCTGCCTGTCGCCGCGTTCGTACTCGTGGGCATCGGCTCTTTCCTGCTGTCCGGCGCAGTCCCGGCGCTGTTTCGGCATTTTTTTGTCAAACCAACCGAACTGCAGCTGGAGAAGCCCTATATCGAACGCAACATCGCGCTCACCAGGCAGGCATACAATCTCGATCAGATCGAGGCCAAGCCGTTTGCCGCCGAACAGAAGCTTACCTTCAAGACGCTGGAGGCCAACAAGGCCACAATCGAAAATATCAGGCTGTGGGATTGGCTGCCCTTGTCGGATACCTACGCCCAGCTGCAGGAAATCCGCACCTACTACAAATTTCATGATCTTGATGTTGATCGCTATTGGCTCGATGGTTCCTACCAGAGCGTGATGCTCTCGGCTCGTGAGCTGCGGTCCTCCCTGCTGCCGCCAAACGCCCAGACATGGGTTAACCGCCACGTGCTGTTTACTCATGGCAACGGCGCGGTGATGAGCCCGGTCACCCGCAAAAGCACCGAAGGACTGCCGTTCTTCTATTTGCGGGATATTCCTCCTGTTGCAGACGGAGGCCCCAAAATCGACGAACCGCGCATGTACTTTGGCGAGGAGAGCGACGACTATGTCATCGTCAAGGGGAGCACGCCGGAGTTCGATTATCCGAAGGGGAAAGACAACGTCTATGCGTTCTATGACGGCGCCGGCGGCGTTCCGATCGGAGCGATGGCCCCGAGAATGTTGTTCTCTTACTACTTCAACGATCCGAACCTGCTTCTTTCAAGTTACATCACGACCGACAGCCGGATCATGATCCGGCGCAATATCCAGGAAAGAGTGCGCACGATCGCTCCATTCCTCACGCTCGACCATGACCCCTATCTGGTTATCAGCAATGGGCGGATGTTCTGGATGCAGGACGCCTACACGACGAGTTCCTATTTCCCCTCTGCTCACCCTGCGCAAGATCTTGACCTCAACTACATTCGCAATTCGGTGAAGGTTACTGTCGACGCCTATAACGGGATCGTCGATTTCTATCTGATCGACCCCGGCGACCCGATTGTCGCGACCTACCGGCGAATCTTTCCGAGCTTGTTCAAGCCATTCACGGCCATGCCTCCAGACTTGCAGAGGCACATTCGCTATCCGGAGGATATGTTCCTGATTCAGGCCCGGCTGTATCAAGCCTACCACATGGAGGCGGCCGACGTTTTCTATAACCGCGAGGATCTTTGGCAGTTCCCGCGACAGCCGGGTGGCGACGGCACCTCAGTGATGACCCCCTACTATATCATCATGCGGCTGCCCGGCGAGCCGCAGGCCGAGTTCTTCCTCATGCTTCCCATGGTACCGAGCCGCCGCGACAATATGATAGCGTGGCTCGCTGCGCGTTGCGATGCGCCCGACTACGGCAAATTGATCGTCTACGAGTTTCCCAAGGACAAGCTCGTCTACGGGCCGTTTCAGATCGAAGCGCGGATCAATCAGAATACGGAGATATCGCAACAACTCACGCTGTGGAATCAGATGGGCTCGCGAGTGATACGCGGCGCGAACTTGCTTGTGATCCCAATCGAGAACTCGATTCTTTATGTATCGCCGCTCTATTTGCGAGCGGAACATGGACATCTGCCGGAGCTGAAACGTGTGATCGCAGCCTACGGTGAACATGTAGTAATGAAGGAGACGCTTGCCGAGGCCCTGGCAGCGTTGTTCATAGAACCCGGTGCGGCGCCGGCAACCTCAAGCACGACCGAGGAGAAACCCCTCACAGGCATGGCGGCAAATCAGGCACGGGAGGCGCTCGATCGCTACAATAAAGCAGTAGAGCGATTGAAGTCCGGGGATTGGAAAGGCTTCGGCGCGCAGTTCGATGCAATGCACGAGCTTTTGGAGGAAATGAACCGACACTCCACCGGCCATTAGTGCCCCGAATCTGGAAGAGCAGACCTTAGCAGACGCTGCGGTTTTCGAGAAGCCAATCGCAGTTGCGCTCGCGCCCCCCACTTCTACAACATGTCCGAAGTCAATCGCGTCACCACGTCTGGTCGATCCGGACGAAACTTCAGATCGAAGGCCACGCTCGGGACTTTGCCATGTTTAATTTGGCGATCGACAGCAAGCTGTGACGTCGTTGCCATCCTGGTCGAGGATGTCGCCGCCGGCGGATACACGGCTCAGCCAATGTCAACCGGCCTATTGTTTGGACAACTAATCGAGATGGACGGCGAACAAGCCGCGTGCGGGTTGTCTTTCAACAGAGCGCGCTCAATGGAGCCCCAAATGCGAAAGAGAGTTTTGACTGTTCTCGGTGTGTTGCTTATTGCCGCCTTAACGATTCAAATGGCCACAGCAGCCGCGCGTCACGCCCGGAAGGCGGCGCGCGCGCCTGTTCCAGTAACTCAGCAGCTTCGCGAGCGTCACGGGCTCGCCCCGCCTGCGGCCATTCATAATAAAAGCTGTGATAGATTTTGGTGCTACGATGACTGATCTTACGGAAGACAGTTATGCGGTCGCGAAGCTCACCACACGGCGTTCGAACGACAGGGCATGGCGCGGTCTATATGCGCCGCGCTCCAAAATGCCGATATTGTTGAAAAAGTCCTTGGCTGACGAACGAGGTTTTATGGCTGCTCGATTACGTCAGCGGGGCGCTTCTCGCCTTTGGGACTTCGGGCACACCTACTTCTTGTTGAGGTTAAGGTAAGCGGTCCAGACGGCGCTGGCCAATACCTGCGACGGAAGCTCAGCGCATGTTTTCTTGACTTCGACCACCGCCGCTGCCGTGTCGACTTTCGTCGCTGTCTGTCCGCTCGCTTCGGCAACGTAATTGAGTCCCGTCCAGAACCCATAAATCCAGATTGTCCCCTCCAGTCGAAGTGCATGAGTAGACTGCCAGTGGCCGCAGCTCATGCTTCCTATTCCCATCATGTCGACGGAAACCTTGGTATCCTGCGCCGAGGACCGGCCGACCGAAGCGGCGCAGACCAGCGCCGCCAATAAAATTGGTTTGAGCATTGGCCATGATTGATGCTTGGCGAATGCGGTTTGCCGGTTCGATTCGGATACCGTGAGCGGTGCAGCTTCGGCGTCGGTAGTCCGTACGATGGACCGTTTTCCCATGATGCTCTCTTTCGAGGCCGCCTCAGTCGCCCGCCCTAGGGCTTTCGGGGCGCGTCATACGGGCTTTCGGTCTGGACGGTTGACAAGCTCGAACGTGGCAACGTGGGTGCTTTCCAACCAAGACTCTAACGTAGCCCCGCAGACTTTACAGGATGCGTGACCGGTGTGTGGTACCAGGAACTTTGTTTCAATGCGCTTGTACTCAGCACCGCATTCGCATTTGACGATTGTCGCCATTCTTGAAATATGCCTCTTCGGCAGGTCGGTTCAAGCCGGATCGTTCGCTGCAATCAAAAGTGACCCACGTAACTCGAAACGATCGAATTTCGAGAACCGTGCCGAAATGGGGGGGAGTCCAGAGGTTCAGAGAAAAACGGGCCTTTCAAGTAAGGCAGTTGTGCCGGTCGGGAGTCCGGAGCCCGAATTGAGGCCCGTGCGCGGTTGTACAATCCACCCCTCGGTAAAGCGCGACAGGCGTGACGCCGATGGGCCGCCGCGGCCCACCCCCGGGCCGACCGTCGGCCCGATCAGCGCGAAACGAACGTCGCTGACGCCGATGAAGCGCAACGCTTCGCGCAAATACGGCGTCGCCGCCGCTAAGATAAGCGAAAGTCCGATAAGTTCCCGAGCGTTTATCCCCATGAACTTGACTCCCGCGATTTGATCCAGCGCGTGAACGATGTCACTGTTCTCTGACAAAGAGCGCGCGCCGGTGAATCAAACCGGCGCGACGTCGTGTTTGCACCACGCCGCCGCGCCTAACCACCGCAACCGAATGGAGCGGTTCCAATGGCTGACGACACTATTGCTTCCGTTATCGCCCTACATCAACCCAAAAGGGCTGGGATCGGCGTCCCACGCGCCCGCCGGTCCAAGCCGCGCAAGCGGCAAAAGGCCAAGCGGCAAAAGGCAGAGGCCGCTGCCTCGCCAGATGCCGAATTTCCATCTTCCGAATCACTGATACCGGAAAGCTTTTTGTCGGCGAATTCGGCAGCCTTTGGCGAACCGCAGGTCACGCCGCCCCCGACCGTCACGTCAGGCGCCGTCACGCCGTCATACCGGCCGGTCGCCTCGGTCCTCCTGGTAGCGGCGGCGTTCGCGCTCGCTGGAGTCGGCATCACCACCAACGGCTGGTTCGCCCGGTCGCTTGGATCGAGCGACATCGCTGGTTGGCTGTTCTTGGCCATTGGCGTGGCTGCCGATCTCGTCGCGCTGGTGATGCCGTCATGTGCCGCTGCGCTTTGGCACAACCGCCAGCGCGCCACTTCTCTGGCTGGATGGGCTGTGTGGGCGATGACCTTTGTCTTTGCCGTCACCGCCGGCATCGGCTTCGCGTCGGTCAACATCACCGATGTTGCGGCTGCTCGGGCGGCGCGCGTAACGCCCGCCGTGACAGCGGCTCAATCAGCATTGAGTGACGCCATGTCTGCGCGGGATCGGGAGTGCGTGAACGGCGTTGGCAAGTTCTGCCGCGAACGCGAAGCAGCGGTCGCCGGACGTCGCCAGATCCTCGACACCGCCATGGCATCGGTCAGCCAGACGGCGGACCCCCAAACCGACGCCGCGATCAAGCTCGTCGCGTGGGTTACACATGACGTGCTGCGGCCATCTCGCGACGATTTCGCCATGCTTCGCCTTGTCTTGCTGGCGTTGCTGCCTCAGATCGGCGGAATACTGCTGATGGTCAGCCGATCGGCGATGCGGCCCAGCGCGAGATGACATTTCTTCGAATCGTCATCTCGCACTATCCTTTTGTTTGAGCATGATCTTTTTCGGAAAACCGGTATCCACTTTTCCGGATCATGCTTTAGCGCGAGCTGATCTCCGGCAATCGAAACCGCCAGCGCTAAGTGACGGCGACGCTGGCGGGCGTGGTCCGGTCCGCAGAGGGATCTGCCTGGAGATTTGACTACCCCCTCCCTTCCGCCTTCGAGAGTTGCGTATGAACCAGGGAGCCTGGTGTCCGCCGGGGAAATCTGCGTAAAGATCTTGAACCGCGTTAGATCGTTCTCAGCTTCGACGACCTTGCGGTTCCAAGGCGTTTCGCCACGCTGTGATCATCGCGCACGGCCAGCCGGTTGCGCCTCTTCTTATCCGATCGCGCGGCATGAGCTTTCGTCCCGCCGTGGTGCGCGGCATATTCTCTGCCATCGATCGGCGCCACATGCGGCGGATCTTTATCGAGATAAGGTCGCCCGATTCCAAACTCCTTCCCGTGAGCATCGATCCATTTCCAGAGAATTTCGCTGGAATTCCATCGTTTGTCCCGTGTATCGCCACTGACGCTTACAATATCGGCCGCGAGCCCGTGGCCATAGCCGCCACGGAAGCTCCCGCCATGGTACGACCTGTCAGCCGCCGCCTTCAGGCCGCTCGCGATCGATTGACGGTAGTCATCGCGGAACGCACTGGTTATGCCGGGCGACAGCCCGGCCTCCTCCGCAGCCCGAAGCATATGAAAGAGCTTCAATTTGAAGCTTCGATCCATGCCTCCGATAACGTAGTCCATCATTGGCAAGCCGGCCTTTTCGGCCGCCTTCGGATCCTTCCAACCGAAATCCTCATCGACGAGCTTGATAAAGCTTTTGGTGATAGTCACCGTCTTGCGCTTCTTCTTGACTGTCACTCTCCTCCGCTCATGCACCTTGATGGTGTCCTCCTTGGGCGTCCGTTGGTAGAGCGCCCACAGGTATCGGTCGATGCACGTGTCCGCTGCCGGGCACTCGTCGAGATTTTCGATGGAGCTCACAGCATCCCTGGCGTCGTTAGGCACCGGATCAGGCGTGCTCGCTGTCGCCACCTGCACGGGTGGTGTTTCCGGCGGCAGCATCTGCGACGAATCAGTCATCGCTGCCTCGACGATCGACTTCGGCTCATCCGAGGCCGCCCTCGTGTCGGTGGCCGTCCCCGTCACCGATACGGCAGCCGCCACACCGGCGATACCGACAGCGGGATTGCCCATTACGGTTGCCTGGGCTGCGTCCGCGAGCTCGACGTCGGCGGTGAGAGATGCTGCGCGGCGCTCCACCATTGCCGCTGCGCCGGTGTTTTCGATTCCGGCCGAACCGAAGCCGGCAAGCCAGGCGACAACCCAACCCGCGATAACCGTTTGGCACAACACCGCCGCTGCTGTCGCAAATCGCCGCGGGTTCATGATCCCGACCTCCAAAGGCTCCGACCTGAGCCAGGTTGCACAGTCAAGCATGCGACGGCCCTGATCTTTCGGGTCACGATATGACCGCGCAATGGCGGAAACCGCAGATTATCAATTTTTCCGAAAAGTGTGGCCCCAATGCAATGCCGCCGCGAGTGGCTTGGTCCTAAACGGCGCGGCCGGCAGCAGCTTGCAGATGTACCGCGCGCTTCAACGGAGTGCCAGTTTCCTGAGGGGATTAATCGACGCCGTCGAGATCAGAGTAACTGCGGAGAAAAACAGTATCACCAGGTCGAGAACGATCCAGCTTCATGCACTATGATCTCGGATATTTCGACCTGGAGCAGAAAACCTTGCAACCTCTCGATAACCCGTTCGGCGCAAGGTTGTCGCCCATGTCTTAGGTACGATCCGTCACCCATGTCTCCGGGCCGGACACACATTTCGTCGCGGAGAGAGTGGGACTCTAGACGCGGAGGGACCACCCAAGCTCGAATATCGAGGGAACGAACAACTAGCTAACCGATCCGGTCGTGGCGCGTGAAAGCCACGATTGTCGCGAGGATAGATAAGCAATTTTCAGGATCAAGATTTGATCGGGCGACGAGCATCGCTGTTAAAAGAAAGTATTAAAAAATACCCTTGAAATAAATAGATACGCACGATCGGATAGATACGTCGGGACGTGGAAAATTCACCTGTCAAAGGTCGATTCACAAATCTGAATTCCAACCGACATCAGCGTGCAATTATGCACGCCGATACTCGCCCCGGCGGCACGCAAATGGTCTGAAGCAGGGCGATCGCGTCACCGTCACGCGCGACAACTCCCCCAATTCCCTATGGAGAATATTTATGAGATCGAAGTGGTTTTTCGAATCGCTGTGCCTTGCGACCAGCGCACTTTGCACACTGACAAGTGTAGCACCCGCATTCGCCAAGTCGCCGGTAACGCCGATCCAGCATGTGATCATCGTCATCGGCGAGAATCATACCTTCGACAACCTGTTCGGCACCTACAAGCCGAAGGCTGGCCAGACAATCGACAATCTGTTGAGCAAAGGCATCGTCAATGCCGACGGCACGCCCGGGCCGCATTTCGATAGGGCAAAGCAGCTGATTGGCCGAGATGAGAACCGATACAATGCGGAGACCGCTTCGACGGGCGCCTACGCAACACTTCCGCAGCCCTACACGACCTCGGGTATCGGCCTGCCGCCAGGCGTTCCAGATACCAGGTTCCCCACGAATCTGCCGAACGGTCCGTATCAGATCAGCAAATATGTGCCTTACGCGGCCTATACCGGCGATCCCGTCCATCGCTTTTTCCAGATGTGGCAGGACTTCGATGGCGGCAAACTCGACAAGTTTGTCTGGGTCGAGGAAACCATCGGCACCGGATCGAATGGCGCGCCGCCTCCGGCCGGCGGGTTCAATCCCAAGGAAGGCGCCATCTCGATGGGATTCTACAACATGAATCCCTTCACTGACGCTTCGGGCAAGGCGCAGCCTGGCGACGCACCGTTCTTCAAATCGCTCGCGGACCAGTATGCTATCAGCGACAATTATCACCAGGCGATCATGGGCGGCACGGGTGCCAATTTCCAGGCCATCGTTTCGGGCCACGCGGCGTTCTTCACCAACCCGGACAGCCTCAACGGCGCCGCCGCAATCCCTTTTAGCAACCAGATCGAAAATCCCGATCCGGTCGGGGGCACGAATAACTACTACACCCAAGACGGTTACAGCGGCGGTTCGTATGTCAACTGTTCCGATCCGAATGCACCGGGGGTCGCATCGGTCAACGAACAGCTCTATCGCCACGGAATTTCGAACAGCAACTGTGCGCCAGGTCACTATTATCTGGTCAACAACTACAATATGTTCTGGAATCAGACCAGCAGCAATGAGCGGACGCTTGGACCGGCCTCGTTCACGTTGCCGCCGCAAAGCCTGCCGACCATTGCGGATGTGATGACCGCCAAGGGCGTGTCGTGGAAATATTACAGCAGCGATCGCGGCAACGATCCGACCGTATTCGCCAACTCGGTGGATGGCGTGGCGCTGCTGTTCCATTCCTATTGCGGGATTTGCGATCCGCTCACGGGCTATTTGAGCATCATGAAGAACCCGTCAGAAGAAGCGAAGCTGCAGAATTACGGGGCGTTCCTGAACGACGTTCAAAGCAACACGTTGCCGGCGGTGTCGTTCGTTCGTCCTTTCGAGACGCTGGCCGGACATCCCGCGGATTCGACGAGCAACAACTATGAAAAATTCCTGCAGGCGTTGATCAATCGGGTGAAGGGCAACCCTGAACTCTGGAATTCAACGGCGATCTTCATCACCACCGACGAAGGCGGCGGCTATTACGATTCCGGCTACATCCAGCCGGTCGACTTCCTTGGCGACGGCACCCGCATTCCGCTCATCGCGGTGTCACCCTTCGCCAAAAAGGGTCATGTCGATCACACCTACTACGATCATGTCTCGTTGTTGAAGTTCATCGAAAAGAACTGGGATCTCCCGAAAATATCGGATCGGAGCCGCGACAATCTCCCGAACCCGATTCATGACCGCGACGACAACCAGTACAAGCCGGCAAATAGCCCGGCCATCGGCGATCTCATGAACCTGTTCGCCTTCGACCATGACGGCAACCACGACGCTGACGACCGCGACCATCACTAAGTCTGATCGCTGATCTGATATCGGCCGGCGGATTGCCGGTGGAGTTGGAGGGCTGCGTTCAACAGGACGCAGCCCTTTGCTCACGTACTGGTTGGCGTCGCGCGAAAGTCTCTCCTATTCGGATGCGGGTGTTGCCGAGGATCAGGAGTGGTTCCCGCTGGCGTCGCTTGTCCTGCGCACGATCGAAGTAAAACGGCAGGAAATGGGTCAGCCCGTGGTCATTCGACCTCCATGTCTCCGGGCCGGACAAACGGGAGGTCTGGCGGAGGGAGAGGATCTGGGATCGAACCTTCTCCGGGTACTCCATCGTAGGCCCGCGGAGTTGGGCGGACTGGGCAAGGTCGCACGCGCGGCCCCAGCCCTCCCCCCGGGTCCAAAGGCTGCGAAACGGCCATTCTGCCCCGGGGAGGCCCTTAGCAGCCAAAATTCGGGCAGGCTGAGCGTATCGGACATCTTGCGAGACTTCCTTCAGCGTTTGGAAGGCGGAACCGGAAAGCGCTCGACCCAATGTTGGGCAATGTCCACGCGCCGACAGATCCACACGTCGGGACGTGTCGCGATCTCGTCCAGGAAGCGGCTCAGCGCAATGGAGCGGAAAGGATGCCCTGCCAGCCGGCAATGCAAGCCGATGGTCATCATCTTCGGCTCCGTCTCGCCCTCCGCGTACAGGACATCGAATTGTTCGCGAAGGATTTCGTGGAAGCTCGCCCCCGTGGCGACGGCGCCGCGAATGTATTTCGCGTCATTCATTACCTGCGTATACGGGACAACGAGGTGCGGCCGCCCCTCGCACGTCACCCAGTACGGCAGGTCGTCATTATAGGCGTCACTGTCATAGAGGAAGCCGCCGTGCTCCACTATGATCCGGCGCGTGTTCTGCGTCGGCGCATAGCGGCAGTACCACCCCGCCGGCGGTGCGCCGGTGAGGGTGCCGATCGTGTCATAAGCGGAATGGATTGCGTCGCGCTCTGCCTCGAAACTCAAGCCCTGATGACGCTCCCAGCGTAAGCCGTGGCCGCAGACATCGTAGGTGCCCGCTTGGACGCCTTCACGGATGGCGGCAGCGATGGTCGGGCTGCGTTCAAGGGCGCGCGAACAGGCGAAGAAGGTGGCCGGTACATCATAGCGCTGCAGGATCTTGAGCAGGCGCCAGAAGCCGGTGCGGCTGCCATATTCAAACATGGACTCGGCTCCGAGATCCCGCCCCGGAAAGGCGCTCCCGCCGGTTTCGATCAAACCAGTCTCGGTGTTCGCATCGCCGTCCAGAACGGAGGGTTCGGAGCCTTCCTCGAAATTGACGACGATATTGACCGCTACGCGGGCTTTGTTCGGCCAGTCCGCATAGGGAGGTGTCGCGCCGTAACCCTCGTAGTCGCGCGTAGCTGTCTGTTCGTCGCACATTCTATTTGCTCTCCGCAATGCGCGCGATGAAGGGAAGAAGGGCGAACTCGGTATCGCTCGCGTCCTCCATGCGGCGGACAAAGGTTGCGACGAATGTGTCGTCGTCCGCACCCATCAGTCCGGCATGCCAGATGCCCGTGCGGTAGGCGACGCCGTGTCCGGCGGGAATGCGGAAGGCCGTGAGCTGGTCGGGATGCGCGGGAGGCGCTCCGGCCGGCGCGACCAGCACAACGAGCGGCTGCCCGCCCAGGGGAATGAACGCCTGCACCGAAAGAGGATGTCGTTCAACCCGCTGAATAGAGCCGACCGAGGCGGCCGCGGGCACCCGGATTACAGTGATGGTGCTTTCGCCATCCGTCGCTTCACCGTCGAACCGGAGTGGCACCGGGACCCGGTTCGGCACTGGTGTGGTCGCGAAGTTCGCCCCAAATGGGGCGAACCGTCCGTCATTGACGGACGCCAAGCAGACGAGCCGCAACGAAACCTCTAGTGCGGACATGTCAGTTGCGCACGCCCAGCGCCAGCTTGCTCCTGGAGAAGATCCAGACGAGGACCGCTCCAAAAAGCAGCACGCCCGTGAGGATCAATCCCGTGGCCGCGAACCCACCCGTAAGGTCTCGGCTCCAGCCGAGCAGCGGGGGAGCGACGATGCCGCTGAGATTGGCGAACGAGTTGATCAGGGCCACAGCAGCGGCTGCAGCGATGCCGGTGAGCAGCGAGGTAGGCAACGTCCAAAGCAGTGAATTGGCGCAATAGACGCCGATCGCCGCAAGGACGAGACCGAGAAGAGCCACTGCGTGGAAGTTAAGCGTGGCAGCGGTGACAACGAAACCAATGGCACCGGCGATCATGGGGAAGGCCAGATGCCCCAGACGCTCGCCTTTAGCATCGGAGCGACGCGACCAGAATACCATGGCGATGGCGCCGCACAGGAACGGCACAGCGCTCAAAAAGCCAACGGCAGTATTGCTGAAGCCGAAGCTCTTGATGATCAGGGGCAAGAAGAAAGCGATTCCGGTCACCCCGAAGACGATGCAGAACAGGATGCCGGCAAGCAGGAGAACGCCTGGATTCGTGAAGGCGTCCGCCAATTTGTACTTTTGCACGGCTTCAAGGTTGCGCCGCTCTTCGGCGAGGATGCCCTCTAGTCGTTCGCGCTCGGGCGGCGTCAGCCAGGATGCGTCAGCCGGACGCTCGGTGAGCAGCCAAAGGCAGACGATGCCGAGGAAGATGGCCGGCACGCCCTCGACGACGAACATCCATTGCCACCCAGGAAGTCCGGCCACGCCATTCATGTTGTCGAGGATCAACCCGGAAATGGGGCTACCGATCAGGCCGGACAGCGGAATGGCCACCATGAAGACGCCGGCAGTGCGGGCGCGGTATCGGCGGGGAAACCAGCCGCTCATATAGACCATGATGCCCGGAAAGAACCCCGCCTCTGCAACGCCGAGGAGGAAGCGAAGGGCGTAGAAGCTCTTTTCACCGGAGACGAACACCATCCCCGTAGAGATCAAGCCCCAGGTGATCATGATGCGCGCGATCCACAACCGCGCGCCCACCTTTGACAGAACAAGATTGCTGGGAACTTCGAAAAGAAAGTACGCGATGAAGAACATGCTCGCGCCAAATCCATAAACCGTGGTCGAGAACCCAAGATCCCCATTCATCTGCAGCGCCGCGAACGAGATATTGACGCGGTCCAAATACGCAAAAAAGTAAAGCAGAATCAAAAATGGGATGATCCTCTTGGATACCTTCTTGACTAGTGCCTCATCATGCGGCGAGAGCTCGGCGCTGAGCATCTTTGGCGGAGAATTGTAGTTCACAATGAACTCCCTGGATTTTCGTTCGGCTTTATTGATTTGATTTAATGATTTGAGCCCTGACCAATAGAGGGACATAACTTCTTGGCAATGGCCGTTTTCCAGAATATGGAAATTTCTCTATCGAAATTTGGAAGTGCATGGTGATCTGCTGCCGACGGTCGCCGACTTGGCGATAAGGGAAGCCCGACGCCAAGGCGCGACAGAGGAGAGCAATCCTTGCGTGAAGCCCCGATCGATAAGGCATTGACTATCATGGAGATTGTGGCGTCCGCCCGCCGACCATTGACGGTGACGGAGATCTCCACATCCGCTAAGCTGCCCATCCCGACCGTGCACCGTCTGGTCAGACAGTTTGTCGAGCGTGGTCTCTTCAAGCGGCACCTCACATCGAAGAGGGTGATGCCGGGCGCCCGGCTCGTGACGCTTGGGGTCGAGTCCATCCAGACCTCGCTCTATGCGGACAAGCCGCATGCCCTTTTGAAGTCACTAGTGGTGCAAATCGGTGAATTCGCGCAGATCAGCATGGTCGTGGACAGCGAGCTCATTTGCGTCGATGCGGCAGGCGTGCATCGCCCATTGGGCCTGCACCTGGAGCAGGGCAACAAGGCGCCGCTTCACTGTACCTCCATTGGAAAGCTTTATCTTTCCGATCTTGCCGATGATGAGTTCTCAACGTGGCTGCGCGCAGCGAAGCTGAAGCCTTTCACGGAACACACGATCGCCAACGCCGCGGAACTGCGACGACATTGTCAGGAAATCCGTGCGAGAGGCTGGGCCTCATGCAACGAGGAATTGAACCTAGGCGTCGTCGGCTGCGGGGTGCGTCTGCCGCTGCGAAACTCCTCGGGGTTTATCGGCTTGTGTATCTCGGCACCTGCGGCACGGATCAAGCACGATACGATCATCGGCTATGTTCCGACACTTCGGAAGTTCGCCAAAGACATCACGCAGGCCTTTGAGAAGCAGTCACACGCGGATTGATGTTGGCCCGCTCTCTGTTGCAACCAAGTTGAGATGTCTGTGTTTGTGCAAAGTTGAAATGTCACTCGGCGGCATCGCTGGGAGCGTGGGCCGGCGCCGCGGAGACCACCATATCGGAGCGGCGCCGGCCTCGGCGGAGAGTTTTCGACTTCGATTTGGCGGCTTCAGCGATTTGCAGGGCGCGGTTCTTTAGAATGCCCGGCTTCTGGCTTGATCGTCGTGGTCCATCCGGAACTTGATTGAAGCGGGGCTGGCGGTCTTGCTGCTCCTTGATCCAGGCCAGAATCTCTCCGAGACGCTTGTTCTCGACAATGGCGGCATGACTGACACGCTGCAGCTTGTCGAAGGCGGAGTAAGGCAACGACCTGCCTTTCCAGCGAACCTGCAGCCGCCCATCCGGAAAGTCATAGATCTCGACCATTTTGCCGCGAAGGCGAACTGCCAGGCCTTCCGGCTTAAGCGTCAGCTTCATGCGACTGTAGTTCACCACCAGTTGGTGCGACACCTGACGCTGCTCACGCCAACACAGAATCTGATCAAGATCCTGCCGGGGGTCGACCGAACGATGAAAGTCCTGATCGCGGGCCGCGGGCTTGGCAAAGCGACCGTTGTAGTTAGCGACGAAGCTGGGCAGGAACGCATTTGCCGCCTCGATCGTGCTGATGCCGGCAAGTCTCAGCTCCTTCACCAGACGATCCTGCAGCGTATGATGCGCGCGCTCGACGCGGCCCTTCGCCTGGCTGGTATTGGCGCAGAGAATCTCGATGTTGAGTTCCGACAAAGCCCGCCCGAACTGGGTCATTCCATTGCCGCTGGCCGCGTTCTCGTTCGACACACGAAAGATGGAATGCTTGTCGGAGTAGAAGGCGACGGGTTTACCGTGGCGGCGAAGATAGGCCTTCAGCGCCTCGAAATAGGCAAATGTGCTCTCCGATGCGACAAAGCGTAGCTCCATCAGGCGGCTTGTCGCATCGTCGACGAACACCAGTAACGTGCAGGCAGCTGCACGATCCTCGAACCAACGATGCTCTGAGCCGTCGATCTGGACCAGCTCACCAATATGCTCGCGGCGATGCCGGGGTTGTTGGATGCGCTTGCGTTCAGCGCGGGACATCCAGATCCCCGCCTGCCGCATCCAGCTGCGCAGCGTCTCCCGCGAAACTTTGAGATCATGACGCTCTGCCAGCTTCTCGGCCGCAAATGTCGGTCCAAAATCTGCGTAACGCTCCCGCACCAGAGCAATCGCATGATCGCGAACCACATCCGGCAAGCGGTTGTTCGAGGGACGACCGCGGCGCTGGTTGGCGATGGCTGAAGCGCCGCCATCGCGATATCTTCTCAACAGCCGATACGTTTGCCGCAGCGTTATCGTCATCAGCTCAGCAGCTGCTCGAGCCGTTAATCTGTCGCTGTCTAGCCGTGCCAGAACATCAAGACGGTTCAGCTCGCGCTTGCTCATCACCACCATGCCCATCGAAATGACAGCCTCCGAACTCCCAAAAAGGAGCAGAAACTGACATCTCTACTTTGCTCAGTGCTGACATTTTAGCTTTGCTGCTACACATTAAATACGCAAATCGAACATTATGGA
>Ga0210405_10000907_pt1 | contig 36394 bp, 14 predicted proteins | sample IncBWH11MmetaG_FD_155492 | JGI IMG/M metagenome (GOLD analysis project Ga0210405, IMG submission 155492) | Forest soil microbial communities from Barre Woods Harvard Forest LTER site, Petersham, Massachusetts, United States - Inc-BW-H-11-M | ecosystem: Environmental > Terrestrial > Soil >... | reverse complement strand
TGTCTTCAAATAGCCGACGCTCACCACGCGATAGCTGGAGATGGTGAATTGCTGGGGGGAATTGGGCGGACGGCCCTGAATATTAAAGTGCAGGGCCGAGCCGGTACCCGTTACAGGCAAGACGGATATGGCCCCGGCTGCACGGACACCCGGCAAAACCGAGACCTGCTCAAGCAGGCGATCAAAAAAGCTCAGGCGCACATTCGGATCGCGATAGGTGGGTGAGCGAGCGATGTTCGCGATCAGGATGTGATCCGCGGAAAAGCCGGGAGAAACCCGGGACAAGAGCTCAAAGCTCTTGAACAAAAGGCCAGCGCCCACCAGCAGCAACATGGCCAAAGCAATTTCAGAAACCACGAGGACCGCGCGGGTGCGAAGCACCTCTCCCCCTGAACCGCCGCGATTTGTCTCGTTCAGGACTTCACGCAGGTCGACCCGCCATGCATGGCGGGCGGGAGCCAGGCCGAACAGGATGCCGGCAAGCACGGCAACCAACAAAGTAAAGACGAGAACCTCAATATCCATGGAGACGCCATTACTTCGCGGCAGACTCTCTCCGGCCAACCTAACTACGAGATGCATGGCGACCCACGCGAGTGCAAGCCCCAGAACCCCACCACTGATGGCGACAAGGATGCTTTCCGCCAGTAGCTGGCGAATAATGTCGGAGCGTCGCGCTCCCAAAGCAGCACAGACGGCCATCTCGCGCCGCCGCCCCGCGGCCCGCACCAGCATCAGATTGGCGACATTGGCACAAGCAATCAGCAACACAACTCCTACGGCACCGGTTAAAACCAGGAGCGCCGGACGAACGTTCTGCACAATCTCATCCTGCATGAGATCTACCAGCGACGACACATTGGTATTTGTGTCCGGGTATTGTTTTTCCAGCCGTTTGGCGATTACCGCTATCTCCGAGCGGGCCTGCTCAAGAGATACTCCCGGCTTCAGGCGGGCGATGGGCAGAATTCCAGGATGCCAACTACGATCGTCGGGCAGCGTCCTGGCCCATGGTTCGAACGGCACGATCACGTCCGGCGCTTGCTGAAGAACTTCGAAACCCGCTGGCATGACTCCAATGATGGAGTAATTTTCATTGTTCAAGATGATGGGTTGGCCAAGGACCGCGGGAGAGCAGGAAAAACGCTGTTGGCAAAGACGGTGGCTGATGAGCGCTACGGGAGGGCCGCCCGGCTTGTCTTCCGCCTCAGAGAAAGCGCGGCCCAGCTCCGGTTTGACCCCCAGCATCTCGAAAAGATTGGCAGTCACGTTTTGCGCGGGGAGACGTTCGGCTTCCGGGATGCCGGTCATGGTCACAACATTGTTCCGCACGGCGGCTACCGCTTCAAAAGAATGGCTCTGGTCGCGCCAGTCACGGTAATTGAGATAGGACAAGGAGAGCTGGGGAAACTGCGGCCAATGCTCAAAGAGCAAGGCCAGCCTTTGTGGGTCGCGATAAGGAAGAGGACGAAGTAGAACCGCATTGATGACACTGAACATGGCGCTGTTTGCGCCGATGCCCAAAGCCAGTGTGAGCACGGCAACGATGGTGAATCCCGGATTATTTTTTAACCTTCGAAGCGCGTACTTGAAGTTCTGTGCGAGCCCAAACATTCACTGATCTCCGGGACTGAGGATCATTTCTCGGTCAATTACGAAGCTGCTCTCAGCGCGGCCTTGCGCTCTTCTGGCGTCATTCGGCGGACCATGAGCCCAATCCTGGCTATCTTTTCCAGTTCCGCTACTGGACGCCCAGAAATAGACCGCAATTTTTGCGCAAAATCCATCAGCACAGGATATTCAAGAATCGTCCGCACCGACAGCTCTGTCTGGAAATAGTTATTGGTTCGAGACACGACCCGGAGAGCGAGCAGCGATTCTCCACCCAAGTCGTAGAAGTTGTCGCGTACTCCGATCTGAGTAGCGCCCAAAACCTGCGTCCAAATATCTACCAGCAGCTCCTCGATGGCGGTCATGGTTTCTGGAGCGCCGTCTTGGACGTCCAGAAGCGCCCTGTGGTCCACTGCGCAGTCAGGGAGTGCCCCGCGGTCCACCTTGCCGTTTGTGCTTAACGGCAACTCGGGCAGCATCACGTAGACACCCGGAACCATGTACTCGGGGAGCTTGGTTTTCAAGTAATTCTTCAACTCATCTGCGCTTGCTTCGCCAGATATATATGCCACCAGCCGCTTGCCACTGGCGCTGGTCTTCATCAGCACGGCGCAATTACGCACTCCGGCGTGCTGCAGCAGGGCCACCTCAATTTCGCCCAGCTCCACGCGGAAGCCGCGTATCTTGATCTGACTATCTGCCCGGCCAAAGAACTCCAGGTTGCCATCTTCCATCCAGCGGGCCAGATCTCCGCTGCAATACATCCGCTCTCCCGGTCGGCCATAAGGGTTTGGGAGATATCTCTCTGCGGTTAGATCGGGCCTTTGCCAATAACCGCGCGCCAATCCTTCACCACCGATGTATAAGTCGCCCCTGGCTCCGACCGGCTTAAGATTCATGTAGCGATCCAGCACATACACGTGAGTATTTGAAACCGGCTTGCCGATGGGCACACTGGCTGCATCCCTGGCTACCTCTTTCACCAGATAACAACTGGTGAAGGTGGTGCACTCGGCGGGACCGTAGGTATTTACAAGATTTTCCGGCCCGCCAGCTTCGAGCACCGCGGCCGCTGTTGCGGAATGAACATGAACAGTCTCTCCACCAAACAGGAGGTACTTTACCGAATTGAACATCGCGGGATTCTGGCGGCCCATCTCATTAAATAAGGAGGTCGCCAGAAACATGACCTTCACACCCTTGTCTCTGATTTCTGCTGCAAACCGGTCCACATCCAGCAAATCTTCATTGCCGATGATGGCCAGGGAACAACCGTTCGCCAGCGCTCCCCAAATTTCGAAGGTCGTCGGATCGAAAGAAAGATTGACCGTTTGCGCCACAACTTCATCACCCTGAAATTGGATATAGTTAGCGTCACGCAGCAGCCGGATCAGGCTGCGGTGACTGACGGCTGTCGCTTTGTGCAGGCCAGTTGAGCCTGAAGTGTAAATCACATAGGCCAGATTTTCCGGGAGTGTGCGAGACGGAAAACTTTCAACGCTTTGTTGCGCGACATCGTCCCAATCGCGATCCAGGGCGAAGACCGGCACTTTGATCTCCGGCAAATGATGCGCCGGCCGGCCTTTCGTCAGCAAGGCCAGGATACCGGAATCCTCTACCATGAACCGCAACCGATCTGGTGGATATGCTGGATCAATGGGGACATAAGCTCCGCCAGCTTTGAGAATTGCCAGCATCGCGAGTACGACCTCGATCGACCGCTCCATGCTGATGCCCACCAGCTTTTCCGGGCCGACTCCAAGACTCGCTAAATAGCGCCCCAGTTGATTGGAGCGCCGATCTATTTCGGTGTAGCTGAGCCGATCCTCGCCGCATATCACCGCTGGCTCGTCCCCTCGACGGCGGACCTGTTCGGCAAATAACTCCATCATGGTTTTGTTGCGTGGGTACTCTGTGCGGGTCTGGTTAAACTCCACCAGAATTTGCCGACGCTCTTGTTCGCTGAGCAGATCGACACCACTGACGGCTTGATCAGGGTCGTCGGCAAAGGCCTCCAACAGCCGCACGAAGCGGCGGCTCAGCGTGTCTATGAAATTTACGGTGAAGCAATCCGGCTGATACTCAAAACCCATCGCCAAACCCGGGCCGGGAGATAGCAGCAAGGTAAGCGGATAATGGGCTGAATCGTCTGCTTGAATCTCCATCAGGCGTACGCCGCCAAATAGTTCTTTCTCCGTCACCTGATCCATGGGAAAGTTCTCAAAGATCACGAGCGTGTCAAACAATTCATTCAGTCCGGTTATGCGCTGAATTTCCAACAGCCCGAGATATTGATGGGGGAGGAAAGTGGATTGTTGCTGGCTTAGCCGGCTGAGCAGATCGTTGAACGAATCGCCGAAACCCAACTGCACCCGCGTGGGCAGGGTATTGATCAAGAGTCCGATTATGTTTTCGATGCCGTTGATTTCCGGATTGCGTCCGGAAACCGTGCTGCCAAATACAACATCGTCGCGGCCGGTGTAGCGTGAAAGCAACACAGCCCACGCGGCCTGAATCACGTTGTTCAAGGTCACGCTGCGCACGCGCGCTCTTTCGGTGAGGCGGCCTGTGAGTTCTTCCTCCAGAACGACATAAAGGCGTTCCGGTATTTTGGGTTCACGCAAAGAGCCTGCGGGGCTCAGGCGTGTACCTTCTTCCAGTCCGGCCAGCGCTTCGCGCCAGGCCGCTTCCGATGCCTTTCGGTCCTGGCGGGCGAGCCACACTAGATAATCGCGGAACAGCGTGACCCGGGGTAGAGCATCAGGACTGCCATGGTGGTACGCATACAAAACCATAAGATCGCGAAGCATCAATGGCAGCGACCATCCGTCGATCAAAATGTGATGAGTTGAAATCAGCAGGCGGAAATTTTGTGGTGAACAACGCACCAGATGAAAGCGAAACAACGGAGACCTATCCAACTGAAAACGTGTGACCCGTTCTTTGGCAGCCAGTTCGGCCAGTCTTCGCTCGCGTTCGGGCTCCTCAAGCGAAGAAAAATCCAGGGTCTGGAATTGCAAGGAAATATCTTTGGGAATAATCTGTACCGGACGAGCCAGTTCCTGGTGCTTGAATGCGGAGCGCAAATTCGGATGACGGCGCAACAATCCGCGGGCTGCTTCCCGAAGTGCTTCTTCATCGACTGTTCCTTCCAGAGTGAGAGGTATCAGGATGTTATAAATATCCGGTCCTGCGGGATCGTAAAAAGCGTGAAAGAGCATTCCCTCCTGCACCGGGGTGAGCGGCAAAATATCCTGGATTTCTCCGTATTCGCTTTCCAGTCGCTCAATTTCAGATTGAGAGAGAGCCACCAGCGGCAAGTCAGAGGGCGTGAGTCCTCCCATTCCAGGTTGAGCGCACTGCTGAACCAGCGTTCCGAGGACATGAAACCATCCTTCCGCTAACAAGCGAATCTCCGGTTCGGAAAACGCCGTCGGCAGCCACGTCCATGTGGCCGTCAATTCCGGGCCGGACGGATACTCCAACACCATGGAATCGACTTCCAGGGGATGATGAAACGGCATGTCAGGATCCATGCCTCCGGTCAGAACTTCTGCGGCTGCTCCACGGCCGGTACCGGTCACAGGAAAACGCCCGAGATAGTTAAAGTCGATCTGTGATTCTGGCAGGCTGGACAGAGCCTGCGCAGTTTCTGGATTCAGATAACGCAGAAGTCCGTAGCCGATGCCATTGCTGGGGATCCTGCCTAGTTGTTCCTTGATCGACTTAACAGCGTCGCCCAGAGCTTTGTCTCCCACCCATGCTTTCTCCAAATCGACTGAGCCAGGGTCAAGACGTACCGGAAACATAGTGGTGAAGAACCCGACCGTCCGGGAAAGGTCGAGCCCGTCAACAATCGCTTCTCGCCCATGCCCTTCCAGATCAACTAAGACAGATGTGCCTTTCCGGGAATTCTGCCGCCGCCAATTCAGGATGCTGAGAGCAAACCCGGCGAGTAGCACGTCGTTAATGCGGGCGTGAAACGCGGCGACCACCTGGCTGAGCAAAGGAGTAGTGACGCTAGCCGGCAAGGTCAGAGAGATTTGGCGTATGTTGCCGACTGTGTCGCGGCCGGGATCGAGTTTGTAACCAGGCAACAGTTCTGCCGAGCCCGTCAACGTATCCGTCCAGAAAGGCAGCTCTTTCACGCGCTCTGGATTCAGCGCCTCCTCGTTCAATCGCTGGGCCCATTCCCGGAATGAGACAGGCGATGGCTCCACTACGGGAGTCGTTCCGGCGGTGATGGCTGCAATGCAATTAGCCATGTCCGGAAACAATATCCGCCAGGACACTCCATCGATCGATAAATGATGGATGGTGAGCAGCAGACCACCGGGCCAAGATCCGGGCGAAGACTGGCCCGCGTCAAACCACATCGCTTGCAACATGATTCCGCGCTCTGCCGATAAACGGTCCTGGGCAGCCAGAGCTTCTTCTCCAATCTTTTTTTGGCGGGCATCGTCATCGAGGCCCTCTATGCCTATCGCATGCAGGCACGACGCAGCATTCACCGCTCCCTTCGGCTGGACATCCAGCTTCCATTGTTCTCTCCCGCCCCCTGTGCCGGCGAAACGCAAGCGCAAGAAGTCGTGACCATCGAGGATGACCTGCAACGCGAGCACAAGCTGCTCCTGCGTCACGTCCGCTGGAACCGGCAGCATCATGGACTGGCTGAAACGATGCAAAGAGCCGCCGTGCTCAAGGAACCAGCACATGATCGGCGTTGGCGGCATGGAACCCACGCCGCTTTCCAGGGGCGCAGCTGCCGGCTTTTGCTCAAAATGGGAGACCGCTGCCAGGGCCTCAATGTCCGGTTGCTGAAATACGTTAGCCAAGGTGACGATCAACCCTTCCTGATGCGCGCGACTGACCAGCTGTATTGCCAGAATGCTGTCGCCGCCGAGGGTGAAGAAATTATTATCCGGGGCAATCTCAGGGACGGTAAGCAACTGCTTCAGGAGGGAGCAGAGGACTTCTTCCGCGCGGGTGCGCGGCAAGCGGCGCACACCCGTACCGGTCACTTCCGGCGCGGGCAAGGCTTTGCGGTCCAGCTTGCCGTTCGAGTTTAGAGGCAGAGAGGGGAGACTCTTGATGAAAGCAGGAACCATGTAGTCGGGTAGCTTAAGCGCCAGCGACTTCCGCAATTCGGCCGCATGAATGCTGCGGCCCGGAGCGGGAACTACATAAGCGACCAGCTTTTTGTCGCCCGAACGATCTTCACGAACCAGCACCGCTGCCTGACCCACATCAGAGAAACTTGTCAGCGCCGCCTCGATTTCAGCCAACTCGATGCGATAGCCACGAACCTTAACCTGCTGGTCGGTTCGTCCTAGGAATTCCACTTGTCCGTCTTCCCGCCAGCGCACGCGGTCGCCACTGCGATACATGCGCTCGCCGGAAGCTCCAAAGGGGTTAGGGAAGAACCGCTCGGCGGTAAGATCTGGCCGGTTCAAATATCCCCGCGCTAACCCATCGCCACCAATCGACAACTCACCGGGGATGCCCACTGCAACCGGCTCCAACGCGGAATTCAAAATATAAACCTGATGGTTGTCCATGGGAGCGCCGATGGGCACGCTGCCGGTCAACTCTTCAGGTTTGGCTGCCGCATAATGAGTGGCAAACGTGGTTGTTTCTGTCGGCCCGTAGCCGTTGCAAACCAGGGTTTCCGGGCAATATTCGCGTAACCGCTGCACGGCGGCAACCGGAACAACATCGCCCCCGGCCCATATCTCCCGAGCGTGCAAAAAGCAATCCGGAGCCTCTTGCACCAGCGCATTGAAGAGGCTGGCCGTAAGGAACGCGGAAGTGACCTTCTCTTCCTGGAACAAACGCCTATAACCGGCAACGTCCAGTTCGCCCGGAGGTGCGATGATCACTTGCTTTCCACGCAGAAGTGCCGACCACATTTCATAAGTCGAAGCGTCGAAAGCATGAGAAGAATGGAATAACACACGATCCAAACTTCCGTCGCTCCAACTGCCATCGAATGCCAGGCTGAGAACATTGCCATGCGTGACTGCAACACCTTTCGGAATTCCAGTCGAGCCGGAGGTGTAAATTACGTAGGCAAGCTGGTCGGTATCGATGCGAACGTCGGGGTCAGTATCTGGCTCCTCCAGAAGAGAAGGATCTTCATCGACGACGATAACATTGGAATATACGGGGCCGCGTCCTGCGCTGCTCCGTTCGAGAAGAAGCACAGCCGCACCCGCCTCTTCCATAATCAGGTTCATACGTTCCAACGGATATGCGAAATGGAGAGGCAGATAAGCTCCGCCAGCTTTCAACACGGCAAGCGTGGCCACTACCATTTCCGGGGAACGCTCCATCAGAATCGCAATGGGAGTCTCCGCAGTTATGCCAATTGTTAGGAGCCGGTTCGCCAGCCGATTCGCTTGTTTATTGAGTTCGTTGTAGGTGAGTTCGCCGCGGGCGGAGCGAAGCGCAACTGCGTCTCCGTTCCTCGCAACCTGCATGGCAAGGCATGCAGGAATTGTCTGTGTGGAGGGATAGGGTGCGGCAGTATCGTTCCACTGAGCAAGAATCTGCTGCCGTTCAACATCGCTGAGCAATGAAAAAGAATTTAAGCGGCGTTCTGGATCTTCCACCCCCTGCGCGAACAAACGCTGGAAGTGCAGCATCATTCGCTCCGCAGTAGAAGGCAAAAAGAGAGCGGTAAGGTAGTCGAGGACGGCAATGGCGTGATCGGTGTTATCGTTCACGCCTAAATTGATGTCCAGCCACGCCGAACGGTAATAGGTATCGAACTCTTCGAGAATCAAACTCCCTGGAGCAGAAGCCGATTTGTGGTCGTTTCCGAAAGCATAAGAAGTGTCGACGAGCAGTGGGCGGCTGGGATCGCGCTCCGCCCCGAGTTTATTCATCAGAACTTCAAATGGTAGATCGGAGTTCGCCATGGCTTCCAGGGTCACTATGCGGGTGCGCTGCAAAAGCTCACGGAAAGTCGGATTGCCCGACAGGTCAAGCCGGAAGACAATAGTATTGAGAAAGTAGCCGATCAGTGGCTGGGTTTCCCGGTGCTTGCGGCTGCTCACGGGGGTGGCGACGGGAATGTCGTCGCTGCCGGTATACTCCCGCAAAAGCATAGCAAACAACGCGAGAAAAGCGACGAAGCGCGTGACCGTTGCTGTGAGAGCGACCTGCTGGAATTGCAGCCACAGCGTCTCCGGTATCACCCAGGTAATGCGCAAGCCGTCGTAACTGCGTACACGCGGTCGAGGCATATCCGTCACCAGATCGAGCCGAGGCAAATTTGCAAGCTTCCGCGTCCAGTAGTCGGTCTGGCGTGCCGCTTCGGCTGATTGCATCCACTGGTTCTGCCACTCGGCAAAGTCGCTGTACTGCACCGCCGGTTCGGGAAGCGGAGACGGCAAGCCGCGCGCGAAAGCGTCATAAAGAGAGAAGATCTCGGTGTCAAACAGGTCATAGGAGACGAAATCCGTGATTAGGTGATGCAGCGTGACCTGAATCACATGCTCGCGATCACTTACGCGGTACAACCTGGCCCGGATCATGGGCTGATTCTGGATGTCAAAAGGCTGAAGGGTACTCGCGGTAACCAGCGCCTGTAGACGGTCGTACCGGTCTTCTACAGGAAACTCCGGAACGTCCACTCGCTCCACAGGAATTTGCAGTTGCGGAGCGACTACGGCCCTGGGCTTACCCCCAACTTCAGGCATCGTCGTGCGGAAATTCTCGTGGCGGCGGACCATTTCATTGATCGCGCGCTCCATTGCGGCAACGTTGAACTCGCCCTTCAGCATGTACGCATGTGTATGATTGAAGTAATAGACATTCGGATCTACCCGTTGCAGCACCCAGAGATGCTCCTGCTCGGCGGTCACGGAATAATCGAGAGTAGGACGCCGTTGAATGCCTGACTTCTTCGGCTGGTCGGGACGCCGCTCGCCCTTCAGACGTTTCTCCAACACTGCGCGCTGGGCTGGAGTAAGCCGGGAAATTCGTTCCTGGGTGGATTCTCTGTTTTGAATTTCGTTACTCATTTTGGTGGATCTCCCTAGACTCGTGCGAACCGCCTTGGACTACCTCTTGCACATCCTCTTGTACTTGCGTTGGCACTTCTACTCGTACATAGCCGGCCACAGGGGGAATGGACTCCAGACGGTGCTGCAAAATCTGGACGCTATCCCTGGTTTCGACTTCCGTGAATCCTGCGAATTTATAAGTTACGTACATCATGCGATTGCGGTCATTGGCCACAAATTCGGAGAGCAGCTGGACTCCGGATTCCCGCGCCCTCCTAAGGATGTAATTCAAAAGAATCATGCCCAAGCCGCGGTTCATAACACGGCAGGACATGAGCAGCAGCTTGATAATCCAAACTTCTGAATCGCATTCCACATCGCGTTCAACATTGCGCTCAATCAGGGCCAAGCCGATTTTTCCGTAGCTGCCGGACTTGTCCGATAGTTCGGCCATGAGCAGCAGATGGTGGTTGGAACGCTGCAGCTCCTCCAACTCTTCGCGCGGATAAGTTCGTCCCGTGGTGTTGAGCTGATTGGTGCGGTTGGTCAGCTCTTCCGCCCGCGTCAGATCTTCGGCTCGCGGCGGGCGTTGCTTCGCTGATGGCTTTGTTGTGGGTTACGGATCCAGTCATAACAAATCTCATCTGGTGACTGCTACATTTTCGACAACCGCCCCACAGGCGCTCTGGGGCAATGAAAGGGCAGCCTTACGTTGTTCGGGAGTCATCTTTCGGACCATCAGGCCGATCTTCGCGATTCTCTCCATTTCCTCGGACGTCCGCCCGGAGGCCGAAAGCAGCTCCTGGGCAAACTCGCGCAGCACGGGATGTTCGAGAAGGGTTCGCACGGATAGCTCGATGCGAAAATAATTGTTGATGCGAGTAATGATGCGAAGGGCCACGAGCGAATGACCGCCCAGGTCGAAGAAGTTGTCGTGGATGCTGACGTTGGCGGTTTCCAGGATCTCTTTCCAAATGTCGACCAGCAATTCCTCGACGACGCTTGCCGGTTGAGTGCTCTGAAGTTCCGGAGAAGCTTTTACATTCGGCTTTGGGTTGGGTTTCGCGGAATGTCCGGCGAGGGCTTGCGATTCCAGAATTTGCCGGCGTTCCTGCTCGGGCACGACTGTAATCGAGGAGATGGGCAAATCCGGATTGGCTGCATAAGCGGCGAGCAGTTGCAGGAAAGACTGGCTCAGGATCTCCATGGCGAGGGCGCTGAAGTGGTCGGGGTGGTAATCAAAACTCACCCGCAGTTGGTGGCCGGGGCGAATCATCACGACCAAGGGATAATGTGCGGCGCCCTCGACATTCAAATCCATGAGGCGGACGCCGGAAATTTCTTTATCACCTTGCAGACCTACCGGGAAATTTTCAAAGACGACCAGCGTGTCAAATAAATCCTTCAGTCCTGTTACAGCTTGAATTTCCAGAAGACCGAGATACTGATGAGGGAATAGGCGAGACTGTTCCTGATTCAAGCGGCGCAACAGGGTGTCGAAGGAATCGGTGGACGAAATCTGGATGCGGGTGGGAAGAGTGTTGATCAAAAGCCCGACCATAGTTTCGATGCTGGGAATTTCCGGATAGCGCCCGGAAACGGTACTGCCGAAGACTACCTCCTCGCGACCCGTAATTCGTGAGAGCAGAACAGCCCAAACACCCTGAATCACGGTGTTCAGAGTCAGACTCTGAGCCCGAGCGCAATCGGTGAGGCACCGGGTGAATTCGGCATTGAGATCGTGATCAATACGTACCGGGATTCTGGGCTGACCGAGCGGCGCTGGGCTTAGACGCGTGCCTTCCGCAAGTCCAGACAAGGCTTCGCGCCAGGCGGCTTCGGCGGAGCTGCGATCACGGCCGGCGAGCCATACGAGATAGTCTCGGAAAGGCTTGACCGTTGGTAAAACGGCCGAGTTGCCATGTTGTACATAGAGCATCATGAAATCCTGAATCATTAACGATATCGACCATCCGTCGACCAGGATGTGATGAGTGGCGATGAGCAGGCGAAACTTCTGCGGCGCGCAACGGCACAGCGTGAAGCGGAAGAGTGGAGAAGAGGCCAGCTTGAAGCGAGCCATGCGATCTTGCTGCACAAGCTCATCCCACTTGCGTTGACGGTTCGAGGCATTGAGCGCGGAGAAGTCGACAGTGTTCCAGATTAATGAGAAATCCTGGGGAATAATTTGCACCGGACGGCGCAGGCCTTCATGTTTGAAAGCGGCGCGAAGATTGGGATATCGTCTTAGGAAGGCGTTCGCCGCGTGGAGGAGCGAACCTTCGTCGATTTCGCCTTCCAAGGTAAGAGCGATCTGGACGCTGTAAATATCGGGCCCCGCAACGTCGTAGAAAGTGTGGAAGAGCATACCCTCCTGCACGGGCGAGAGCGGCAAGATATCTTCGATGGTTCCATACTCGCCTTCGAGTTGGTCGATCTCCGATTGCGAGAGCGCCACCAGCGGCACGTCAGACGGCGCGAGCCCGCCAGAGCCGGGTTGGGCGCTGAACTGGACCAACGCTTGCAACATCTGGAACCATCCGTCGGCCAGGAAGTGAATGTCTTCTTCGGAAAACATTCCGGGCATCCACGTCCAGATTACGGTTAGCTCGGGGCCGGTGGAGCGCTCCAACACCAGCGAGTCGATTTCCAGGGGATGATGGAAGGGCATGGCTGGATCCATGCCACCGCTAATGGATTTTGAAGAGGACCAGTCGGCGGCGTCGGTGACGGGGAATCGTCCGAGATAATTGAAATCGATTTGGGATTGAGGCAAACCGGAGAACTCGCGAGCAGTGTCTGGATTCAAATAACGCAGGAGACCGTAGCCGATGCCATTATCGGGGACGGCTGCAAGCTGGCCCTTGATGGACTTGAGAGCGAGGCCCAGTGATTTGCCTCCGGAACAGGCTTCGTCGAGATCGAGGTGGCCGGGATCCAGCTTCACGGGGAAGATGGAAGTAAACATTCCAATAGTGCGGGACAGATCGGCGTCAAGAATGCCTTCGCGACCGTGTGCTTCAAGGTCAATCAGGACGGAGGTGTCGGACAATGAATTGCAACGCCGCCATTGCAAAATGGAGAGAACGAATCCGGTGAGAAGTATGTCGTTGATACGGGCGTGAGATGCGGCCGCAACCCGATTGAGGAGCGGAGCGGTGACGCTGGGCGGCAGCGTAAGGGTAAACTGGCGCAGCGATCCCACGGTTTGACGGCAAAGATGCGATTGGTCGCCGAGTACGAGAGGCTCCGAGTTTTTGAGCGTGCTGGTCCAGAAGGCGAGTTCCACGGTTCGCGCTGGATTCAGAGCTTCCCGGTGCAGTCGTTCGGCCCAGCCGCGGAATGAGACGGGAGAGGGGTCGAGAGCGGGGGATTTTCCGGCTGCGATGGAATTGCAAGCCGTGGCCAGATCGGGAAGGAGAATTCGCCAGGAAACGCCATCGACTACCAGATGGTGAATGGTCAGCAGTAGAGTACCGGGAGTATTGCGTCCAGCGTCGAACCATACGGCCTGGAGCATGATCCCGTTCTCGGGCGATAACCGCGTCTCGGCGGCTTGGGCTTCCTGATCCATGAGAATGCGAGTGGTTTCGTCAAATGCGGAGATCTCAATTCTGCGCAGGCAGGATGCGGCGATCACTGCGCCACGCGGTTGCACTTCTAATTTCCACTCTTCTCTGGAAGCATTTGCGCCAGTGAAGCGGAGGCGAAGAGCGTCGTGATGATCGAGGATCGCCTGAAGAGCTTGTAACAAATTGTTATGGACGAGGCCCGCAGGAACCTGGAGGGACGAAGACTGGCTGAAGCGATAGAGCGAGCCGCCCTGCTCAAGGAACCAGTACAGGTTCGGCATGGGCAACATTGGACCAACCCCATCGTCGGGGACAGCCGCGGCTTGTGCAGTTCGGGAAACTGTGGCCAAAGATTCGAGCGTCGGCTGTTTGAATACGTCGCCAAGAGTGAAAATGACGCCGGCTTGGCGGGCGCGGCTGACCATCTGCATGGCCATAATGCTGTCGCCGCCGAGAGAGAAAAAATTATCGTCTAACCCTAGCTGAGAGAGGCCAAGCACTTGCATGGCGACGACGCAGAGAACTTCTTCAGCGTGCGTGCGTGGCGCGCGGTGCGGACCTGTTCCGGTTAGTTCGGGCACGGGTAATGCCTTGCGATCGAGCTTGCCGTTAGAGTTCAAAGGCAAGGCGGCAAGAACAGTAATGAATGCCGGCACCATGTAGTCAGGTAAAGAATCCGCCAGCGATTTACGCAATTCGGCTGGGTCAATGGTGTGGCACGCGACCGGAACCACGTAAGCAGCAAGCCGCTTATCGCCCGTGCGGTCTTCACGAACAATGACCGCAGCCTGGCCTACACCAGGGCAGTTTGCCAGAGCCGACTCAATTTCAGGCAACTCGATACGGTAGCCGCGGAGTTTGATCTGCTGGTCCGAGCGTCCAAGAAATTCTATTTGTCCGTCTTCTCTCCAGCGCGAACGGTCGCCAGTGCGATACATGCGCTCGCCGGAATCGCCGAATGGGTTGGGAAGAAAACGCTCTGCCGCGAGATCGGACCGCTTCGAATATCCGCGGGCCACACCGTGACCGGAAATGAATAATTCACCGGGAACGCCCACGCCAGTGGGTTTAAAAGTGGGATCCAGAACATAGACCTGATGATTGTCCATGGCCCGGCCGATGGGAACGTTGCCGGTGACTTTGCCGGGTTGAGAGATCGCGAAGTGAGTGACAAATGTGGTGGTTTCTGTGGGGCCATAGACATTCGATACGAGCGTGTTGGGGCAGCCCTCGCGAACTCGCTGAATCAAGTCCGCGGAGACGACGTCGCCTCCGACCCATACTTCACGGGCATCCGAGAAGCAGTCCGGAGCTTCGAGCGCGACAACATTAAAGAAGCTGGTGGTGAGGAATAGAAAGGTGAGTTTTTCTTCTTTGCACAAGCGTTTGAGCACGGCAATATCCAACTCGCGTGAGGGCGCGATGATGACTTGTTTTCCGCGCGCCAGCGGAACCCACATTTCGAAGGTTGAGAGATCGAAGGCATGGGAGGAATGCAATAACACGCGCTCCAGGCTTCCATCTTGCCAGCCGCGGTCGAAGGCGAGGCTCATCACATTGTGGTGAGTTACTCCCACGCCTTTAGGCGCGCCGGTAGAGCCAGAGGTGTGGATTACATAGGCGAGCTGCTCGGGGTCGATTGCGATATTGGGATCGCTGCTATCTTCCGATAAAAGGGAAGCGTCGTCGTCGATAACAAGGACTTGCGCTTGAGGCAGCAGGGAAGCACGATTGGCGGTGGTCCGGTCAACGAGCAGTATCGAGGCGCCGGCATCTTCCATAATCAGGCGCACACGTTGTAGTGGGTACGCGGAATGTAGTGGCAGGTAAGCTCCGCCAGCCTTTAATACCGCAAGCGTTGCTACAACCGTTTCCACCGAGCGCTCCATCAGAATCGCTACCGGAGTTTCCGCAGTAACGCCGAGCCGCGCGAGTCGGTGAGCGAGGCGATTCGACTGCTGGTTTAGACCACGATAGGTGAGTTGCATTTGCGGCGATCGCAAAGCGATGGCATCTCCGTTTTGCACAACCTGCATCGCGAAACAACTGGGAATCGTGAACGTTGAGGGATAGGGCGCGGCGGTGTCATTCCAGGTAACAAGAACCTGATGCTGCTCACTCTCGCTGAGCAGGGAGAAGTCGCGAAGTCTACGTTCGGGGTTGGACACCGCTTGCTCGAACAGGATTTGGAAATGTCCCATCATCCGCTCCATAGTGGAACGGAGAAAAAGATCAACAATGTAGTCAAATATCACGATGGCGGAATCGCCATGATCGTTTACGCCGAAATTTACGTCCAGCCAGGCGGAGCGATAGAAAATATCGAAACCTTCAACCGTCAGGCTGCCTTGAGCTTTCGGCGCGCCTTTAATGTCACTGCCGAAGGCGTAGGAAGTATCTACCAAGGGTGCGCGGCTGGGATCACGATGGGCTTGCAGCTTGTTCAGGAGAAACTCAAAGGGGAGATCGGAATTGGCTAGAGCTTCGAGCGTGACGGAGCGAGTATGGCGCAACAATTCAAGAAAGGATGGATTGCCGGATAAGTCCAAGCGGTAGACGACGGTATTAAGAAAATAGCCGATGAGCGATTGAGTCTCGCGATGCCGGCGGCTGCTGACTGGTGTGGCAACCGGAATCTCATCCTTGCCTGAATATTCCCGCAGGAGCATCGTGAACACGGCGAGCAAGCCGGTGAAGCGCGTCATGTTTTCGGAGACAGTTAGTTGTTTGAACTTGAGCCAGGGCTCTTCCGAAAGCAGGAGAGCAACGCGATCTCCACGGAAACTGCGCAAATGGGGGCGCGGCATGTCGGTTACAAGATCGAGGCGTGGCAGGTTCGCAAGCTTTCGAGTCCAATAGTCGGTTTGCCAGGCCGCTTCCTCGGATTTCATCCATTGATCCAGCCAGAAAGCAAAATCGCCAAATTGAATTGGCAGTTCGGGGAGCGGCGAGGGCAGTCCGCGGGAAAAGGCCTCGTAAAGAGCGAAGATCTCCTGGTCAAATAAATCGTAGGAGACAAAATCCGTAATGATGTGATGCAGAGTCACCACCACCGCATGTTCTTGATCGCTGACGCAGTAGATGGTGGCTCGAATCAAGGGACCGTTTATGATGTCAAAGGGACGGCAGGTACTGGCGGTGACGAGCGCCTGCAAACGATCGCGCCGGTCTTCGGCGGGGAACTCCGGAACATCCACACGCTCCAGCGGAACGTGAAGATGGGGAGCAACCACTCCCTGTGGCTTGCCGTCGACCTCGGGGAGCGAAGTGCGAAAATTTTCGTGGCGACGCACCATCTCATTGATGGCGCGCTCCAAGGCTTCAATATTCAATTGCCCCTTCAACAGATAGGAGTGGGTATGGTTGAAGTAGTAGACACTGGGGTCGGCCTGATGCTGAAGCCACAGATGGACCTGCTCAGCGGTGAGGGGATAATTCGGGGTGGGACGGCGGGCGATCACCGGCTTGGACTTGGCGGGAGTCCTTTCGCCGCGCAATCGATTCTGCAACATTTCGCGCTGGGCCGGAGTGAGGCGGGAGATGCGAGCTTGCTGGGCGGATAATTCTGTCGTGTGACCTTCAGGGTTCATAGGGTTGGAACTTCTCCCATTCTGATGGAGCCGGAGCGGCTCACTCTTCAATTCGTACTGCAATGTACTCAGCGACCGGAGGGATGGATGCCAGCCCATGCTCCAGAATTTCGACGCCGTTTCGCTTCTCGATAGTCGCGAATCCGGCGAATTTATAGGTGACATACATCATGCGGTTGCGATCGTTGGAGACAAACTCGGAGAGGAGCCTGACGCCCGCCTTCCGCGCCCGCCTGAGGATGTAATTCAACAGGATGGTGCCAACGCCGCGGCTCATTACGCGGCACGACATCAGCAGCAGTTTGATGGTCCAGATTTCGGGATCGCACTCCACCAGAGCGAGGCCGATTTTTCCGTAACTGCCAAACTTGTCCGTCAACTCAGACATGAGCAAGAGATGGCGTGGTGAACAACGCAGTTCCTCTAACTCTTCGCGAGAAAATGTGCGGCCGGTGGTGTTGAGTTGGTTGGTGCGGTTAGTAAGCTCTTCGGCGCGCGCCAAGTCCTGAGCGCGTGCGGGCGCGATGGTGAACTCCATGCCGAGCGTGGCTAGGAATTCCTCCTGCGATCCGGTGAAGGACTCTTCTGTCTGCTTCCGGCGCATTTCACCCAAATACATTAAGCGCCGCACGCGAGACTCTGCGGTAACGCTTGCGGGGTCTAGTTCCGGCATGTTGAGAAGTTCAGGGATCCGGGTGGGTTCCAAGCAAAGAACCTGAGGCAGCGCAGCCTGAACTTCGGCAAGTTCGAAAGGCTGATCGTCGATGAAGCAAATCGTGTCGAGACCGATGTTCAGGCTCTCTGCGATCGACCGAACCGAAGCGGCTTTGGATCCCCAGTTGATCTGTGGGTATAAGAAGTATTCTTCCAACCCTTCTTCCCGTAGCTTGGCAAGAGCGGTTTCTGGATGATTCCTGCTGGCGATGGAGTGAAGAATGCCGCGCGCGTCGAGTACGTGGATGATCTGGCACACGTTTTCGCGCAAGGTTACGTCGTCGCCCTCCAGCAAGGTTCCGTTCCACAGAGTGTTGTCGAGATCCCACACGATACACTTGACCTTCGCTCTTTTTGCGGAGGGGATTGGTTCGATTGCGGGTGTACATTGGATTTCGGTTTCGGTTTCAGCCATAAGAATTTCTAGGCGCTTACAATCGCGCTTTCCGTTACTGCTTCTATTTCTTCATAAGCGCTTTCCGCGATGCCGATTTCCTGGATCTCATTGCTGCCTTCAATGATCTCCATGATCTTGGCATCGCGATAAAAGCGTTCCACCGGGTATTCGCTGCTGCATCCATTCGCGCCGTGAATTTGCACAGAGTCGCTGGTGATCTCTGCGGCGGTTCTGGAGGCAAAGTACTTGGCGATGGAAGTTTCCAGAATTGAGGCAGGATCGGCGGCCTGCTTCAATAGCCCAGCGTTGTAGCAAAGCAGCCGCGCGGCTTTCACACCAACCACCATTTGTGAAATCATGCGCTGGATCAGTTGGTGGTCGCGCAAGGGAACGCCAAATTGCCGGCGCCGGGTGGTGTATTGCAGACAGGCCTCCAAACAAGCCTGAGCAATACCGACGCATCCCCAGGCCACGCTGTAACGGCCATAATCCAATGCTGAGGAGGCAATGTGAGACAGGCCGAATCCGGGAGCGCCAAGCAAATTACGCGAAGGTACGCAGCATTGGTCCAAGTGGATTTCAGCCATCATCGAGGCGCGAACGCCCAATGTGCTTTGCATCGGAAAGATGTGAAAACCGGGGGTGTCGGGCTCAACCAGGAAAGCGCACGCGCCGCGCTGGCTACGGGCAAAGACGAGAAACAAATTCGCCATCTGCCCGAACGTAATCCATTTCTTGTGCCCGGTCAGCAAGAAGTCTTCGCCGCTGGCCACAGCCTCGGTGCGAATGCTGCGAGCGTCACTGCCGGCCTCGGGTTCGGTAATGGCAAATGCAGCGATGGTTTGAGCGCGGCCTAACTTTTCCAGCCATTGCGCTTTTTGGGTGTCGTTGCCCCAGCGGCCCAGCGTGAAGGCGACCATACTGTGCACGGTCAGCAAACTGCGGATCGAGGAACAGCCGCGGCCGAGTTCTTCATTCAGCAGCCCGAATTCGATGGCGTCGAAGCCTGCGCCGCCGCGCTCCGCGGGAACGAGGGCTCCAAGGTAGCCGCGCTGCGTGAGTTGCCGGATGATTTCGCCCGGCAGCATCTCTTCGCGGTCCCATGTGCCGGCGTGGGGTCCGATGTGCGCGTCCACAAATTCGCGGAACTCGCTGCGCAGGCATTGCTGGCGTGGGTTCAGTTGCATGGTTGCATCCATGGTCAATTCAATGTGCTCTGTGGGACTGGGGTTTTTCTTCCGACCAGGTCCGCCATGGCATTGATGGTCTGAAAATTCTTAAGTTCCAGGTCTTCATTCGCGATGGCAATTTTGAAATTCTTTTCCAGAAACAACACGAGTTGCATGGCGAACATGGAGTTGACAAAGCCGGCAGCGAAAATCTGCTCATCGTCGCCGATGTTGCGGCCGCCGATGTGCCGCGCCAGGAATCCCCGCAATTGTTCTTTGGATTGCTCCATTCCTTCCTCCCGCAGACTGATTACTGTTCGTAGTGATAAAAACCCTTTCCGGATTTGCGCCCATGCAGGCCAGCGTCAACCATGTGCCGGAGCAGCGGACAGGCGCGAAACTTGCCGTCTTTGAACTCGTCATACAAGACTTCGAGAGAGAACAAAATGGTGTCCAGGCCGATCAGGTCAGCGGTTTCGAGCGGACCCATTTTGTGCTCGAAGCAATTCTTGAAAATTTCGTCGACAACTTGCGGCGAGCCGACCTTTTCATGCACCAGGAAAATCGCCTCGTTGATGGTGAGCATCAACACGCGGTTGGAAACAAAGCCAGGGGAATCGCCCACTAGGATGGGCTTCTTGCCCAGCTTGGCGAGCAGGCGGGTCGCTGTGGCCAGAGTCGCATCGCTGGTGTGGTAACCGCGAATGACCTCGACCGTAGACTTTAGCGGCACCGGATTCATGAAGTGCATGCCGAGGACTTGCGCCGGCCGCTGTGTCATGGCCGCGATCCGGGTGATGGGAATGGCAGAAGTGTTGGCGGCAAAAATACAGCGCGGGGGACAGATGGCATCCAAATGCCGGTACACCTCGGCTTTGATTTGTGGTTTCTCCGTAACATTTTCAATGACAAAGTCCGCTTCGCGCAGGACATCGTAGCTGGCGGAGATCTCGATGCGCTGCAAAATGTCTTCGACCTTAGGGCCATTTTTCTGGTGAAACAAGCGCTGAAAGCGGATGTTGTTTCTGATCTGGCCGAGGGCGGATTCCAGGATGGAACCGGAAGTGTCGAGCAGAAGAGTGCGGAGGCCGCTCTGGGCCAGAGAGTGAGCCAATCCCACGCCCATGACTCCCGCGCCGATCACGCCGATGGTTTCAAGCGGAGCAACGGCGGAATCTTCGGCGACGATCGAGACTTCCGTGAGTGGCGAAAATGAGGGCATCATTTTCTATTCGTTCTCCATTTATTTGTTTTCCATCTTGGACGGTGCCTCATTCATGCCTTCGATCATGGTCAGCAGTGTGTCCTCGACAAAGAGAGCGATCTCGGCAACGGTGGCGGATTTCAAAAGCGCCTCCAGCGGGAAGTCGATCTGGAAGGATTCGCGCAACTCCGCAGCGACGCGAATGGCGAGAAGCGAATTGCCACCCAAGCGGAGAAATTCATCGTGAATGCCAATGGGATGAGTTCCGAGCAGCCCTTCCCAAATTTCCACGATTTTTTGTTCGGTGGAATTGGTAGGGGCAACATATTCGACCGCGAGGCTGGGCCGGGTACTGGCGCTGGCATCTTCCTCAATGTTGGTTTCGCGTGAGGATGAAATCCCACTGGCAGACGAACCTGCTCCGGACTTGCTGAGATCGTATCGAACGGGTCCCGTGCGCGGTCTGGGATTAAGCCAGTAGTGCTGCCGCTCGAAAGGATAGGTGGGAAGCGTGACGCGGCAGCGGCGCTCACCGCGATGTACGCTCGCCCAATCGGGGTCAATGCCGGAGAGCCACAGATTTCCCAGAGTATTGAGAACAAAAGCGCGATCCGGCTGCGCGTCTGAGGAATGCGGAAGAGATGCGAGAGCAACTCGATCTGTCGAGCCCTTGCCGGAAAGATACTGTTCGACAAGCGAAGTGAGCATCTGGCCGGGGCCGACCTCAACGAATACGGGCGCCGATGGCGAGCACAGAGATTGCAAGCCCATCGCAAACTGGACTGGCTGAGTGAGATGCAACGCCCAGTAGGAGGGATCCGTGGCCTCGGAGTCCGAAATCGGGTTGCCGGTAACATTGGAGATGTAACGGATCTTTGGCGGGCTGAGACGAATGGAGCGCGCAATTTTAGTAAGCTCCGTGCTGATTGGCTTCATGAGAGGAGAATGGAAGGCATGCGTGGCGAGAAGCCGCCGGCATACAAACTCACCCTCGTTGAGCAAGCGTTGTTGCAGCGCGTCGACGGCTTGTGGAGTGCCGGCGACGACGCATAGTAAATCGCCGTTCACTCCCGCGATGGAGATCTCGGGATGTAACAGCGGGCGGACTTGAGACTCGGATGCGCCAATCGCGAGCATGGCACCTGGAGCCAGTCTTTCAATCATTTGTGCACGAGCGGCCATTAGGCGCAGGCTGTCTTCCAAGGAGATGACGCCGGCCAGGCAGGCGGCCACGTATTCCCCGACGCTGTAGCCCATCATGCTTTCCGGAACAATGCCCCAGCTCATCCAGAGTTTGGCCAGAGCGAACTCGGTCACAAAGAGCGCCGGTTGCGCCCAAAGAGTGCGATGCATCTCATCCGTGGCTGCGGGCGAATCGCTGCGTTGCGCTCTTAAAACCAAGTCGCGAAAATTTACTCGGTCGTCCGAGTTGAGGGTGTCCTGCGAACGAACTCTGGGCTCGCGATACATAATCTTGCGCAGGTCCCCGCCCATAAGGGGCTTAAGAAGTTCGCAGCAATGATCCACCCGCCGCGCGAACTCGGGTTCTGATTCGTATAAACCGCGCGCCATATCCGGATACTGATCGCCCAGACCGGGGAAGAGAAAGGCAACAGGACGCCGCCGCGGCGATGCGACCGCGCTGAATAGTTGTGAGGGCTTGTGGTCCTGTAAGAGTGCCGCGGCAGCGGGAAGATCGCGGCAAACAGCCATGCGGCGGTGATCGAAGGCCTTTCTTCCCTGCTGCAAGGTGAAGGCGACATCGGCAAAATTTTGCTGCCGATTTTCGAATAGATGTGCGGCCAGCTGATCGGTAGCGCGATCAAGCGCGGAGCGAGTGCGGGCGGAAATTATCACAAGCTGCCAGGGCTTTGCCGGCGCTGACGGCATGACCTCCGGCGCTTCTTCCAGGATTACATGCACATTAGTGCCGCCAATTCCGAATGAACTTACGCCTGCTCGCTTCGGCTTGTTGTTTTCAGGCCATGGGGAGAGTGTGTGATTGACGCGAAAAGGGCCGTGTGCGAAAGGAATCTTGGGATTGGGATGGCTAAAATTCAGCGTGGGAGGAATCATGCCATGCTGAAGGGCGAGTGTGGTCTTGATCAGTCCGGTGACTCCGGCGGCTGCGTTCAAATGTCCAATGTTGCTTTTGACCGAGCCGATGGGAATGCTCTCTGGGCTCAGTGAGGCTCGGCAATAGACCTGATTGAGTGCCGAGATCTCAATGGGATCTCCGATTGGGGTGCCGCTGCCGTGAGTTTCGATGTAACCGATGCTGGCGCATTCCACCTCGGCCGCAGCGAGAGCCATGGCAATCGCCTCAGCCTGGCCTTCCATGGCAGGCGCGGTAAAACCAACTTTGCGGCGGCCGTCATTGTTGATGGCAGACCCGCGAATGACTGCGTATAGCGGATCACCGTCGGCAAGAGCGTCTTCCAGGCGTTTCAAAAGGACGACGCCAATCCCGTCGCCGCCCACTGAACCGGTGGCCTCGGCATCGAAGCTGCGGCAGTGACCGTCCGCGGAAAGAATGCCTCCGGGTTCGTAAAAGTAACCGGAACGCTGCGGGACGCCGACTGCAACTCCACCGGCCAGCGCCATATCGCATTCATAAGTCATGACCGCCCGGGAAGCCGTGTGCACCGCGGCCAAAGAAGTAGAACACGCAGATTGGATGTTCAAGCTGGGTCCGGTAAGGTTTAGGCGATAGGAGATTGTGGTGGCGAGATGATCTTTTTCCGCGCCGCCAATCAGCGCGCGAAAAGCGTCGAGAGAGTCTTGCGACAAATCATCCAAGCCGAGTTGCCACAGATACGAACTTATGGACATCCCAGCATACACGCCGATCATGCCAGGAAAGTTTTCTGGGTTGTATCCGGCGGATTCTAAAACTTCCCATGCGCACTCCAGAAACATGCGAATTTGAGGATCGGTAAGTTCCGCTTCGCGTGGCGAAAAACCGAAGAAGCCGGCGTCGAAGAAACCGGCATCCTCGACTACCGCTTTTGCTCTGACATAGTTCGGAAGACGAAGGAGCACGGGATCGATTCCCGCTTGTTCCAACTCTTCGGGAGAGAAGAACGATACGGATTCGGTCCCCTGGCGAAGATTTTCCCAGAAGCGCTTGAGATTGGGGGCTTGGGGAAACCGTCCGGTCATGCCGATGATAGCTACTCCATCGAGTGCGTCTTTTGCCACGGTGTGTGCTCCTTTCTCAACTTTTGAACCGCTGATTTTTGCCTGCCGGCACGTTCACGGGTGCCGCGTAATTTCACCTCGAAGTTGTAGCCGGCATGGAGAAAGTGAACGAACGAATCGATGGTGGGGAATTGAAATAAATGAAGAAGTTCAAGATCGAGCCCAAGTTCGGTATGCAAGCGAAGAAGAAGTTGCACGGCCAGGAGCGAATACCCACCCAGATCAAAAAAATTGTCATGCACGCTCACCTGATCGATGCCCAACACCGCCTGCCAAGCGGAGGCGATGGCTTGTTCCAACTCGGTGCGCGGGAGCACCAGGGCCCTGCTGACGCGCTCCGCGCCCAGAGCAGGGAATACGGCTACGTCAGCGGCGTCGCTGGCGTTCCGCGGGAAATCCGTGCCCGATGTCCGGTTCATCGGCAAAGTCCAGATCGGCTGATTCGCATCAGCAACAATGGCTTCCAGGAGATGTTCGTAGTGTTCGAGCATTCGCCGGATGGTAGCGGCTTCAAACAGGTCCGAGTTGTAATTGAGAGCGACGCCTGCACTCTCCTTGCCCTCATCAATCACCATGGTCAGATCAAATTTCGCGCTGTCCAACTCGACGGATATTTCGCTGACTTCCGAACTGCCGAGCTCCAACCGCACCGTGGGCGTGCTGACCAAAGTAAAGGCGACCTGAAACAGAGGAGTTCGGCTCACATCTCGGTTAGGTGCCAACTCCTCTACCAATTTTTCGAAGGGAACTTCCTGATTGGCAAAAGCGTCCAGGGAGGATTCACGCACGCGCCGCAAGACTTGGCGAAAGGTGGGCTGTCCCTGAAGATTCGCCCGTATAACCAGCGTGCTCAGAAAAAACCCGATTAGTTTCTGGGTCTCGGTCTGATTGCGGTTCGCGATCACCGTGCCAACGGCAAAATCCTCCTGCCCGCTGTGGCGCATCAGGAGCACCTGGCAGGCCGCCAGCAGGGTCATGAACAGGCTGGTTTCCTCCAGGCGGGAAAGCTTTCGCAAAGATTCCAATAAACCGTCCGGCATATCGCGCGACACGATCTGCCCACGGAAAGTCTGGGTAGGGGGGCGTGGCCGGTCGGTGGGCAAGTTGATCACTTGCGGAACGCCGGTCAAATATTGCTTCCAGAATTCCATCTGCTCCCGGAATTTTGTGCCACGCATCCATTCTTTCTGCTGTAGCGCATAGTCCTTGTACTGCATTTCCAACTTCGGCAATGGAGACGCTTGTCTGGTCTCATACGCACCGTATAAGGTGCTTAACTCCTCCCACAGAACTCCAAACGACCAGTGATCGCAGACGATGTGGTGCAAGGTGAGGCCCAAGATGTGTTCGCGCTCACCAAGGCGAATCATGACTCCCCGCAACAAAGGCACCTTGGCCAAATTGAATGGCTCGCCGCCACTTTGGGCGAGAATCTTTTTAGCTTGTCTTTCTTTTTGACTGGGATCGACTTCGGTGAGATCGAAGCGCTCCAGCGAGACCTCCAAACCATCGGATGCAATTTTCTGCCGCGGCATTCCATTGGGAGCGAGCACGAAGCAGGTGCGCAGCGCTTCGTGGCGGCGCATCACTTCGTGCAGGCAGCGTTCCAGCAGAGGAATGTTCGGTTCGCCTTTGATCCTCCAGGCCAGAGCAACGTTGTAAAAATCGCTGCCGGGCTGAAGCCGATCAAGAAACCAAAGTTGCTCCTGTGCGCAAGAAAGGGGGAAGAGGGCGGTAGGTGAAAAGACTTCGCGACCGGCACCAGGAGCATGAGATGAAAGCAACCGGTGCAGTGACATATCCGGTGTGGAAACGACCGTGCCCAGGAGCCGTTCGAATTGCGCGGCCATCTGTTCGATGCGGGAACGGTTAAACAGGCTGGAGTTGTAGATCCATTGCAGGTGAACGGCGCCAGCGCGCTCGACGGCGTGCAATTCCAGAGCGTAGTGAGTTTGAGGGCCCATGTCCTCCACAGGCTCCACTTTCAAACTGGGGAAAGCATCCATATTCCTTAGCATGTAGTGCCACGTAAACATCACCTGGCAGAGAGGGTTTGAATCTAATGACTGTTCCGGGAACAATTCCTCGAGCAAGCGCGCGAAGGGAAGATCCTGATGGCTATAAGCGTCCAATGCAGTAGCACGGACATCAGCGAGTAAAGAACTGAACGGCGTCGCTTCGTCGATTCGCACCCGCAGCGGAAGCTGGTTCGAAAAGAGGCCCATCACGTTTTCCAATTGAGCATCCGGGCGGCCAGCGACCGGGGAAGCCACAACGATGTCGTCCTGACCGCTGTAATGATGCAGCAACAACGCGAATGCGGAGAGCAGAGTGAGATACAAGGTCGCGTGGTTTTGTTGGCCGAGGCTCTTTAGAGACGCCGCTAGTTCCGGTGGTAGAAGGGCCTCATATGCCTCCGCTAGGGCGTTTCCCAGCGCAGCGCGAGGGTGATCTAAAGGCAGAGTAAGTTCGTAGGGAATGCCGGCCAACTGTTTTTCCCAATAGTCGAGATGCGCAGCCTGGTCTTCTTCCATTTGCTGGCGCTGCCATAGCACGAAATCGGCGTACTGAATGGGTAAAGGCTCTGAAGGGATAGCGCGACTTTGCTGAAGCGCCTCATAACCTGCGAACAGTTCGCGATTGAAAATTCCTACCGACCACGGATCACTGACAATGTGGTGGAAGTTCCGCAGAAGAATGTGGTCTTGTGGGTTCAACTGCAATAACTTCATGCGCAGAAGCGGGCCCTGGGATAAGTCGAATTGGTATTCACGTTCCTTGCGGATAGAGGCTGCGATTCGCTCCTGGCGTGAGCCGTCATCGCAAGCGCTCAGGTCTTCTAGCTGAAGTTCGATGTGAAGTTGGGGATCGATCACTTGTGCCAGCAGACCATCTTCCGCTTCGGCGAAATGGGTTCGGAGCACTTCGTGTTTCTTCACGATGGAGGCCAGTGTATCGGCGAGCGCTTGAGAATTGAGTTCGCCGCGCAAGCGGATGGCTTCCACCAAGTTGTATTCTGTGCTGTGTCCGTGCAGTCGATGCTCGAACCATATGCGTTGCTGCGCATAGGAGGCGGGAAGTAAGTCCGGCCGCGGCTCGGCGCGCAGTGGGGTCGTCCGGCGCAACTTTGAACCTAGGGCACCGACACGTGGCGTCAATTCGGCCACGGTGGGCGATTCGAACACACTGCGAAGGTCTACATCTACTCCCATGGTTTCGCCGATTCGGCTCACTAGGCGGGTAGCCAATAAGGAGTGCCCACCGACGGCAAAGAAGTTGTCATGTACACCGACGCGCTCGATCTTGAGCGCTTCAGCAAATAGCCCACACAATATTTCTTCCTCTCCGTTGCGCGGAGCCACATAGCCTGGGGCTTCGGTGCGGCGATCCGCCGGAGCAGGCAATGCCTGGCGGTCCACTTTGCCGTTCAAAGTCAACGGCAATTTTTCGAGCGATACAAAACAGGACGGGATCATGTAATCCGGTAAAGAGTTTTTGAGGAATTCTTTGAGCTCCGTCTGTTCCACCTGAAGGGCCTTCACCATGTAGGCGACGAGCCTGGGATCTCCGGGATCGTCTTCTCGAACCGCGACAGCACAGGCGCTGATTCCTGGATGATTTTCCAAAGCCGCTTCGATCTCGCCTAACTCAATGCGATAACCGCGGAGTTTTACCTGGTGATCGAGCCGGCGGAGAAACTCCAGGTTTCCGTCGCGCCTCCACTTCGCCTGATCTCCGGTGCGGTAGATTCTCGCTCCTGGGGAGTTCGAGAATGGATTGGGAAGGAATCGTTCCGCCGTGAGATCGGGCCGGTTCAGATATCCACGGGCAAGGCCTTGACCGCCAAGGTACAGTTCGCCGGCACAGCCGGAAGGTATTAATTGATACTCGCTATCCAATACGTGGGCTTGTGTTTTGCTGATAGGCTTTCCGATGGGCACTCTGCCATTCGCATCTTCTCGCTTCAGGCATGCCCACGTGGAATAAGTAGTGTCTTCCGAAGGCCCGTATAGATTGAAAACGCGCTCGATTTTGGTTTCAGCGTAGAGTTGCGCGACCGTGCTCGGCGGTAAAGTCTCACCCGCGAGATTCACAGTTGTGACGGAATCGGGCACGCCTTTAATGCGCAGCAACTCCGCCATTGCGGAGGGCACGGTGTTCAGCAAGCTGGCATTCAACCCCGGCTGCATCTCTGCCAGAGAAAGGGCGTTGCGCGCCAGGATGGTCTTTCCTCCCCAGCTGAGAGGAGCGAAAATCTCAAAGATTGAAAGGTCGAAACAAATGGATGTGGAAGACAGAGCGCTGCTCAATTCTTTAGCGGAGAAAATTTCCCGCGTCCACTGCAACAACACACTGGCGCTGCCATGCTCAATGGCCACACCTTTGGGTTTACCGGTCGATCCCGAGGTGTAAATGATATAGGCCAAGTTGTGGGAGTCGATTTGGACCGCAACATTCTCATCGCTCTCGCGAGCAAGCTCATCTAGACCGGAGTCCAGAAAGATCACCGGTGTCCGTTGTTCCGGAAGGCGATCGGAAAGCGCGCTTTGGGTGACCAACGCCCCAATGGCGGCATCTTCCACAATGAACCTGAGCCGTTCCTGCGGGTAGGCTGGGTCCAGGGGGACATAGGCTCCGCCCGACTTCAAGATTCCGAGCATGGCCGCTACCATCTCCAGCCCACGCTCCACGCACAATCCGACTCGCACTTCCGCGCCGACTCCCAATTTTCGCAAGCGATGCGCCAATCGATTCGCACGCCGGTTGAGGTCGCGGTAAGTGAGCTGGTGGTCGTTGCATTGAACCGCAATGGAGTCCGGGGACATCTCCGCTTGCGCCTCAAAGAGTTCATGGATGGGCCGCTGTGCGCATTCCGCAGCGGGTTGGTTCCACTCCACAAGAAGTTGTTGGGTCTCAGGTGGAGTCAACATCGGCATGTCCCAGATGTTGATGTTGAGGTCGGCAGCCGCAGCGGCTAACAGACACTCATAATGATGGAGCATTCGTTGAATTGTGTGCGGCTCAAACAGCCCCGTGTCATAGTTCAGAGCCACGAGGAGGCAGTCAGTTTCCCAGGCCATGAATGTCAGGTCGTACTTAGCGGTGGCGGCTTGCTGCTCCAGGGGATGCATCTCCACGCCCAGGCCCAGGCTGAAAGAAGTTTGTTCGGTTATTTCAGTTCTGATATCGCTTCTGGGTTCGCTTCTGCAAGTGAACATGACCTGGAATAGAGGAGTGTGGCTCAGCCTGCGCACAGGCGACAACTCTTCGACCAGTTTCTCTAAGGGCATGTCTTGGTGGCTGAATCCATCGAGGGCAGTCTTTATCACCCGCTTGAGAACTTGACAAAACGAAGGCTTGTGGTTGAGATCAGCTCTTATCACAAGTGTGTTCAAACAAAAACCGATCACACCTTCCATGCGCAGGTGATGGCGATTGGTGACCGGGGTGCCGACTCCAAAATCCGATTGCCCCGTGTAGCGCAGCAGCAGCACTTCGAACAGGGCCAGCAACGTCATGAACATACTTGCGTCTTGCTGTCGGCTGGCTTGCTTCAATGTTTCCCAAAGGTCGCGATTGATCGAACGGAACTCCGCACTCCCACGATGTTGGCTGATAAGCGGGCGCGATTTGTCAGTAGACAACTCCAACACTTGCGGCATGCCGGATAACTGCCGCTTCCAATAGTCCATTTGACGGGTAAAGAGTTCGCCCCCTAGCCAGCCGGATTGCCAGAGAGTGTAGTCCGCATATTGGACCGGCATGGCTTTGAGCGGTGATGGCAGTCCCTGGGCGTAAGCCGAATACAGTGTTGCCATTTCCTGTAGCAACACTTCCAGCGACCACTCATCGACCACGATATGGTGAATGGTCAATCCGAAAGCGTGCTGCTGATCGCCCATCCGGACGAGCGCAGCGCGCAATAAGGGTGCGCTCTCTAAATTGAATGGCTTCGCGCCAGAGGCCGCTAAGATCTTCACCGCTTGCTCTCGCGCGTTTACAGGTTCCTGATCGCGCACATCCAGCAATTGCAGCCGAAACTCGACTGAAGGTTCGACCTTTTGCAGAGGCTCACCGTCTTCCACGACGAATCGGGTTCGCAGCGCCCCATGGCGTCGGACGATCTCCTGAAGGCTCCGCTCCAGCGCGGGAATGTTCAAAGCCCCACGCAACTCGCAAGTCAGCGCAACGTTATAGAGATCGCTCCCGGGGAGGAGCCTATCCATAAACCACAGCCGCTTTTGGGCGTACGAAAGCGGAAGACGCTCAGGGGGCCTTGCAGGATGGATCTCCCGATCCGGAGCGTGGACGCCCTCTTTCTCGAGCAGTAGACGCAGAAGTTCCTGTTCATCGTCTATGGGAGACTTGCTCGAGACGGCGATTTCGGAGGGCATGGTAGACCTCAGCAGCCGCGGCGTGTGCTCCGGTTGATAGAGCCTTGCGTGTTAAAGACGCGAGTGGCATCTTATAGCTGGGCTGGTTATGGCCGGACGCCAAACTTTATAACCATAGAATTTTGTTCCTTAGTTGACGATAAGTCAAGAGTTGATTGTGGAAGTTATAGTAGTAAATACTAATGTTAGATTTATATGTGGTGTATTTGCAGCATATCTATCGTAAATACTAAGGATTAGTGAGCGATGGTGTTTGGGCTTTCCACGTTTCCACCGCCGTTAGCCTTTGCCAGTAGTGGCGGCGCTGAATTTCGCAAAAGTGTCAACAATCATGTAACGAGTGCATTAGCTTGACCTATTCTTACTTGACTCTTACAATGTCGCTGTCTACAAAGGTCGCTGTAAGGTTTACGTGGTAGCCAGTCGATGTATATGTAACGGCTGCGGACAACCCTAGTTAGCGATTGGACGCGAGCACTGCTGGAGTACCAAGGAGCACTTATGAGCATTAATAACTCGGAAACAGTCGACACTACTGTCTACGACGTCGTGCTGAACCATGAAGAGCAGTATTCCATTTGGCCGACGTACAAAGATCTTCCGTCAGGCTGGAGCCAGGCCGGCAAGCAAGGAACCAAGGACGAGTGCCTCGCCCATATCAAGGAAGTGTGGACCGATATGCGTCCGCTCAGCCTGAGAAAGAAGATGGAGGAATTGGCAAAAACGCCGCCTGCTCCCGCATCTCCGCCGTCGGCCCAGCCGGGCAAGAGTTTAGTCGATCGCTTGTGTGAAGGATCTCATGTGGTTGAGGTTGGGTTGCGTCCGGGCGGAACCTTGAAGCAATTTAAGGAATCCATTGATCGCGGCTACGTTCATCTCAAATTTACGGAGACAAAGGGCGGAACGGATTTAGGATTTCACCTGGACAGGACGTCGTCAGATTTCGAATCAGCCGATTTCGAAAATGGAAAAGGGACTGTTCATGTTGAGGGCGGTCTGACGTTGGACTATGAAAAGGTCAGATGTGTGGCAGATATTGAGCTAAGCAAGTTGGTGGGAAAAGGACATCTAGTAAGAGTGGAGACTAGAGGAATTTCCGCGGCGTGAGGATGGCAGCGGCAAAGTCGTTGCCGCTCCAGGGCAACTGTTCCCTTCGAATCAAAGTCTTGAGCGTTTGTACGACCATCGATTGGTAACTCACGAACAGCCTATACCTTCTACCCGCATGCGTGCCGTACTCTGGGGCGATCGATTCTTCGCAAGGAAATCCGTCAACAGCCAACGCAGGTAGTGATATTGCAGGTCTTGGATGTAATGACCGCTACCTCCGAGAACAGCTCTCGGAATCGAATTGTGGCACATTTTTTTGATGGCCGAAGAAGCAAGCGCATTGCTCACAACGTTATCGTCGGAACCCATGATTACCATCGTTCGCGTCTCGAGTTTTTCGAGCGCCTGAGCCATGGGATAACTTTCGTCAGATGCCACACGACGCGCTATGTTGATAAAAGACTGAGCATTGGTAAGCATGGCGACCACGGCATTGGCATGCTCTTTTGCTGGCATGGAAAAGAAAGCCTGAGCGCGGCTCTTGGGAGTCTTCCTCAAACGTTCCCAGTCGGGCGTTCTCGGTTGTTTGGAGATAGCCTCAGAAAGAAACGAGGCCAGCGATGATTCCTTGCTCACCGCGTCCAGCAGAGGCTGCATGTCCCGCTCAAAATTACTTGGAGCGGCGCTCACACCCTTTACGCCTTTAAGCATTGGTCCGAGCAGCACTAGAGACGAGATCTGCCGACTCGTACGGGTCGTGAGGTCGATCGCGACTTTTCCACCGTTGCACCAAGCCAATACGTCGAAGCGATCAAGCGATTCCGCGTCGAGAATCGATGCCAAATCGCTGGAATCAGTTTGAATATCCACATGCTGCAGCAGCCCGCCCTGAAACAGGTCGCTGCCACGCCGAACTGGCAGAATGATCTTAAACTCGTGGGTGGAGTCTGCGAGAAGTTGCTTCCACACTGCAACTGGCGCGCCTGTCGCGTTAATCAGAAGCAGTGGAAGAGTTCCTGCATTCCGAACATAATAGTTGATACCCCCTGGAGCTTGCCGTTTGCTGTACTGCTGGGACAACACTTCGACAACGGACCCGTTAAAGCGGTTGTGGGGTTGTAATGCGAGCAATCCGTGGTCGGCACAAAGCGCGTCCACAATAGAATTGCAAAGACACTGCGCAATAGGGTCTGTTCCAGCACTCGCCTGTTTCGGCTCGATCCATCCCTTTGCAACATAGGCAAGACCTTCTATTAGCCCTTGTTCCAGTGCCCCTGGAGGCAGTTTATTGCACAGGGGATGGTTCGCGCATGCCGATACCGTTCCCTCATAAGAAAGCGTGATCGGGAAGGCAGAAGTGTAAGCTGGTTCGCGCTCACACACCTCTGCCATTGTGTTATCGAGCAGCTTGAAAAAAATCGAGCTCATGACTTCTAAAGTCGATCACCGCGGGCAGCAGTTCACGAACTCCTTGTTTCTAGTTGTATGGGTCCGTATGCGGTTGTGCATGTAATCATTGCGCCCTGCTACAAGCACAGCACCATATTGGTCGAGGGAATAGGTGCCACCGTACTCCCTGACGATATTCGTTTCTTTCATGTTGCCGTACAGAATAACCGAAGTTGGTACGTAGCGTGCCGCTACAGCCAGCCGCATTTCCTTCGTCTTCCCGACATGCGGAGTTGAAGCATGCATTAAGGTGGTCGGGAAAACAAGGAACTGTCCTGCGCGGCAAGGCATCGAAACGGCTTGGGATTCATCCGGGGTCCAATTCGGGTCTTTCTGCAGCTCACGCCAGTCGTATCCGAAAAATCCGCGAAGCACACCGTTGATCTCTTTCCGGTTAACTTTCTTCAGGTCGTAGTGCATTCCCTTGCTTTCGTCGAAGTACATGGTGCGCTGGGTGCCGGTCATGAACTGCATGCATCCCATATCTTCGCTGGCGTCTGTGAAGGCGATCCAAGCCGTCATGGCGCCGCCAAAGTCCGAACCATTTGGCCATTGGATATGGGGGATGCCGTCCGCGCCGCCGAATGTATCCACTTGATGCCAATCGGTTCCTTCATCACCTGGATATTTCGGAAAAAACTCGCTTCGCCAGCACAAAAGGTCAGGACCGAGAATACTTATCATTCGATGTACTATCTGCGGCCGACAAACGATGTCAGCGAGGATCGAATTGTCCAGGTGTCGGTCATAGTCATAAATTCCTGTGCCAGGCTGCGCATCGGGATAAACCGCCTTGGATCGATCGAAGAGCTCAAGGCGTAGCCGCTTCCAGAGGGCTTTGATTTCGTCGGACGGCATTAGATCGTAAGGCCCGAGAAATCCTCTGGTATGGAACTGAGCCAATTCGTCCCGAGTAAGAAAGAACGTCTCTGGGGGTTTTTGCGATGTCTCCAAGTTGACTTGCAACGATGTTGCCATAAAATACCTCTGAATTTGGTAATTAGTCCGGTTGGACTAAGATTGTTTAGGCAGCTACACGTTCCAACAAAGAAGGAGCAAGACTTGCCATCTTCTCTTTGACCGCCTGCGCCAGATCCTTCACTGTCGCTCCTCGCGCCACGATGCCCGCATCCAACGGAATGCTGAAACGCTTGCCCATTTCCATCACGATATTGATCAAGGCCAGCGATGTTCCGCCCAGATCAAAGAAATCGTCATTCACTCCGACTTCGCTCACTCCCAGCGTCGAGGCCCAGATTTCCGCCACCGTCTGTTCTATTGAAGGTATTGGTGGATTGGCAGCGGCCATCTTCTCTTTGACCGCCCGCGCCAGATCCTTCACCGTCGCTCCTCGCGCCACGATGCCCGCGTCCAGCGGAATGTTGAAACGCTTCCCCATCTCCATCACTATGTTGATTAAGGCTAGCGATGTTCCGCCCAGATCAAAGAAATCGTCATCCACTCCGACTTCGCTTACTCCCAGCATTGAGGTCCAGATCTCTGCCACGGCTTCTTCAAAACGATCTTGCGAAGGTGGGCGGTGAGCGCCTCTTTCCGGCAGGGGCAAGGCTTTGCTGTCTACTTTTCCGTTTGGGGTAAGCGGCAGTGCCTCCAAGAAAACAAAGGCCGAGGGAATCATGTATTCCGGCAAGCGCTCGGCCAGGCGCGCACGGAGTTCCTTCCCATTGGTCGCGTTGCCAGCCCCAACGACGTACGCTATCAGCTGTTTGTCTCCTTTGGGCTCCGGCAACGCAACCACAACCGCCTGACGCACATCCGGATCCAACAGGAGGGCCGCTTCCAGCTCTTCAAGCTCAATGCGATAACCGCGTACCTTGACCTGAAAATCTACTCGACCAACGAACTCCAACAGACCATCTTGAACATAACGAACCATATCTCCGGTTCGATACTGCCGGCTGCCACCAGCACCATATGGATTAGGAACGAACGACCCCGCGGTTAGATCGGGTCGGTGAAAATAACCTCTACTCAGCCCCTCGCCCGAGATAAATAGTTCACCCGTTGCGCCAATCGGGGCAAGCTCAAGGTCAGCATCAAGAACATAGACGTTCGTGTTCGATATGGGACGACCAATCGGCACCACGGCGTCAATCGAAGACGAATCACGTATCGGGAAACAAACGCTGAATGTTGTGCCTTCTGTTGGACCATACCCATTGATTACCTGACAACCAGTGATATCGTCGAGAACCCGCCTCACGTGTGACGCTGAAAGGACGTCACCGCCAGCTAACAGTTGTTTAACAGAAGAAAGAATCTGCAGGTCCGCATCCACAATTCCGTGGAATAGACCAGCCGTCAGCCACAAAATGCTGACCTCGCCCTCTTGAATGACATGTTTCAACTTCAAAAGATCGAGCAAAGCTTCCTGAGGATATAAAATGAGCTTTGCTCCGTTAAGTAATGCTCCCCATATTTCGAACGTGGCGGCATCGAACGTAATCGGCGCAAGTTGCAGGAATACGTCTCCACTCATGATGTGAACATAGTTCGTATTTCTGACTAGCCGAGTCACGTTGTGGTGGACAACCCCAACGCCTTTTGGCTTGCCTGAGGAACCGGAAGTATACATCACATAAAGAAGGTTACTAGATATAGTTCCACTCACCGGCGCGCTCTGCGACTGCTTCAGGAATGATCCAGATTCCAGATCCAATGTTACCGTTCGCACGCTCTGAGGTATCAACACGTTATTGGTCACACTAGACGTCAACACCGTCAAAACACCTGCATCTTCCAACAAATAAGCAATGTGCTCCGGTGGATACTTTTCATCCAGGGGGAGATATGCTCCACCGGCTTTCAAAATACCTAGCATCCCTACGATCATTTCGAGCGACCGCTCAAGACACAGACCAACGATGCTTTCCGGGCCGACTCCAATAGACCGCAAGTAGTGCGCTAACTGATTGGCGTGCGTGTCAAGCTCCGCGTATGTGAGGCAGTGATCGCCGAAAACCAAAGCTATTGCGTCGTGAGTCTCCGACGCCTGTTCCGCAAACAGGTCGTGAACACATTTTGTCCTGGGGAAATCCGCTGACGTGTTGTTCCATTCAACAAGGAGCTGGCGGCGTTGTTGCTCGTCGAGGAGTTGTTGACTGTGCGCAGAACGGCTTATTTCACTGTCCTCCACGGACACGTAGGTAGGTACTATCTTAACCATAAGTCACCATAGAAGTTGACTATATATTTCTTGGTTAGTAAGTTAGTGTAGTATTGGTGGAGAAATAATAGCACCCTCACTCTTGGTAAGGCAATCAGGAGTGTCGTGCGGCAATGTTGTACTCGTGTAACTATGATGATTTGCGTGACTGCGTTCAGTAGCGGCCGGCAAACGATAATATATGCCGTGCGTAGACTATTTAGCTTTTAGTCTATAAGTGCAGCAATGTAAATTGTTAAGCCGTATTATTAGCTTATAGCGTGACATCAGTAAGTAGTTATGTCTCCAAAAAAGATAAATCGCTCTATACCATAATAAACATTGACGATATATCACATTTGAAGCTTCTGCATAGGAAAGTGACAACATGTGCCGAGGGCGGCTGTCCCGACAGGGCCTGTTGTTAACGATGAATGACTACTACCCTGAGCTGTTTGCCGACCCTTAGCTGTAGCCTAATTGGTAACGCTTCAACCAGGAAGTAAATGCCTTCGTGAACGTTGCTGCCTACTCTTACAGCACCCTGCTTGATCTTACGCACAGCATCTGAACTCGATTCGGCAAGGCCGCATTTGACTAGGAGGCGATCCATTTTCACTCCCTGATAGGATCTTCCAAGGACGGGCCTCTCAAGGCCTTCGCTAATCGACCATTCAATCTCAGAAATCGGAATCGTCAGAATATCTTCAAACTTAATCGGAATCCCTTCCACATCTTCCGGCACCTGATCCTTCTTAAACTGTCTAGCCCAATCCTCTCCCACTTTCGTTCCCTGTGGTTCGTCAAAACGTTCCACGAACAATTAAAAGGCCACTTGTATTGCAAGTAGGCCCCGACTTTCGGCGT
>Ga0210405_10000905_pt1 | contig 36411 bp, 41 predicted proteins | sample IncBWH11MmetaG_FD_155492 | JGI IMG/M metagenome (GOLD analysis project Ga0210405, IMG submission 155492) | Forest soil microbial communities from Barre Woods Harvard Forest LTER site, Petersham, Massachusetts, United States - Inc-BW-H-11-M | ecosystem: Environmental > Terrestrial > Soil >... | reverse complement strand
GATCCGCACCTACCTCATCGAATACAACCGTCAACCCAAGCCATTCCACTGGCGGAAAACCGCCGACGAGATTCTCGAGGCCCTGGGTCGCTATTGTACGCGAATTTCTGACTCAGGACACTAGCGACAGGTCGTAGAACTCGGCGAGCGCCTTGAGCACCTTCACCAACCGCTTCTCCAACCGCACGCCGGTCTGCACGCGGGTTGCATCGATCGCAACGTGTCTCATGACTCTCTCCTTGTTTGCGAAGGGTCACCAGGCGCCACGGGCCGGCCGGCCTGCATCTCCATGAAGGCGAGGCAGCAGTGCGCGACGGCCTTGCCGCACTCCTGCGCAAGCCGGACGGCGGCTTGGTAATGGGGTGTCGGCGGCGTCGGTGGCGTCGTCCTGGTGTCCGGTGGCAGGGTGCCGTCCTCCACCTTCCCGCCGACCTCACCCGCCGCTTGCTGGGCGCGATACAGATCCTCCATGGTGGCGCTCATGGCCGCCACGATGCGCCGGAGGATGGCGACGCGCGGCAGCGATCGGCCCTGCTCGTACCTGGTTAAGCTGGCTACAGTGCAAGGCGCCGCTGCCGCGGCGAGCTGCCGCATGGTCATGCCGGCGGCCCGGCGGAGCCTCAAGATCGCCAGCCCGACCGTGTGCGCCTCGTCGGTGTTCCGGTTTTGCTTCTTCACGGCCGGCGGCCACTTCTTGCCGGCCTGCACGCGGTCTTGCTTCGGCTGGGCGCTCATGACAGCCGCTCCTCGATCGACTCGACCAGAGCGCCCACCTTGCGCGCGAGCTTGCCGGCGAAGCGGGCCAACCGCTCGTCGGACTCGTCCAAGGAGCACTCCTCGGCCGAGCGGCGGATCATGTGGAGTAGGTAGCCGCCCGTGAAGCGGAGATCGGCGGCTACGGCGCGCAGCTCGGCGCGCGTGACGGACGGATCGGCCGGAGTCGTTCCACGACCGCCAGGTCGTACAGCACCCGGCCGGCGCGGCGCACTGCCTCGCGGTCCTCCGGGTCGTCCAGAAGTTGCAGGGTCGGCTCGCGGAAGGAGTCGGACTCCTCCCAGGGGGGCGGGGTAGGATGCGGGGAGCCTGGCATGAGGCGTGACCTCCTGTCGGGTTAGGTCCCGGCGTCGGCTCACCTCCTTCGCCGGGGCCGCTTCTTGGGTCGCAGGGAGGAACGTTCCCCCCTACGGGGTAGCATTATAATCCAACTTGGATTATTCCAGGTTGGAATTGCACAATTGGCGCGCATGGGTCCCGTCCACTCACCCGAGTACCAGGGCATGCTGGCGCTTCTGCGGCAGGCCCGGCTGGACGCCGGCCTTACTCAGGTAGAGGTCGCCAAGCGCCTCGAACTGAGGCAAGCATTCGTATCGAAAGTGGAGCGTGGGGAGCGGCGGCTCGATCCGGTCGAGCTGGCGAGGTTCGCCGCCCTCTACGGCAAGCCGATAGCGTGGTTCCTGAACACCAAGAAATAGGCAAGCGTGAGGTGCCGCGGATTCTCTTGCAAGGCTCTTGCAAGAGCAAGCAAGCGCCAGAGATGGCAACTCGCGATGCCAACCTAAACTTTTGATTTTGTTTGGTTTAGCTGGTCGGGACGCCGGGATTTGAACCCGGGACCCCCTGAACCCCATTCTGTCAAGAGCGCCCACCACGCTTAGACACTCCTTGCCAAGGGTTGCCATAAAGCGCTGACCTAAAACGACTTAGTATCCAGGTCATCTGTCGCCCCTTGCCATTCTCAGCCAGTCCTTTTCGGTAGATCGATGTACGAAAAGTGTACTAAGATGGAGGCATGCCCCGCGTCCTGAAGCTCACACGCCGAGTGATCGAGGGCCTGATCCACCCGCCCTCGGCGACCGGCAACTACTACGTCATGGAGGCCGGGGGCCGCGACAGCCTCCGCGGTTTCGGCGTCCGCGTCTTCCACGCTGGAATCCTATACGTGGTTCGCTGGCGCGGAAAGCCGTACACCCTGGGCCGGGTTGACCACCTCCCCATCGAGACAGCGCGCGAGATGGCCAGGGTCAAGATCAACGAACTCATCCAGGGCGTCGAGAAGCCGGCAGTGGCCGGCAGGCGTAAGACGGTCGCTGAGCTCGCCGAGCTGTTTCTCGAACAGGTGGTCGCCCCCAGGAACGCACCCCGCACCCTCGAAGAGTACCGTCGCCTCTGGCGCCTGCACCTCCTACCCCGCTTCGGCAAGATGCGCCTCCAGGAGGTGACGCCCGAGATGGTCCTCAAGATGAAGACCGAGATGGCGGACAGGCCCGTCGCCGCCAACCGGGCGCTGCAACAGCTCTCGGCGGCCTTCAGCGAGGCGGCCAAGCTCCGCTGGATCGGTGCGACCGACAACCCCGCTGGCGAAAAGACCGTCTTCCGATACACCGAGGATCCCGAGACCCGGGCGCTGACGGCCGCCGAGTACAGGCGCTTCGGTGCTGCTCTCCGCGAGATTGAGGCTGAGCGTCCCTCTCCGCTCAAAGCTCCGACGACGGCGGCACTGCGGCTCCTCATCTACACCGGTGCTAGACCTCATGAGATCCTCGCCGCCCAGTGGGCATGGGTGGACCTCGAGGCTCGGCAGATCAGCTGGCCGCGTGCAAAAGGTGACCGGCCGGGCCGAAAGGCCAAGGGGCGCTCGATCTATCTCAGCCCGCTGAGCGTCGAGGTGATCCGGTCCTTGGAGCGACAGCCGGGCTGCCCCTGGCTGATCCCCGGCAAGGACGCGACGAAGCACCTCGGGAGCGTCGATAAGGCCTGGGCGCTAGTCTGCCGACGGGCCGGCATCGAAGGTACAACTCCCAAGAGCGCGCGACACGCCTACCGCTCAGCTGGACCGGAAGCAGGGGTGCCGGCGGAACACATGCGCGAGCTCATGGGCCACGCCAGCTCCGAGATGACCGACGAGGTGTACCTGCATTTCAATCGCGACAGCCAACTCAGGGCAGCTGAGCTGATGGACGCGCATCTTGGACGCTTGCTCCAGCCGGCGGCGCAGGATGTGGCCTGATCACCTCATGTCTTCCGGCTCCCCACCCGACGAGTCCGGGGACGGCGCCCCGGCCGGGTCGCGGCTTCGGCTCGACGACGGCCGGCCGGGCTGTGGCAGCACCTTGGAGGGACCTGGTAGCGCTTTAGATTGACCGCAAGCATACCAGCGTCCCACTCTTTAGCCTTTCCACGGCGTCTCATTGCCCGCTCGCAGCCTTCGCCGCTGCCCCGGGGACCGCCGGTGTCCGGGCATCGTCCCGTGCCGCCCTGCTGTCGCAGACCTCCTCGAGGGTCTTCGCCAGCCCCTCGTGCCCGCCCGCCATGCCTCTGGCGCCTCCGACCCCCAACGCCGGATTCCGCATCCCCGTCTTCCTCCCGCTCTTCGCGAAGCACTCCACGGTCTTGGCGCTCACCCGGACGTCGAGCTGCTGGCTCACCAGCTGGTAGGGCACGCTGTAGTAGTGGCCGTCGACCTCGACGTGGTAGTCGATGTGGACCCTCGCCTTCGTCCACTCCGCGTAAGCGAAACGCTCCCCGGGCAGTGGTCGCGGTAGGTCGGATTGAGCTCCGGCTCGTAGCGACAGGCGCGGGTGACGCCGCTGCGAAGATTGTCCGGGATCACCAGCTCGGTGAGGCCGCCGGCGAATTAGGCCCGCACATGCGAGCCGATCCAGTCCGCGAGTCCCTGACTCCACGTCGCCTCCGCGTAGGTGTAGCTGCTCGCGCCCCACACCGCCACGAAGATTTGCGCCTCCCGCACTTCTCCGGTCCCGGCGTCCACGACCGGCACCGTCGCGCCGCAGTAGTCCACGAACAGCTTCTCGCCGGGCCGGTGCACCTGGCGCATGCACAGGTCCAGCTTCCCCCGCCAGGCCCCGTACAGCTCGCAGAAACGGCTGTACTGGTAACCGTCTGGCTGCCGCTCCCGGCACTCCTGCCAGACCAGGCTCAGCGTCACGCCCTTGAGCTTCAGCTCCTCATGCACCTGCACCCAGTCCGCCGCCGGTCGCTCGCGCCGCGGCGGTCGTCGCGCCGGCGGATAGAGCCGTTGCTCGAGCTCCTCGCCACTCCACCTCTTCCACTCCGCTTCCAGCACGCCAGCCCTCTGTGCCCGCTCCAGGTACTCCGCGACGCTCGCCCTCCCGATACCGCACACCCGACTGGCCTGCCGCTGGCTCAAACCGCACACCAGAAGCAGCCGCAACACCTCCTGAATTTTCCTCATGCTGAGTCTCCGTGCCGGCATCTCCCTCCCTTCGTCGTGAAGGACGAGGATGCCACAGCGTCGGAGCCCAACTCGTCGCTCGTTCCGACCGGAAGGCGGCCACCCTTCCGATCGATGCCGGCCACCCTTCCGACGACCACCCACAAGTGGCCGCCTTCACGTCGGAATCCTCGGCGCGTAGATATGAACATGCTGTGGGCGGAGGCGCTGGTCGACGCGGCGCCAACAACGCTGGCTGGGCGCCCGCTGGCCGCTACTGAGTCAGTGTTACCTAAAGTAGAGCCATCCGCGACTGGAGCACCCGGGCGCGAGGCTGCGGTGAGCCTCTACGTGTCGGGGAGCAGGGAGCGACGTGTCGGCCGGCAGGAACATCGGCGTCACCGTCACCGTCGAAGTCCCCGACTTGCCAAGGCGCAGAGGCAGGGTCGAGGGGTTGAACGCGCAGCTCACCCTCGGGGTCGTGAGCGGGAGGATCTTGAACATGATCACCTGCGGCGACGCCGTGAGCGTCGGCTCGTCCGCCGCGGTGCCGGTGATCTCCAGGCAGTAGGGACCTCCGGGCGGGGCCGCCGAAGACGCCCGCAATGTCAGTCCGATGGTGGACGTGCTGCCGGCGGCTCCGGCCTGCACCATGCCGTCGTCGTCGAAGGCTGTCGTGGCGGGATCGGCAGGCAGCCGGCAGCCACCGCCGTTGCGAGTTGCACCGCGCCGGCGAAGGTGCCGAGGCGCTGCACCTGGATGGAGTAAACCAGCGGGTCGCCGCCCGCAACCACCTGGCGCAGCGAAGGGTCCGTCGCCAGCGAGATCCCGGCGAATGCGGGAAAGATGCTCACCTCCACCGTGTTCGTCTCGGTCTGCATGGTCTGACCGTTGAGCTAGAACTGGAACACGAAGCTCAGGCCGTAGGTCGGCGGCGCGGTGTTGGTCTGCGTGCCGAGCTGGATCGACGCCGGCTGGTTGGCGCCGAAGCCCGGCTTGGGCGTGGCGCCGGTCAGGAAGCTGTTGATGGCGATCAGGTTGACCGGCCCGGTGACACGCGGACGGAAATGGCGTTCGCGCAGAGCCGTGGAAAAGAGCACCCGGACCAAGTCGGCCATCAGCGCGACGGCCGGTCGCGGGTTCATCGCCCGCGCCGGCCGCCGCAATCCCCTGCCGCTATCTCCCGCTGGGCCGCCGCGCGCAAGGCCCGGATGGCGGGGGCTGCGACATCCCTACCGCCTCAATTCTTGAAGCAGGGGGCATCGCACGACGCCCCCCCGAGTGTCGCGAACCCGCCGGCCGCCTCGCGCAGGCCCGTTGCTTCCAGCCGCCGAAGAGTCTCCTTGGCGATCTTGATCGAATGCACTCTCTCCGAGTCCTGCGCCGGCCGCATCGCTTTTTTCATCGCCAATCTCCTTTGAAAGAATGAAGATGCTACCCTACGATGAGTTTGTGCGACGGGTCAATGGTGGCACTGGCAGTCACGGATTATTTCATCGTTGACGGCAGTAATGACGGCGCCTTCGGCTCGAGGTTTCGCGATGCAGCGTCGATCAACGCTCCGGTCAGTGCAGAGACGGCCATCAACTGAGCGCCGCTCCTTTGCAGGTTAGTCGAAGGCCATGTGCTCTGGTTCCTTCCAGGTCTAGTACAGGAGCGGCCGTTGGTTCTTGCATCCCCAGACAGCATCCACGGTCAGCCAGTGCTTCTGGTCGGCGCTTGAGGCGATCACCCCGCCGTCTCCCACTGCCACGGTTCTTTTTCCGTTGCTGGCGACCGCGCGAAGGCGACCGGGTTGAAACTCGGGCCACTGCGTGGGCGAGATGCGAGGCGAAAAGCATAGGCCTGTGGAATGCGCTTCCCACGACAGGCCGTCCGGGCTGGTAAGGACCTGTGGGCCCGAGACCGCGGCAAATTCCCTCCCGATCCAGGTAACGGCGAAGACCCTGGGCGGCGTCGCCGTAACGCTGTTGCTCGTGGTTATGGTGTCCACGTCGAGCCCAGCGACATCGCAGGCGCTACGGCGATCCCAGGTGTGCCCCCCGTCGCCGCTGGAAAAAAACTCGTCTGCACTCGCAGCAACGAGCCGGGCAGGCCCGGCGGCGATGCTCTCGAGAGAGATTGAGATCTCGCTCGTCCGGAAGGGCCGCATAATGGAGGGCAGCCGAGACCATGTCTCACCATCCGAGCTCGTCATGATGACGTCCTTCCCTATCGCATAAAATTGGTTGCCCTGCGCTGTAACCGTGCTGAAATGGGTCAGGCGCCTCGCGAGCGGGATGTGCGTGAACCAGGTATGCTGGTCGCTCGAGCTCAGAACAAGCGGCGCTTTCCCTTGCCAACCGACCACGACGGTCGTCCCACCGCTTGCCGCGACCGCCCCGAGGTTGCCTTTGACGTCAGCAGGACGCTCCTGCCAATGGACGGCGTCCTGGCTGCTGAGAATCGTCCCGCCGTCTCCTACGGCAATGAAGCTCGTGCCCGTCCAGGCCACGGCGCGCAGGTTGGCGTAGACGCCCGATTGACTGCGCTCCCACTTGATGCCGTCCCTGCTGTTCACGATCACCCCTGACAAGCCAACCGCTACGAAACGGCCCGTTCCCCATGCAAGTCCTTGCAAGCCGCCGCCAGACGACCACTTCTCGCCGCACGGCCCGCACTTGAAATCAGAAGCTGGCTGCTCCGCCCAATCAGGGAAGAGCCCGGCCGCCGGAGCCGGGTGCCCATGCGCCCTGGCTGCCGCCGATGCGGAAGGCGGAGCGTGGCGGGTGCTGCTCTCCAGCCACGGCACGCCCATGATCTCCCCCAGGTTCCTGGCGGCCTTCGTCATCGCGACGACGTACGCCTGGCTCTGTGCCGAGTAGAACTTGCGCCCCACCGGCGATTCCGCAAAACCGATGTAGCCGTCAAGCTCATCGTCGCTGAGCTCTCGATAGACACGAGCAAAACCCATGAAGAGGGCGTTCACCGTCCCAAACTCTACCTCCGAGCGGTGGGCCTCGAGCCACCCCCAGGGGGAATTGCCGCGGAATCGGCGGAGGTCATCGGCATACACCTTCGGGGCATAGTTCGCTGCTCCCAGCGTCTCGATGTAGACGTCGGTCACCACCCTGTCTGCCCGCGTCGCAGTCATCAGATGATTGAGACGGGCTCGTCTCTCTGACGGCATCTTCATGGAGAGCTTGGCGCCTTCAGACCATGCTCCGGCAGACTCCTGGGGGAAATTCGCCCATCGCATCCCCCAAAAAGATCTCACCCGGATCGTGGTCCGGGCAGTGATCGAGCTGGCGGTCCATTGGGAAGTGCTCGGGGACAGGCGCCGTTGCACCACTCGCTCGATGATCTGCCCGACGGTGACCCAGGCCACGCCGGTCAGCTTGTGGACGTGGGTCTGATCGGTGATCTGGGCCAGATAAGCCACCCACTCCTCGAAGGCCCAGCTGAACCGGCTCGCGGTCGCTCCCCACGGCACCTGCTCGGTGCGCACCCCGCAGCGACGGCACTGCACCCGCCTTGGCGCGTAAGCCAACAGCACGACCCGCGCACCAACGACCAGGTGTCGCCACCAGCGCAGCGGCCGCCGATCGTACATCGGCGCCCTGTGCCCGCAAACGCCGCACCTGGGCTTACGCCACAGCGGCGCCACCTCGACCGAGAGTGTGCCTCCGGTGAAGAACCGAACCCCCGTCACCCGCGTAGCCGTGACATCAACGAGCCGACGCAATAGAGTCGCAGCGCGCATGGGATCCCCCTGCCTCCTGGTACTGCTGGCTGCTGTCCAGGAAAGCAGAGTCCCATGCGCAATGCAAGTGCTTCTCCCCTTAGCCGCTTACAGCCTCCCGCCTACCCACACCAAGTCTCGGAGAGCCATAAATAGTAGGTGGAAGACCAAGAGAGCCAGCGCAAAGATAAGCCATGGCCAAGTTGGACTCGCCGTAACTGGCAGCTCCATAAGCTATCCTCCCTGGTAAGGGTCGGCCTTCTCCGGCGACGATGCGCCGGTCGCCGAGCCACCTCGGGCGCGGCCGGTTGTCAGTCACACCGAGGCGCGAATCGCCTCGATCTTCGCTTCGCTCGGAAAGCTCTCGACCTGATAACGGATGGGATAAAAACCCGTCGCCTCCAGAAGTTCTCCGCAATGCTCCTGTAGCGCCTTCGTCTCAAAGCATCCCAGCAGCTGCTGCCCCTCGGGACGAGACAGATCCACCAACCCGACCAGGTCGGTATCCGGGAGAAGCGATACGGCCCCGGCGGTCCACACGCAGCGGCTGCATCGATGCCCTTTCGGGTCTTCGGTGACGGTGAAGCTGGCGACGAAGACATCGCGCCCGAGGCGGGCAAAGAGACTCTCGAGCTCCTCTCGCTGCGCCTCGTAGCACTGCGCTGTTTCCTCGAGTACCAGGCGGCGCCACAGTGCATAGCACGGGTGACCTGCCGCAAGCTCGAGCGTCTCCCACCCGGTCGACGAGCGCACGAGTGGGATCCTGCTGATCGGTCGTGGCGTGGCCATTCCTGCCGCAAGCTCGAGGGCTGCCCTCAGAGATTCCGCATCGCCAAGTCCGGTCACCACGAGACAGCTCCGGTCGGGAACGATCGCGACCATCGTGCCATCGACCGCAAGGTCGCGAAGCACCGGCTCGCTCAGGATGCGGGAGCTGTCGTAGTCGTCCTGCCATCCGGACACGTAGACGCCCGGCGCGGGCGAGCTCCAGCGCGGTTTGCTCATGCGCTCGAGGTTCGAGACCGCTCGGGCGAGGCCCTGGCCCAAGGAGATCCCCCAGCGCAGCTGTGCGGCCGCGGTCGGTAGACCCATGAACGTCGGCGCATCGTAGGCCAGGAGTGTGACGATGCCGCCGGCGACGGGCTCAAACGGAAGCTCCTGAGGCTCCTTGCCTGCGGCGAGAGCCGAGAGGCGACAGGCTTCGATGTAGGACCGGTGCCTGACGGCCGGCAAGACCCGCTCACCAACCGCCTCCCAGCTGGGAAAAACATCGCTGCTCGCATCGACGACCCCGGCGACGAAGTCGCGTACGAGCCGCGAGCGCCGCCAGGGCAGGCAACGCCCGCAATCCGCATAGAGGTTCTCGAGATTCAGGGTGCGTTCGGCGACGCCGTCCGTCCACCGGAGCGCAAAGGTATCGGTGTCGAACTCGATCGGGTCGACGATACCCTGGCCCCGGAGCCGGCGCTCCACTCGGCGCGCGAACTGGCTCCGATCCGGTCGCGGAAAGAGGCGCTGAAGGCCGACCATCCAGACCAGGCTACAGGACGAGAATCCCCCGCGGCAAGCGGGTACAATCGAGCCGCGATGACCAACCCGTCACCCTCGGGCGTCGGCTCCTGCAGGCTCTGCGCCGGCGAGACCGTCTGTCGTGCCGCGGTCGGCGAGCGGCTCGTCACGCTCTGTCCCGAATGCCTGGCTCTCATCATGGCGGACCCGGAGGCCAACCTCGCACTCCGTCTCGCCGAAGCGCAGACGCCGATCTCCGGCACGGTCCACTAACGCCTCGGAGCAGGACCGAGCGCCAAGGTCCGCCTAGAGTCTCCCCAGCTCCCGCCCAGCGGGGGCGCCCGACGCGAGGCCGCAGCTTCGCCACTTGACACCACCCTCAACTCGTCGCGGATGCCCCTCCTGGCCGCTCGCGACCACGGCCAGCGTCCTGCCTTGCCCGGGGGAGAGGCCCGAGACCGAATGCATCGACGCCGAAGCATCCGGCTGGCCCGGACGATGCGGCTACTCCATTGACGAGAGCTGCCAGGTGGGCATCCCACGTTCTGGAGTCCGGCATAGTCTCCAACCCCCCGTCGCGACCCAGCCTACCGCGGAGCGGCGGACGGTCTGTCAAGGCGCCCCTCGCTGCGCTCGGCGGCTGCGCCGGCCTTGACAGGCCGTCACCGTCCGCGGTCCTTCAGGTCCATGCCGACGGGGGGAGCAGCCGCCTCTGGAAAGAGCAGCCGGGGGCCGCCCGGCGCTGCCTACACTTCCGTGGCTCGGGGAGGCCGCCCTTGCCTCGCGCCCCTGCGGTCGCCGCTCCCCTTCGATCGGCGCCGGGCGCCCATTGACCATCAGGAGCGGCGGCGCGCCGGGGTAGGATCACGCCATCGCGGAAAAGCGGCCGGCGGCGACCAGGCTGGTGTACTCGACCCGCGCGCCCGGGGGGAGTGGCGCGCCCATTTGTCTTAGTCACAGGTCTGAGGGGGGTTCGACCGATGCCGAGGCGACTGCGCAAGGAGGAGGTCGTGACGGTGCAAGTCTTGGCCGTTCCCTGCGATGTTGGGTCGCCAGCATGGCGCTCGGCCTTGAAGACCCTCTCCCCTCGCCGATCCTCTGCTCCGGTCGCCGCTCGCCGCAGCGCGCTGGAAATCGTAATGCTGGCAGTTGTCTGTCGGCTCTACACGGATCATCCGCTACCCGCGAGGCGCTGGAGCACGGACCCACAGACCCGATTCGCAAATTGGGGCGAGAAGTACTGGAAGGATAACTTCTCGTGGCTATGCCGGTCGAATTCCGACGTGAAGGCGGCCACCCTTCCGGGCTGAAGGCGGCCCCGCCGAGTCTCCCACCGCCCAGATCGCGAGCGCCGCCGAGCTTTACCGCGGGAGGCTCGACCGCGCCGCCGTCGAACCATCGGTGAGCTTGGCGGAGGTGTAGATGCCGAGGCTGACGTAGCGGAAGTCAAATCCATTTGTCCTACAGGGTCACGAGCTACTCTACGCCAAGGGGCTGCGAGTAGCAGGTCCACTAAGAAGCCATATGAGAGGAGTCCGCATTCACTCTTCGTCCGAAGAAAGCGCAACCTTCATCTCACACTTACCCATGTCTATATTACATAGTCTTGCTCGTCCATATTTCTCCTGAAGGTAGGCGACAACACCACCTAGCATCTTTCTGTCAGCGTCGCAATCTGCGATATAAATTGTGCCTGCTCGTTCTAGCCTTGTAGGATCAATGACTGCACCGGCAAACTGCCGCGCTAGCATCGAACTGAGGAATCTCCCTGCGCGAGGAGATAGGTTATTAACCAATAACTGAGCTTTCGCCTCTGTACTCTCACTTCTCGAGAGAATTATACCGTCGAGCGCTTCCCGATATCTGTGGAAGTCGCTGTTATAGAAATAATAGCACTCTCTGGTCGGCGCGCCATCTAGATCTATGACGTTACTTACACCATAGGCAGCGCCACGGAATTGCTCCATCTGGAAAGCCGGATCATCGCCCTCTAGATGAATCCAAATCGTCAAGAAGTCAGCTTCCAATGGTGGCAATGCAAGGATCTGCTTAACGCCATCGGCGATGATTCCCGCCTGCGTGCCCCTCCTTCCCGCCAACTCACCGTGCTCGACAATTTCACCCTGAGCCATTCGTGCCGCCTCCTTCGCCAGGCGCCGAGCGTCCCTACCCTTGGTTTTAAGCTCGATAATAAAGCGCTGCCCAGCCTTTGTTGCCACCAGATCTGGAGTCCTTACCATCGCTCGCTCTTGGAGCTGTTCAACCTCAAAGCCCCACACCTTCAGGAGCTCTGTGACATTGTCTTTGAGCACTTCATCCTTCACGGCGCAAGCGTCCCCTTCCTTTTGTCCCCAGGGTGAGTTGCCTTTGGCCCCGCCGGCGCGTCGTCAACCGCAGATCCCGCCCCTATCGCGGTCCGAGTGCGAGAAAGGCACACTCAGGAAGTGGATGGACTGCTGTTCAGGCTCAGCCATTATCCCGTCATCGGGATCGACGACCAGGAACTCTCCTGGCGCGAGTTCGGACGGCTCCTAACTACCTATGCCTGTTGGGGCATGCGCATCGTCTTCGTGCCGGAAGACCGCCTCGATTCGCAACCGGCCACCTCGCCCCGCCGTCGCCTTACTTCCTCGGCGGCGACGCGCGTTTCGGCCGGGCCGGACGGACACCAACACGCCCGTCTACAGAGCGCCAGGTGGCGGCCGAACGGGCTTACCCTGAGCCGCCGGCACCTCTAGTTTGACTGCGAGTTTTGCCACTCGGTCAGCCACCTCCTTTGCCACGGGCTCCCTTCCGCGGAAAACACGCTCAGAGGATGCTTCGACGCTCAGCTTTTCCGGGGCGAGGCGCGCGACCTCAAAGCCCTCAGCGTCGACCAGCTGAACGACCGCTAGTACGGCAATAGGCCGCGGAGTGTTGTTACGGACGGTCAAGACCCACGCGAAAGCCGGCCCTTGCTCACTCTCGAGCCGCTTGCCGGCGATCTCTACCGTCACCGGTCCGGGCGCCGAGGGGGAGCCCGGGCGATCTTTCATTCCGGGTGGCGGCGGCAGAGGTTCGGGAGCCGGCGTGGCAGCCTGGGCCGGGGCTGCCAGACGCGGCGTTACCGATGTTGTTGGCGCTACAGCCGACTCCTTGTCATCGGGGTCCAGCTTGGGACTGAGAACAATCCTCAGCGTCGCTTGTGGCCCAATACCGGCGAGCTTCGCCGAGTCGAGCCGGCAATTCATCTGCGGCGTCTTCGTCGAGGAAGCCATCGTGACCCATGTGAAGCTCGCGATCGCCCGGTCCTTCCCGACCGTTAGATCCTTCCACGCATCCTCGCACACCGGCTTGCCGTCTGAGTCGAGGAGCGCTACCGTCAGGTCAACGTCCTGCCGCCACTGTTCGCTACTGACGGTCGTGGTGATCGAGAGGTGTACGCGACCGTGGTGCTCGTCCTCCTTCGCCACCGTGACCCCCGAGATGCGCTCGGTGTGGCAGACGTATTTCTGCATCGCGTGGGTCACGAGTCTGCGTCCAACCGGAAGCTCGGCGAGGGAGGAGGCGCCGATGCTCCCTAGCGGAATATCAAGCTGCATCGGGCATGGAACCTGCTCGTCGGACGAGACGTTTCTTGGCTGGCTAACGGTCACTTGGGCCGCGGCGGTTCCCAGAAGAGCGAACATGAAGGCGCCAGTTCCGAGTGAAGATCGAAGCATCCGTCCCTCCATGATAGGCGTGCTCCTGTTAGGTCCGCCGTCTCTTCGACTCAGAGGCAACCTCTTACGGCCCAGCCCGCGTGATGACTAACTTCAGCTCCAAATCATGCAAGGTCCGAGCCCGTCCCTCCGCGACCGCACACGTGGCGGCTGCAGATGATATCGGTCAGTGCGGCGGCGGAGCCGCCGGCGACCATGGGACTCCACGGCCTATTCGGCGCCATCCTATTCGCTCTCCGTGCTTGCGCATCCAGCGCAGAACCTGCACACCTTGGCGCAGGTCCCAGTGGGCGCGCCCGGACCTCAGTTGCCTGCGCGTCCGAGGAGCGCGCGAGAAGCCTCGCGCAGTACCTCCCCGGCCCGATCCTTCTGGTTCTGCGCACGGTCGATGCGCGCCGCCACACGGCGCAGCCGCAGCGCCAGGCCGCCGGCGCCGGCGGCGCCACGTGCGCCCCGCATCGCCAAGCCGCGGCGCGCCAGGACCGAGCGCGAGGACGCCCCGCGGAGCCCGCGCAGCGCCCGCGGCCGGGGCGAGAGGACGCAGCGCCAGAGGTCGGCGCGCTGCTCGGGCTCGAAGCCGCCGCGGGACACGCCTGGCCCTCGCCTTCCCGGGCGGCGGCGCTCGACAGCCGGCGGCAGCGGTCGCGAGCGCTCCCGACCGGGATCGTCGCCGGATGCCCAGCTGGCTGGCCTGCTTGACGACACTTCGTACTTTACGCGTGCCGAGTGGGCACGCTTCCCCGCGCCCGCCGAAGTAAGTTGTTCGCGCCACGTTGAAATAATCGCCTGCATTGGCCAAAGCGCCAGGCCACACCTTCTCGCTACGGCATCCACCCTGGCGCTCCTGGAGCTGACCCTTGCCTTGACCGCCCAGCTCTTGGCGCTGCCGCTCACCCTCCCGCCCTCACCGCGCCGCAGGCCAGACGGAGTCCGCTCGCGCCGCGCGCCTGACCGAGGTCCTCGCCGTGGTGCGCTGGATGGACGATCACGAGACTCGTGTCCTTACGGTCGCCGAGAACCTGCACCGCAAGTGCATTTCCTCGACGAGGCCGCCGGCGTGGTCAGGTCGCCGCCAAGCTGGGAAAGCCGCTCTCCTGGGTGCCTGGGTGGCACGGCGCCGGCTCAACCTGGCTGCCGGCCTAGCGCCAGCTCGCCACGGCGCCGGAGCGCCGGTTCGCCACCTGGGCCGATCACCACCTCGAGCAGATCGCCAACCTCGAGGCAACCCTACCGCGCTAGCGACCAGCGACGCCGACCAGCCCGACCCGGCCGGCAGCAGCTCGCCGGGCAGGGCGAAGACGGGAAGCTGCTCCTCGCTACGGATGCGCAGGGCCTCGTCGAGCTGGCCGCGGAACTCGATCACGTCGGCAATCCCGCCGAGGGCGATGGCACGCTCGCGCGAGCACCGCCTAAGACCGCACGAACCGGCCCTCGATTACTCCGAGGGCGCCGCCGCGTTCTGTCCTTCGGCGACATCGGGTGCGTTCGGCTTGAGGCGGACCAACGCCTATCTGGAATACGCCGGTACCGCATCTTCGCCGGCCGGCGTGCAGCGAAGCGGCTGGTCCTCATCGGATCGCCGGCCGCTTCGCCCTGCGCGTTTACCAGATCGACCTGCACCGGCTCGCGGAACAGATTCTCGCCCCCGTAGCCAACGCTCCCAAGCCCCGGCGGCCATGCGCACCACCGCTGCCCCGCTCCAGGCCGACCCGGCGCGTGACGGCACCCACAGCAGCACTTTCATCCTGCTCGACCTAGCGCGGCGGCTGGTGCTTATCGGTGGCACCAGCCATGCCGGAGAGATCAAGAAGAGTGTCTTCAGCGTCATGAACTACCCTCCTGCGCGGTGCCGAGTTATCCGGCGTTTGATAGACTGCCTGCTCTAGGGAGACACTTGACGATGCTGACCGATTCACGCGACGTCCTAGTCCGGATGGAGGCCTAGAAGCAGGCCTATATCGTGGACTTCGAGCGATATCTCCGCACTCTCCTCGATCCGCGACGGGAATGCCACTCAGTTTGAGCTTGAACGGAACGCAATGGACGGAATCCAAGGAGGCCGAAACATGAGGCCAGGCACCAACAAAGCGTTAGCAGTCACGCGTCGCGTGGCCGGAGGCCGGTGTGGTGGGGAGGGCAGGCAAGTCAGAAAACAGCCTCTACTCGCCAAGGCCAGCGTCGGGGCTTGGGGCGCGGCACTCATCGGTTTTCTGGTAATTGCCTTCACTGCCTATGGGATGATCATTGGCGACCATGAGCTCCTGGGTAAGATCTGGTCACTGATCAGTGGGGCGGTAGGGGCGATCATGGCTTGGCTAGGCCTTCGTAGAGCTTGAGCCACTCGGATCGACGGGCCTGTCGCATGCTCGAAGAGCCTAAGTTCAGTGTCAACGCCGAAGAATGAAGATCCTGAAAGTAACGGCGTCATTGCAAAGCAGAGCATCATGATGACAGACGATAAAAAGGAGCACCTGGATCGACCCACCGCTGTCGAACCTTCGACTGCACTGAATGCCGTCTGCCCGTACTACACGATGTTTCCTTTGGAATTCCCGCTCTCGGTCCTAGCAAAGCTTTCCAAGAAACTGCTTCGGATTCTGGATCCGTTTTGCGGCCGCGGCACGACTGTATTTGCGGCCCGGCTTAAGGGCCATCAAGCATTCGGGATCGATTGTTCGCCGATTGCGATCGCAATCGCCCGTGCGAAGTTAGCTCAAACCACGGATACAGATGTCTTGGCGCTCACCAAGAAACTACTCCAGGAACAGACAAACGTCACCGTGCCGGAAGGAGCGTTCTGGGAATGGGCCTATGATCCTTCCACTCTCCAAAAGGTTTGTATGCTGCGAAAAGGCCTCCAAGGACTTCGGAGTCGCGCCGCCGACTTGCTACGCGCGATATGCCTTGGTGCCCTGCATGGCCCTTTGACCCTGAGCGTGGAAACGCGTAGCTACTTCTCAAATCAGATGCCGCGCACTTTTGCTTCCAAGCCAGATTACTCCGTCCGATATTGGCAGAAACACGCACTCCGTCCGGTGGGAGTCGATGTCCTGACGATCATCAAGAGTCGCCTTGCGCGACTCAAACTCGATACGCTTCCCAAATGCCGTGGCACTTCCAAGGTCTTGGCTGCCGACTCACGGTTGGCGCGGGGGTATTACGGCATCCCTGCGACAATCGACCTTGTCATCACGTCGCCACCTTACTACGGAATGAGAACCTACATCGCAGACCAATGGCTGCGTAATTGGTTCTTAGGTGGGCCTCCAACCGTGCCTTACGGCGAGAGAAACCCGCTTTCGCACGAGAGTCCCAACGCGTTCGCAGCGTCTCTGGCCCAAGTCTGGGACCGTGTTGGCGACCGACTCGCCCCCAGCGGACGGATGTTCGTACGCTTCGGCGCAATTCCTTCACGGAAGCAGGATCCTCGTGAAATCATGGAAGCTTCTCTGGGGCATTCCGACTTCTCGTGGAAGATTCGCCAGGTGTTACCAGCGGAGTCGGCGGCATCAGGTAAGCGACAAGCCTGCCACATGGGCGGCAGGATCAACTCAACCGCAATCGAGGAATATGACTACGAGATTTCCTTAGGATGAGGCATGCCACCGAATGGTCAGTTGTCGCGACTGACCGTCTTGCGTGACATCCGCCTGAGCGACCTCGCGACAGAAGTCCGACACATAGGTCTTCACAGCCTTAGAAGTCAGAATGGTTTCCCGGTCTGACGGCAGATGGTAGGCGAGATCTTCTGAGATCACCAGAATGCACTTTGCCCGAGCACGTGAAATCGCGACATTGGTGCGCTCAAGCTGAAGGAGAAAGCTCTCTTCCTGAGAGATCAGATCGGGGTCGCCAACACCGAACGAGATAATGATCGTGTCACGTTGACCACCCTGGAATCGCTCTACCGTGTCTACGGCTGCCTCGATGATTTGAAGATCGTGAGTTGGGAACACCGCACGTAGGCGACGGACTATAAGAGCGCGCTGTGCCCGATGCGGCGTCACAATGCCTACGCCGCGGTTCCAGAATTCTTCCGCGCTATACGCCGCATGATTCTGTGTTATGGCTTGGCCCACGGCGTCATTCTCGCCGTCGAGGAACTTGGAGAACTTTAGGAACGCCTGCTGCACCATGCTGCAGACTATACCCGCCTCAAACTCGTTGGCCTGGCCTGCCCTGCCGTCCTCGTACGTGACCGCCACAAGCCGGCGCCCAGGTCTCAGGATCTCATTCAAACCGGAAAACCACGGAACGACGTTTTGCCAATTGGTCGGCTTGGCGGAGTCGAAGGACATTCGGTGAAGACGCAACTCGCCCGAGTGTGCAGAGAGATCGGGGGGATATCCAATTCGCTGTCCGAACTCGACGAACGCGCCCGCTGATCGGTAATTGATGAGAAGATTCTGCAGTGTAAGGCTATGACGCCTTATCAGGTAGCTCTGGATACTGCCAACCAGCCATTCCGCGCCACGTGGCGGCTGGGTGGCGATGACGGGCGGCATTTGGAGATGATCACCAAAGAGCGCCAATTCGGCGTGCCCAGCCAGCAGGCACAGTGAAAACAGAGACTTGCCGACGTCCAGCTGAGAGCTCTCGTCTATGACCATAAAATCAAACAAGCCGGCCGCGGCGGAATGACTTCCTACTTGCGCAATGCGGTAACATTGATGCGCAACAGCCCCAACCAGGACTATTGTCGCTGGAGTCGCAAGTTCGTCCCAGAAGGATTGAAAATCAGCGTCGTGCGGTTTGACCTCAATGTCCTGAATATTGTTAGTGCTTGCGGGCAACGGCGCCCTCTCAGCGTGGGTCGGCGCGTATGCCCGATAACCCGCAATCCCAGAGATATTCAGCCTCTCCAAGAGTTCAACGACTTCTCCGAATAGTTTCTCCCAGGCGGTATAGGTTGGCCCGGTTACGAGTATCCGGACGTTCTGTCCTAACTCCTGTGCCGCCAAGATGCGAGCGGCGACCAGCGAAGCGGCTGTGGTGGTCTTTCCCGTTCCCGGAGGTCCCCAAAGGATTGAAAGCCGATGGCTTAGACAGTAAATTACTGCGTCCCTCTGCGAGTCGTTCAAAGGCCAGGCCGCATCGGCGACCGCTTGCACCGCGCCCTCAATGGATTCTGGCGGAAGCCCCGTATCCTCCACTGCCAGTGCGGCGGCGTCCCACAATATCCGCGCCGCCAGGGTAGCCGCGTCGTTGCGAGCGGGATTCTGTCCTGGCGGGTGACCCAAAGCGGCATAGGTTTCAAGAGCGGCGGACGCGATCGACGGCCTTCCTATCGCGCAAATGCAGTCTCTGATCCTCTTTGCCATTGGCGGTCCAGAGCTCGCCACAAGGCTGACGCCTTCCGAAATGTCGATACTGCCGCCGGAGATCAGAACGTCTCGAATAACAGAATAGTTCCGGAAGTTGGAGAGCCGCACCTGTACCGTTAGATTGGCACGATCAAACGCAACAAGCGAAGCAGAGAAGATTTCCGAGAGTTTTCGGTTCCGATCCTCATATTGTATCGACTGAAGAGCTGTCGAATCGAGCAGATCGCGTACCCGCAGATCCAAAAACCCAGGAATGCTTTCATCCTGCAAAGCCAGAAACGATGCGTTGTCGCGAAACTTGCAGTCGCGGGAGGCCGGTCGGACACCGTACAGGAGATCTCCGTTCGCCTCGGCACCCTGAAGCTGGGTCAGGCGGAGGATGCTGTAACTGGCCTCCAGCTCCTCCGGCTCAGCAGACCAAGCTCGGCGCAGTTCAACCGTGTTGCAGGCTTCCTCGAGCAAAGCCCATCCGTACCACAGGCGCCCGTCCTCACTCATATTCTGGAAGTTAAACGGCACACCGATCTTGAGCGGCCTGGCGGCAAAGTGCAGCCTTCCCGTCATATCGGAAGCAAACTTCCACACCACCGACCGCAGTGCCATAACCTGCCTCTTCACGGCATCGCTGTAATCGGCTATGCATTGTGATCGCGCTCTCTGCGTGTTGGCGAGTTGTATAAGCGGCTCCATCGACCAGATTTCATAGATTCTCTCGCGAGGAATCATGTCCGAAAATGGATCGCGGTAGAAGGAGCCGGGAATCGAGGGCGAAAACTGATCGCTGTGATAGATCTCTGCTACGTTGAACAGGGTCAAGCAGTGGGCCACCGGAAGACGGAGATCTCGCTGTATGACCGATTTCATGAAGGTTATGGGGTTGGCTAGCGTGATCTCATCTTCTTCCAGCAGTTCTTCGGGAGGGAACAGCCACGCCAAGCCGCGCAGATAGCGCTCCGTTTGCGGCAGAACGATCGAATTCAGATGCCTGCCGATGGCCTTCGCCAGTTCCTCAAACTGTCGTGAGTCCCAAAAGTACACTTGAACGGTGGTTTTCGACGCGAGCGGCCCGCCTTTATCGGCAGCAGTGTTGTGCACGAACGCAAAAACATCTGCCAGCCTGGAGAGGAACGAAATAAGGATGTTACGCTCTTCGTCCAGCGTAGACGTAAGCAAGGTCTGCGCTTCGGTCGGCCATGTTTTATGGACGGTCGAAGACTGCCCAAAGGGTACGCGCTGCCGAAAACGCGCTTCCGAGCCGAGGGCGCATAACAGGCCAGTGCCTGGATCGAAATTCACCGTCACAAAAACCTGTAAATCAGCATACTTCGGGAAATCCACCGTTGTCGTATTCGGCGCCACGGTCACGACGCCCGTAAGCAGCGCAGTGGCCCGATGTGAGAGATGGTTGCGGTCAGCCTTCAACGCGTTGTGCAGATCAAAAACCGCGTCGGTCGCAGCGACCATCGAGACGGCCGTAACGTCCGCATGTCCAGCTTGAAGAAGCGTCTTGCGGCCTCCGCGCGTCACGGTCGCAAGCCTGCTTAGATGCTCCGAATCATCGGCGGCAGTCACGCAGTAATGGTCGCGGTTGGCGTCCAGCGTTGCGCGGTCGGCGGCGCGGAGCCAATTGCGGTGCCCGAGGAAATCGCAGGCAGAGCATCGGGAATCCACGTGCCAGTCGAGTTCCATCCAATCGTCAGCCGCAAGAACCCGCGGGAGGTCTTGCTTGAAGAAATGGCTCACCGTCTGAAAGAAAATCTGAAAATCCACGGGCTCAAGATCATTGAAAAACGCCTGCATCTTGTCGGTGAGGCTCGCACCCGGTTGTGCCGCCAAGAGTAGAGAAAGGGCTGAGATTTCCTTCGCACGGGTCCACAGCCCAAGGCGGTCGGCAACGAAGAAACGGTTTCCCAAGCCGTTCAGGCAAAGCCAATTCGCGAGCAGTACTGCATAGAGAGCGACTTCGGAGCTGTAGCTGGAATTGGCCTCGCCCGCGTGCTTGATGTCGGAGACCAGGAGCGCTTTGCGCTGGTCTCCAGGCTGAATCGGCCGCACGTTGCCATCTGGCAGAATCTCGATCTCATCGTCGGCCGGCGTTAGTATCAGCACGATATCCGGCTCAAACGCTCCGAACTGTGGAATGACCTCCAGTTCATCCGGCGTCATTCCGATATTTACCAGGAATGTGGATCGAAGAGCGGCGTGCGTAAAACGCGGCTGCACGATGATCGTGGGGCTGGGCAAATTCGCGTTCAGAATGGGTGCGAGTTCGATCCGCTTGAATTTCCCATCCTCCTTGGTGCCGCGGAGTCGTGCGCCAAACGCGGTCTCCAAGTCCTGCATCTTGGCTTGCTCCCACTCTTTGCCGCGGTCACGCAGGATCTGAACAGCTGGGCGCGCTTCCAGTGGCACCGGCCAGCCGAGCGCCGCGAGTTCGGGCGGCTTGTACAGTGACAGACGCAACTGTTTATCGCACTTGGTCCGCAGATACTGCGAGAGAACATTCTTCCGGAACTGCGCCATTAGTCCACCTCATTGCCTAAGACCGCCCGTAAACCACGCTCTGTCTGCCAAAAACCGGCAAGTACGCGCGCCGTGCATATAACGATGTTCCTCAGGGCGACTAACACTTCTGGATGCGTGTCTGGTCGATAAGCAGGTACATCGTTGTCAGCGGAAACCAGCGCAACAGCCTGTGCACGCGCCGCGCGGCTCCAACTGCTAAGGACACCGGCGCCCGAGGCGCTACCGATGCCCACGCAAGGCCGCCGTCTGGCTTGCAGCTCGAGCGTTCCAGGCCAGGCGAGTTGCCGCGCCGGCGCACAGTTACCATCCAAATTCTACACCCCCGCCGTCCGCGCATGAACAGGCTGTGTCGTGGGTAGTGTCCTAACTCAGTGTTGGCGGCGCCCACCGCCCTGATTCGCTGTACGGTCCTCCCTGTACAGTCAGGGAGGACCGCTCCCGCACCAGACAGACGCGACCGCCACGAGGACGGACCTTTGGCAAGCTCGCCCTCGACCGCGAATGGTGGCGGCCTGTCAAGGCCGGCGCAGCCGCCGAGCGGAGCGAGGGGCGCCTTGACAGACCCTACGCCGCTCCGCGGTAGGCTGGGTCGCGACGGGGTCGGAGACCACGCCGGACCTCAGAACGTCGGATACCCACCTGGCAGTCCGCGACACCACCCGGTGCTTCCGGTGCGCCGATGCCGCGAAAACTCTCCCCCTCGGTGTCACAAAACCCCACCGTCGCGTGACTACTAATCAGAGGCCATCCAAAGACCTGATCTCCCAGATTGCGAGGAGCCAACCTCCGATGACCGACGACCATCCCACGCCCGCGATGCTGGACCGACTCTTGACCGGAGTCTCGACCAGCGAGGAGTCGACCTGGGTCCTCGCGCATCTCGTGGGCCGCTGCGAGTCCTGCTCGCGCTACGTCCGCGGCGCTCTCGCCCGAACAGCCCCCCTGCCAAGAGGTCCGGAAGCCTACGACCAGGCCCTTGCCGGCAGTCTCGCGCGATCGTCCGAGGGTATCGCAGCCGTTCGCGCCGAGCAGCTCGAGGCGGCCGCCCTGTGGGCGACGCTCGAGGGAACTCCCGAGCCGTTGCGCGGGAAGCTCATCGCCGGCGACCCGCGCTTCCACACCTGGGCTCTTGCGGCTCGCTTCCTTGACGCCGCCGCCGAGACCCACTGGCAGGACAGCTCGGGCCGCCTTGCCGCCTGCAGGCTCGCGCTTGCGATCGCCGAGCGCCTTCCGCAGGCGGCCTACCCGCTCGGCCTGACGCACGATCTCGAGGCGCGCGCCCTGGGCAGCCTGGCCGACGCGCTGCGCCTCGCGCATCAGCTCGAGGCCGCCCAGGCCGCGCTACGGCAGGCCGGAGCCGCCCTCAAGCGCGGCACCGGCGACGGCCTCGAGCGGGCCGGGCTTCTGCGCGTCGGGGCGGCAGTCGAGATGGCCTCCGGCGACCTGGCGGAGGCGGCGAGGCTCCTTCGCCAGGCGGCCTCCCTCTATCGCCTCTATGGCGACCACCATGAGGAGGGGCGGACCTTGGGCAAGCTCGCCCTCGTCGTCGGCCATGACGACCCCGCCCAGGGCGCCGGTCTGGCCCAGCGTGCGCTCGACCTCCTCGACCCGGCGCGGGAGCCGCGGTGCGAGCTCGCCGCCCGCCACGCGCTCGTCTGGTTCTTGAACGATTGCGGCTTGGGCTGGGAGGCGCTCGACCTCCTCGAACGGACGCGGTCCCGGTATCTGCTCTGTCGCGAGAGCCAGCCGCGGCTCACCCTCCCCTGGCTCGAGGCGCGGATCTGCCGGAGCCTGGGGCGGCTCGAGGCCGCCGAGCGGGGCCTTTCCGCCGTCTGGCACGACTTCCGCGAGGCAGGCTTCCGCCAGGAGCTCACCCTGGTGAGCCTCGACTTGGCCGAGGTCTACCTCGCCCAGGGGAACGCCCGCCAAGCGGTTCGTCTCCTCCGGAGATTCCGGCCGACCCTCGCCCGCTGGCGGATGCAGGACGAAGGCATCGCCAGGTGGCAGCTCCTGATCGCGGCCACCACGAACAAGCCCGCCGAGGCGCAGGCCTTGACCCGCGACGCCACCCGCTACTACCGGAGACGCTGGCCCCGCGTCGTGCCGGTCTCCTCGCGAACCGGGGCAGGCTGAACCGGCCGTGGCGACTGCGGAGAGAGGACCCATGCGCTCGCGGTTTGGAGAGGTGCCCAGGGCGGTGCCCCCGGCGTCTGGCCGCGTTCAGGCGGCGGGCGCTGCCGCTGCCGAGCCGACTCTGGGGTGGCAAGGCACTCCCGCTCCCGGAATCCGGCGATGAAGGCCAGAGAGTCCGCCCTCGTCCACCTGCGCGGCTGGACCGTCGGGGCCGAGCGGCTTCCCGCCGGCGCCACGCTCCTTGAGCCTGTCGACTCGTCGGGGGCCTGGTGGGCGATCCGCCACCCGCGCACCGGCGTGCTGTTCGGGTGGCACGCGGACCCGCACCGCCTCGTCCGCCTCTACTGGCAGGCCCTCGACGAGGACCAGCGCCTCGAGCTCGTCGCCGAGGCGGTCGCCACGATCAAGAACGCCGACCACCGCTTGATGTGGCAGTGCGCCTGGTCGAACTGGGCGACAGGATTTGGCGCCAGGGTCCGCGCCGCCGAGCGCGTCGCCGCCGCGTGGAGACGTCGCAACAAGCAGGACCTCGAGCAGGCCCTGGCCGCCCTCGCGGCGGTCCTCCGTCCGGACCCGGCCCAGGACCCGCAGGCGCCTGCCCCCGGCGAGCCGGTCGAGGGCGAGGACTTCAGCCTCCAGCTCGCCACCGCGGCCCTCGTCCAGGGCGACGACCGGCTCGCGCGCCTCATCTACAGCTACAGCCTTCTCGCCCGCCAGGACCGCAGCCGGCTCCCCGCGCTGCTCGACGCCGCCGCGGCGGCGGTGGATCGCCTCACGGAGGGTCCCGGCGAGGCGAGCCGGGACTGACCGGGACGCAGCGGCTGCCGCCGATCTCCGGCGCGGCCGGCAGGCGGTGCCGGCGAGGCGAGCTTGCGCGGGCTGGTGCGGGCGCGCTGGACCCCTACCGCCTGCGTCAACAAGACGTGGGTGCGGGGCGGTGCCGAGGTCATGCTGCGGGAGCAGAGCCTGCTGGTCTCCGGCCAGCTCCGTCTCGACCGCACCGCCTCTCCCCTTCCCGCCAAGGAGCGAGCGGTGGTCGGCCTCGACCACGTTGACGACGAACTCTCGACCAGCCGCCGCCCCCGACGCAACCGACGCCGCTTGGCCCGCGACCCAGGGCATCGATCTCCGCCGTCACGCCGTCCTCCGGCGCCCCCCGTCGCGACGCAGCCTACCGATCCCGCCAGCCGAGCACGGTGTATGCGGTGCGGGGAGCGGCCTCTATGGTACGCTCGAACGTTAAATGAAGACGATCAGAATAAGAACTTGGCCGCGGTTCTTGGCCGCTGTAGAGAACCTCGATGCTACCGTATATTCCGGGGAGTAACTTCAGCGACCTACGATCTAATTCCCAGGGTAGGCAGAGATGAATTCGCTCAGTCATACTCCCTGAGAGCTGAGAGGCTCCTGCTGGATATTTTCAAACAGCGCGCAGCTTCTCATGTCACCTTTCGGCCGGAAAACGACCTCGAATGGCTAGCTCTTGCCCAGCATCATGGGCTTCCGACCCGGCTCTTGGACTGGACGGTAAATCCCCTCGTCGCACTATTCTTTGCCGTCACGAGCGACGAAGACGTGGATTCTGCCGTCTATACCCAACACTTCTCACGAGCCGAAGACACACGGAAGGCGGCATCCGATCCATTCACCATCACTGAGGCGATGAAGTATTACCCTCCGCACATCACTCGAAGGATTCCGGTCCAACACGCGCGTTGTTTACGCTCCAACCCAAACCAAATGAGCTCATGGATTCTGATAAGCTAACCAAGATCATCATACCTCGTCAGATACGACCCCTGATCCGGTTGAAGCTCAATAACTATGGCATCAACCAAGAAACGATGTTCCCCGACCTCGACGGAACCTGCAAGCACCTCACTTGGCGATTCAGGAATCGAGTTGGCTATTGGGAGCCATGAACTTCGGCTCGCCCATGGCCAACCTCGTTGGCAAGCTTGTGAGGGCTCAGGGAAAACCCCACATGCGGGGACAACCACAGCCCGCCCCGCCTGTGGCACCGCATGGCAGCGCGGTCCGGATGCTTGGGGGCGCTAGGGACCTACCCAACCCTAGCGCCCCTTATCTCTTCCGGCTGCGCCCCGCCCCTTCCCCCGGCCGGTCACAACTCAGCTCCCCGCGGGGCGGAGTGGTAGAGTTCTGGCTTGGTGAGGAGAATGGCCGAGCACTTTGGAACTCCTAGGCAGTACGCAGCCGCCCTCGAGCAGGTGATCCCGGATGCTTCTGCGAAGCAGATCGAGCTTCTACAGGCGCACTGCGCAGCACATCGACGCAACCACCACCTGGCCAGACCTTGCTAAGGAAGTTGGCTACGCAGACTTCCGCGCAGTGAGTCTTCATTACGGGAGGCTGGCCCACCGGGTGGGTGCGAGGGTTCTGGCTGTTCGTTCTTGCCGACTGAGCTCGCCCCGCACGAGAACCGATGAGCGGTTACACGCCGTTTGTCCTGAGGTCGGAGGTCGAAGGCGGCTTAGGATCGCTCCACCATCTTGAGGGACCGCACGTCGCTGGTCATCGTGGGAGGGAGCCTCCGAGCCAGGTGGTAGGATGCTCGCCGGGCCGGGTACAAGACTCCCCCTCCGTCGGCTCATCCCGCACCACCAACGACGAGTAAGGACAGCACCAAAAGCGGCGCCGGCTTGACGCTCCTGACGGTGGCGCCTTATCCTGGAAGGCAGGGAATTGGGCTGCGACGCCTCTTTCAAGGTAGAAAGGGCAGACGACCGTGGATGTTATTTTCGATGCAAATATTCTGTGCGAAGATTTTCTCTTCTCGGGGAAGAATTTCCGCATATTTTGGAGTGAAGCGCCGAGGATCCCAGCGAAGGTCTTCCTTCCAAAGGTGGCGCTTGATGAGACCGTCAATAAATACAGGGAGCGGCTAGAGGCCAAGGCGTTAGAATCTGAGAAACTGGCACGCAGTGTCGGAGTTCTTATTAATCGAACGCTTCAGCCCTATTTGGATGAGTCGTCCGTACCCGAGATGGTGAAAGGCTATAAATCGCAGATCCAATCTAGACTCGACGAATTCGGCGTTACCGTGTTGCCTTACCCTACGGTTAGTCACGAGGAAGTCGTCAGGCGAGATCTGGCGAGGTTGCGGCCATTTCGCCCCGGCGGAGCTGGATATCGCGATGCCCTAATTTGGGAAACAATTATTAGCTTATGCCACTCGCGCCCTGCGACAACGATCATTTTCGTTACTCGCAACGAACGCGACTTTGGGCCCGGGCCTTGTGTCCTTGGCGAGATGGAAGCAGAGCTAAAGAAGAAGTCAATCAGTCCAGAGCGAATTTCGGTATGCCGCGGCTTGGATAAATTCAACAGCGATTTCATAATGCCACGCCTTGAGTCCCTGGTCACGCTGGAAGCGCAGTTTGCTTCTCATGGCGTGAAGGGTCTCGTCATCCATGGCTGGCTGGCGGCCAACCTTTCAAGTATGCTGGGGCCGGAGGACCTCGCTATCGCATGTGCGGGTTTTGATACCTGCGGATCGGTGTCCATTAGCTCCATCGAGCATATTCGGCAAATTCATGTGATCGATGCTCGCGGTCTCACTTCTGGCGAGGTTCTGATTTCCGCCTCAGCGGAAATTGACCTGGTCATTCATGTCTCTGCAAGTGCTAGCGACTGGGAGAGGTCAGAGGCGGTGAGGGGTTTTTTCGGGGGTGACAGCGACTTCGAGTTTGTATCGGGATGGCTTCCTTCCAAAATTAGTGTCAGATTTAGCTTATTTGTTACGCCAGGGACGGGGGTGGTGGAGTCGGGTGAGTTGGACGCGATTGAGGGAGACCTCGCATCAGTTGAGATCAATCCTCTGCCGAGGCGGTTGAACCGCTAACACCCCCGGTCGGAGGCACGCCGGTCACGGCCCGTTGGCGGAACCCTGCGCACCGCTCGCCTGCCGCCGGAGTCGAAGCGGGTCGCATGGCGCGGGAGCCGGAGGCGCGGCAGTCTCTGCTCCGTATCTGCCCGCGCATCGGTGAGGCGGCCCGCCGCTCTCGCCGCTGCTGCGGACGCTTGCCGCTGGCGCTCCGTGTCGCCGTCCAGACTCCCACAAACTTGTCTCGCAATTGAATCCAAAGTACTATTACCATCCATCAGGGAATAACAAGTCGGTTCATACATATATAGCATTATTGCCATGGCACGCTCAGAGATCCCCGGTCGTACTAGGACTACACCCCGGCCCAAAGTTAAGATCCGCACTTGGCCGCTGAATGTTCTCCTGCTTCGCAGGGACTTGCACGACGACCGCACGATCCTCGGAGACCTGCGTCACTTGACGCCGGTTTCACTGTCGTTGCCAGATGGCGAGGATATGGTGCCGGCGAGACTATACTTCACCGTTCGCTTCGCTGAGCGACCCAAATGGGCATCATTCTTTGGAAGCCTTCTTGCGGGAATCACACTACCGGCTCTCTCATCAGCACCTGCCATCCTTCTCGTCCCTGTCGACGATCGAATCCTGGCAGTTGCGTTTTCATATGGATCTGCACTCCTAGAAGCAGGTTCAGTCGATCCGGCTTTTGGGCTGCGGGTGGCCCTCAACTCTATAAAGCCTGGGAAAGTAAGAAGCTACGATAAACGGACCTTCGATGCACTATTCAGACAGACCCGCGAACAGGCGGCCAACGAGACCAAGCTTGAGAGCTTTGGGATCGACGCAGAGAGGGACCTGGTAAGAACGATCTCAGGAAAACCTGCCGACAAGACTCTTGGCACTACGATGGCGGGAGGCACCTCGCTTCACGCCTCCGTTAGGGTAACTCCCGACACTCTGGTGCATTATCTCAGGCGACTTTACCATAAATCAACCGTTAGCGTTGATGAACAATACCAATGGTTAGGCCGCATCGAGGAGGTGACTGACACAATTATACAGACGACCCTCGATAGCTATCTAGATGATCGTCTCCGAGAGAAGTTTCCTGGGATCTGGCTCGCACCAATTGAAATTCTTGAGTGGGGAGGCTCTGGCTTCAGGTTCATATTGCCGACGCGCAGCAAGGCCGTCTATCCTGAGTTAAATTGGCAGAATCTCTTCCGCGCCATGCGCGGCAACGAATCAGTTATTAGCGTTCCATTTCTCCGCGCGCACCGCGTCGAGGTGTTAGACGCCAATGACTACCCAATCAAACGATGGGCACTTTACGATTGCCTTAATGTAGAACTAGTAATTGGTAACGAAGCGTATGTCTTGAGTTCTGGAACCTGGTATCGCGTGGATTCGGACCTAGTCAGCGAAGTCGATAGGGATGTTCAGTCGATTCAGCCTGCCGACCTACCCTTACCATACTTTGACATTTGCGATAACGATGAGCAGGCTTATAATAAGAGAACCGCGGAGGAGATGGCGCACTCATTTTGTTGCCTCGATGGCGAGAACATAGTCTTCGGCGGTGGCAGAAGTCGGTTTGAGGTTTGCGACTTACTACATTCTTCTGGCGCCTTGGTTCATGTTAAGCGATATGGCGGTTCAGCAGTTTTGAGCCACCTCTTTGCGCAAGGGCTCATGTCAGCCGATTTGCTAATGAAGCGACCCGGCTTCAGAAGGAATGCAGATCTTCGCGTCGCGCGCCTCGGATTCACGTCCAGGCACAGAAAAAGCTTCGAGTCCAAGCAGCCGCGTGATGTGATATATGCCATCATAGGTGGACCAACCAACCCAAGCCTCTGCAAGCTTCCGCTGTTTGCGAAGATAAATATGCGGAATTCGCTGCGTACAATTCGCGCATTTGGCTGGGATGTAAAATTCCAATTCGTGGGTGAAACTGAGCTGCGCATTAAGAACTTCCACAAGAAAAAAATACTCCCAAGTAGCCAGCACTAGCCGCGAGCAGCCGAGAAAACAGCAGTCGCGTCCACTGCCGGGTACTGCCAGCATCGGATTTGGATCAGCATGCCCTGGCCGCCCTCGCGGCTGTCCTCCGTCCGGACCTGGCCCAGGACCCGCAGGCGCCCGCCCCCGGCGGAGATGCCCGAACCCGCGTACCTTATGGCCTGCCGGATCAATCTGGTAGAGCGACCAGTCCGTCCTGCCGGAGCCGTCGGGCCGGCGGGTCAAAAAGTAGAGGAAGCCGTCCGGTCCGCCGTAGAGGCCGGCGGGCATGGTCTGGCCTTCGAGTTCCGCTAAGAGCGCCGGTGCGTCCGCGGGGCCGGTCATCCGGCTCCTCAGGACCGGGAGCGTCTCGTACTCTGCCGGGAGTCCCGCGAGACGACGAACCGCGACCGGCTTCCACCCGGCGGCTGCACGGTAGAGCGTGGCCTTTTGGTCCATCGCCAGGAAGTAGGCGGAGGAGCCGAGGGAGGCCAGGTACTGATAGCCGATCGAGTAGAAGCGCAGGTTCGGGAACGGCAGGAGCATTTCTGGGCGCCTGGCAAGGTCCGTCAGGTGGAGGCGCAGGAACCCGCGAGCATAGCTTCCCGGGAAGTGCGGCGACCGAATCGAGCTGTAGGCCACGATCGCGCTTCCCGCCACCGTCCACTCGTAGAAGGGACCTACGGCCGGCTGGGCCGCGGTCGCCGTCTCCCGAACCGCGTGCTCGGACAGCAGGTTCAGCGAGCCCACCAACCAGGTGAAGATCGGCAAGCGCTGCGGTGGGATGGAGGGTCGGCGCCATGAGCGTGCCGTGTAAATGAAAGAAGACGGCCTCGCGAACCGACAGCTCCTGCGCGAGGCCGCCGGCATTAGCATTGATCACATTAGAGGCGCTCCCGCAGACCGTCGAGCGCCGGCGCCGGGAAGGCGCGAGGTGCTCGACGCCTTGCTGGCAACCTGTGACGAAACCCTCGCCGGCATCCGCGATTCGCGCGCTGCTGCTCTTCGCCTGAGGTTCCGGGGGCCGGCGCCGGTCCGAAGTCGCCGCAGCCCGCGTCGAGGACCTGGCCGCGGTCGACGGCGGCTACCTCTTCCACCTCCGGCACAGCAGGACCGACCAAGGCCGGCGTGGGCGCCGAGCTGCCGGTGCTCGGCCGCGCGGCCGCGCGCGCTCGCCGCCTGGCTCGCCGCGGCGGGGCTTGACCGAGGGGCCGCTGTCTCGCCCGCTGTCCTGGCACGGCCGCGCCGGCGCCGGCCTCTCCGATCGCAGCGTCGCCGAGATCGTCAAGGCAGCGCGCCGCCCTGGCCGGCTACGACGCGCGGGAGTTTGGCGGCCACAGCCTGCGCTCAGGCTTCGTCACCACCGCCGGCCGCCAGGGCGTCAGCCTCGGCGACGCGATGGCCCTCTCCGGCCACCGCGGCGCCGCCCTGACTGAACGGCACGAGCCACGCCCGCCGGTTGGTGGCTACGCCCCTTCTCTGACGCGCGCGACGAAGTGCAACAGCGGCCGCTGGCTGCACGCTCGAGCCGCCAGCTGGCCGACGACGAGCCCCCGAAGCGTCAGTGCTGCTCCAGGTCGCGGAGGCTGCGGGGACCGTGGCGGCACGATGATGATGCCGCCGCCGCCGCCATCGTCGCAGGGATCGTCTGGGCCGCAATCGCCGCTGCCACCGCCGCCAATGGGTCCACCGCCGCATTCGGGACCGCACTCGCCGCCGCCGCATTCGCCCAGGTTCGGGTCCGTCAAACAGGGATTATCCAGACATACGCCGTTCGCGTCGCAGCCGCTCTGGCAGGTTGCTGGGCATGGGCAGTCCGGCGGGCAAACACTTGGCGGAAGTGGCGGCGGCTGCTCGGCGGGCGTGATATTGAACTGGTTCGCTTCGGAACACTCGGCCGGCTGAATCGCGCGCGGGTTCGGCTGCGGTGGAATCGGTCCTGTCTGCGGCGGGAATGCATCCTGAGACATGATGTAACCAGGGCATTTGCTATCGGCCAGGTCCAACTGGTGCCCCAGCTCATGCTCGAGGTTCTGGATCTGGATGGCGATCGAACCGCAGGTCGTGGTCGTGCCGTTGGGCATCTTCGCTTGCGTGAACAGCGTGATTCCGTGAGAGTTTGTTTCGCCGCACGAGAGGTTGTTGTCTGGATTGAGCCCGCTCACATAGTGGAGGGGCACCGGCTTGGATCCCGGAACCGGACTCGTGGAGAACTGAGGAAAGGCCGACCCGGTGGTGTTACAACCCGAATTATTCCAGCCTTCCATTGCCGGTCCGACCACTCCCGACGGGAAATTGCTGTCCGGCACCAGCTGCCAAGCTGGCGGACTATAGAGAGGGTTGCTCGAAAGCGAACCAACACAGGAGGTCGCTTCAATCACTACTTCTCCTGCACTGTCGAGCTGCTCCGCGGGAAGCTGGTTCGAGGCGGCAAGGGCCATCAGGAGGATCGCCGCGGAGGGCATGTCAATGGCCCTCCTTGACGGCAGCGCGGACTCTCCCGACGATCTCTTCTTTGGCCGGCGAGGCGGATGGCGTCCCGGGAGGGGCCTGAAAGCGCTTCGGCAGGCTCACTGCGCCGCCAGAGTGGATCGTTACGATTCCGCCGTCATCCTCCACCTCGAGGTATGGCTCGCGTTGATCCTGTTGCCAGCCGGGCTGATCCGGCGCAAACAGAAGCACCTGGTCACCCACGGCGGGTGGCTCGGGGTAGCGGCTGTCGCTCTTGCAGATCTTCAGGTCACCCAGGTTGAAGATGCCAATAGGCACAAACACGAAATACGCTGGAACATCTCGGGGGGCACCCTTGATCACCTCCTCGGGTACGACCCGAAGCAGTTGACCAGGTGTGCTCACGTGGAAGCCATATGCCTTCTCCGTGACCTTGCCGAGAATGACCAGCCGCGAGGACTGAGCCGCTTGCTCTAGAGTCCCTCGCGGGGGAATGGCAAGATCCTGAAAGTAGGCGCCCACACGGGCGCATGCGCCTTCTCGCGGAAGCGCCCTAATGGCCTCGATATTTTGAGCGGCCAGGGGATGAACCAAGCTTGTATTGATGGTCCCATCGGCGTTGAGCACCATCGAGCTGTCGATCCACAGCGGATAGGTCATCTCCGGTGCCCGGCTCGGGACGTAGTGCACCTTCGGGAGATGACCTGGGGCAGCGCCGATATCCTGGGGCGGGGGCGGCTGCGGTCGAGCGGCGTCCTGTTGGGCGGTGATCTCAGACGAGAGCAGGAACGAGCTGGCGGCCCAAATCGAGATCAGCAGGTAGTCCCGGAGTCGAGAGGGTCTTTGCTGCATGGAGCCTCCTTGTGAGGTATTGTCAAGAGTTGTGTTTGGCGCCGGAAGTTAGGCGGCGTTCTTCTTGATCCCATCCTCGAATCTCACTCCGTGGATGACATCGGCCAGGAGTGCCGGCGTGCCGTTGAGCGCGCGCCACGTCTTCTGCGCCGACATCGCCAGCTTGAAGACCATCGTCAGGCACGCGAGACGACTGCCGCTACCCTTCGTCTTCGCAGTGCGCAGGCGCACGGTGGCGAAGGTGGACTCGATCGGGTTGGTCGTGCGCAGGTGGATCCAGTGCTCGGCCGGGAACTCGTAGAACGCCAGCAACTCGGTGCGGTCAGTCCGCAGGCATGACACCGCCGCGGCGTACTTGGCACCGAAGGAATCGACGAAGAGGTCGAACGCCTGGTCGGCTTCGGCGCGGGTGGCGGCCATCCAGATGTCGTGGAGCATCGACTTGGCCTTGGCCTGGATGCTCGAGGGCATCTTGTTGAGGACGTTGGCCGTCTTGTGAACCCAGCAGCGTTGCCGGCGCGTCCTGGCGTAGACCTTGGGTAGCGCCTTCCAGAAACCGAGTGACCCGTCGCCGGTGGCCAGTTCCGGGTCGTCGACCAGCCCGCGCGAGCGCAGGTCGAGCAGCAACTCGAGCCACGACTGATCGCTCTCGCGGTAGCCGTCGGCCACCGCCAGCAACTCCTTCTTGCCCTCGGTGGTGGCGCCCATCAAGACCAGGATGCACTGCCGGGTGTTGCCAGGGCTCTCGAGCCGCACGTTGAAGTACACGCCGTCGGCCCACACATAGGCGTAGCGCTTGCCGGCCAATGAGCGCGCCTGCCAAGCCTTGTACTCCTCCTCCCAGCAGCTTTTCAGGCGCGCCATCGTCGTCGCCGACAACCCCGGCGCCGCCGGCCCGAGAAGGGCAGCGAGAGCCTCGCTGAAGTCTCCCGTGCTCACCCCCTTGAGGTACAGCCACGGCAGGAGTTCCTCGAGCGACCTCGTCTTGCGCAGGTACGGCGGCAAAATCGACGACTGGAACGCCTCGCGCGCCGCGGCTGGTCGCCGATCGCGCACCCGCGGCTGGTGGACTGGGATCTCTCCCAACGGCGTCTGAAGCTGCCGCTCAGGGAGACGCCCGTTGCGCACCACAAACCGGTGACCGGCCTCGTCGAGCAGGTGATCCCGGCCCTTCAGGTACTCGGCAACCTCGGCCTCGATCGCCTCGGCCAGCATCTTTCGCGCACCCTGCCGCAGCACCTCCGTCAGGGCGTCTCTCGACGGCTCTGGCTCTGCAGTTGGGAAGCTGACCAGCTTTCCGCTACGATCCTCCATGGTGGCGTACCTCCTGCCCCTCGGGGCGGAATGGGTGCCTCGAACACACCCAGGGTACGCCGCCTTCTCTCCTTGCTCAAACACAACTTCTGGTTATACCTCCCTCCTTGTCGAAGATCAACGGTGCAACGCTGCGGGTACGATACAGGCGCCTCTTCGGGCGCTATGCATGACTGCTTCAATAGTGGTTAGTTTCCCGAAAGCGCAAAAACGGGACATTAGATTTTGAGCTGCGCCCTACGTGACCTCGCAGGGGGCCCCCCCCGCCCGGCGCTGCACAGTCCGGTTCTGTACCGATCACGGCCCCCGGATCACGAAACATCGCACCACGTGGGGGGCCGGCGGTGAGCGCCGCCGGCCCCCCACAGCGCGCGACAAGTGAGGACATCGCCGGCTTCGCCGGCCCCGGGCATGCCGGGCTCCGCCCGGCTCCCGCCCCTTCCACCGAGCTGCGCCGATCGGCGTGCCTTCCTCAATCACCTGCGGGTCGGCACCGCCGCGCCCGGCGGTCGCAGGCGGTCACGGATCACCTCTGGCGTGAGGCGGTGTAGCCGTTCCTCGGCCGCCCACAGCAAGAACGCTCGCAGGGCCCGGAGCACTTGGTCGGCCGAGCCGCGGCTTGCCGTCAGCATCCGCGCCCGGAAGGCCGCCAGATCCTCGGCCCGCAGCTCGCTCACCGGAACCCGGCACAGCTCCTCGCTGGCGCGCAGCAGCTGCCCGCGGTAGGCGTGCCGCGTCGTCGCCGTGTAGCCGGCGAGGGATAGATACCGATCGACGGCCGCCGTCCAGGCGGAGCGGGCGCCCTCCGGTGTGGCTTGCGCCACCACCACGCCGCGGCTGCGGTCTTGCGCCTGGGGCCCCCGCGGCCGCGCGGCGCCAGGGCCACGGCTGGCGTGGCTGAGGACGCTCAGCACGACGGCGCCCACCGTCATCAGCCATAACACCTCCGGTGTGAGCGCCGGTGTCGCCGGACGCTCCTCCCCTGCCATTGGGGCCGCCGGCGACTCGGCGCCGGGCGGCTTCGACGTGAACCCTCGGGGCAGGCCCAGAGCCTCGCGGATCAGCTCAGGAGTGAGGCCATGCAGCCGACGACGGCCTGCCCAGACCAGGAAGCGCCGCAAGGCACTGAGAGCCTGCGCCTGTGTCGTCCACAGCCGGCCGTCGGCGAGAACCGCCGCGCGGTAGTCCTGCAGGCACTCGGGCGTCACCTCGGCGATCGTCCCGCAGCCGAGCCGAGCGACGGCCGCGCGGAGGTGGCCGTCTTGGAGCCGCCTGGTGTTGCGGGGAAAACGGTACAGGTAGGGGACCATGGCCGCCGTCCACGAAACCACGCGCACCGGGCCGCTCTCGATTCTCTCCTCTGCGCGCTCCACGCCTCGCCGCCCGACCTGACGGCGCAGGATCTCGCAGGCTCGATTCGCCGTCTTGCGTACCGATCCGGGAGCGAGCCCCAGCGCCCGCGCCGTTTCGCCTGGGCTCAAGCCCAGGTGATAGCGCAGGGCCAAAAGCTTGCGCTGTCCCGCCGGCAGTGTGCGGCAGGCCCGATCGAGATCAGCGAGCCGGTCGCGGCGATCCTGGCTCGGTTCGATGGCGAACTGCGGGCGCCGCTCCCCCAGCTCCACATATCGCGCCTCGTTGAGCCGCCGCTCGCGCCAGTAGAGGATGCACCGGTTTTGCAGCGTCCCGAGCAGCCAGACCTCCGGACACTGGATCTCCTCCCACCTCGCCACCGCGAGCAGGAGCGTCGTCTGCACCACGTCCTCCGCGTCCTCGGCCGGGATCTGATGCCGCCACAGGATGCGCCGCAGGCGCGGCCGGAGGCGCTCGCACAGCGCCGGCAGCTCCTCGCGGCCCACGACCTGCTTTGTCTCTTCCACAGATGCCCCCATACGGTATAGCCTATACAAGATGACGCTCATCTACGCCAAGTAACGTCCTTGCCTAACGGCCCGGCCGCACACGGGGCGCGGCCCGCCGGCGTCGGAGGGAAAGCCGATCGAGTAGAAGCGCAGGTCCGGGAACGGGAGGAGCATCTCCGGGCGGCCGGAAATGTCGGTCAGGAGGAGCCGCAGGAACCCGAGGACATGGCGCTCCGGGAAGTGCGGCGACCGGATCGAGCCGTAGGCCACCATCACGTTTCCCGCCACCGTCCACTGGAAGAAAGAATCTACGGCCGGCTCTGCTGCGGCCGCCGTCTCCCGAACCGTGTGCTCGGACACGAGGGTTTGTGCTCCCCCCGCGCGCCGGCATCGCCGTCCTCTCGTCGACCCACACGAAGGCGGGCAAACCGTGTGGCCACGATGTGGGCTTCCTCATGAGCTTCATGGTCCGCTATTGGGCAAAGAAGGCTCCATCGGCCACCTCGGGAATCCTCTCCCCGAACCAGTCCGTCCCCCAGGTGGACCACCAGGCAAGAGACGCCCGGCGGTGATTCTCGAGCACGTGGCCCAAGGCGCGCAGCAGGTCTGGAGTGAGCCGGTCGTTCCAGCACGCCTGCTGGAAGAGCAACATCGCCGAGAAACCCGAGAGCGGCAGGTCGTCACCTGGGAAGCCAGGTGAAAACACTGGCAGGACCTCGTTTCCCAGGGCCTTGACCGCCTCCTGCGCGCCTTGTTCCAGATAGAGGTCCGCAAGATCCAAGAAAGTCAGAGCGGCCTCGAGGCCCGCTGCGCGTTCGAGGAGCGCGCGAGAAGCCTCACGCAGTGCCTCCCCGGCCCGGTCCTTCTGGTTCTGCGCACGGTCGATGCGCGCCGCCACACGGCGCAGCCGCAGGCGGTCGAGGTCGTTGCCATGCCGGTCTGCGAGCTCGACCGCCAGGGGCAGCAATCCCTGAGCCTGCTCGATCT
>Ga0210405_10000904_pt1 | contig 36556 bp, 31 predicted proteins | sample IncBWH11MmetaG_FD_155492 | JGI IMG/M metagenome (GOLD analysis project Ga0210405, IMG submission 155492) | Forest soil microbial communities from Barre Woods Harvard Forest LTER site, Petersham, Massachusetts, United States - Inc-BW-H-11-M | ecosystem: Environmental > Terrestrial > Soil >... | reverse complement strand
GGCAGCACAACCGGAAGCACACCTTGCTGCGCCGGGAGTGTTACAAATGGCTCAGGAAAAATCTGCCCGAGGTTTACGCAAAGCTGCGAAAAAAAACGGGACTGAAACAAACGGGCCGGCCCAAAAGTTAAGCTTTTCGTGCCCCGGTCTCGATTCGTGCCGGCACATCGAAGTTTGTCGAAACTATAGTATCGCCCCGTGAAGACCGCAGGTTGCTCGACCCCACTGGATTGTCACCGAGCGGTAGTAGAGTTCTGGCTGAGCGACTGGTGCTCTTTGATCCATTCATTGGCCTGCTGCTGGGCCGCCGCGATCTGCGCACGTGACATCCGGCTAGCCAGCAGGGCAACGCGGTACTTACTGGCTTCGTCCCCCCCGGCTTGCGCCAGAACCGACCAGAAATACGCTTTGACCAGGTCCTCAGGAACACCGCGTCCTACCCAGTAGTACGCGCCCAAAGTTGCCTGGGCGGCGATGTGTCCTTGCTCGGCTGCCATTGAGAACCATCGCACTGCTTCGGAATAATCCTGAGGAACTTCCTCGCCGGTAGCATAGCGTGCTCCCACGGAGAACTGGGCAGTGGCGTCGCCCTGCTCCGCCAGTTTCCGCATACCCTCGAGGCCGCCGCTGGCAACTGTGGTTGGCGCTGGCGGACTGGCAAGAACTTTTTCCGGCGGTTGAGCTGTCGAAGCGGAGGTGCTTCTCGTAAAGTTAATGAAGTCGCGCGCCGGAATCAGCCAGGATGCGGCGAACATCACCGTTGCCGCGGCTGCAAACAGAAGAATCTTCCGAGAACGAGAAAAATGCGGAAGCGGCAAGTCCGCCGAGGTTTCGACGGGAAATTCATCGTCTACGCTGGCTGCCGCGACCGAAGCAGAGACGGGCTTTACGAAAGCACGCTCTCGAGAACTTCCCTCCGAGGACAAATTCTCCGCGGATTTATTCTCTGCAAAATCGTCATCGGTCAGACCTGGCTCGGGTACACCTGCGCGATGGACTGCGGTGGAAACGATTCCCGCGAGCCGCTCCAGCGCCAGCGGGTCGTTGGTGCTGAAAGCGTAGGGTTCGGGCGAGAACACTTCCAGGATTCCGATGACCGCATCCCCCCAGCGAATCGGTACCGCGATCATGGAACGAATTCCCAGCAGACGGCAGCTCTCGCGATCGACCACCGGATCGGTTTCGGAATCTTCGCAGCGGAGCAGTTGGCCGGTACGCACGCACTCGCCAGAAAAGCCTGAGCCAACACTAAACCGCACCCCCAACCCAGGAGCGGCGTCTCCGACGGTGGCATGACAAATCATGCTTGATCCTTCGGTCAGAGCAATCGCTGCGCCGGTCGCGCGGGTGAAAGTCTGCGCTCTCTGCGCCAGCAAATGCAACGCTCCTTCGAGATCGGGGCCGAGCGAATCAACCTCGCGCTTGACCGCGGCCAGTGCGGTCAGGATGGAGGTATAGTCAGCCGGAGCCGTAGGCTCCAATTCTTGGCGCATCCAGTTGGCTAGAGCGCTGTTCTCCGTTGGCTTTTCATGTCCTGATTGCGGCGCGATTGGAGGTAGCGAATCGGCTGGCAACGGGTTTGCGGATAACTGAATTGTCGACACGTTTCCCGACAAAAGATCGGCCCGGTGATTGACACACGCGACCATCACATTCACGAACAACCATTCCTTGAGTTGACGGAGTGAGTCGTCCGGCATCTGTGGAAAGCGGATGCCCACACGCCCCGACCGGTCGGACCACACAACTTCGCCAGTCGTATGAATGCAAGTCCGGGTCGCTGTCAGGTCAAGACACAGATTCACGCTGCGCTGAACCTGCAGTGGACTTGAAGTCTGAATAGCCATACCTGCTTCGCTGATGTCCACGATTTCACTGAGATCGAGGATCTGGCCACTCGAACTTCCATTCAGGCTGGCGTAGGCGGGAGTGTGAACCTTCTGCCGCACCCGCAGGCGGCGGGTACGTAGAGGAGGCGGCAATTCCCGGCCGGCCTCCACCGGGTTGGACCCAAGGGTCTCCATACCAAATCAGGCATACATATTACCCCAGCTTGGCAATGTTTTATAGGATCATTGAGCGGAAAAGGTGCGGTAGCTCGCGGTCTCAGTTCCCAGATTGGCGACAAAACCAGTTTTCGGCTAATTCCCCTCGGCAACAACCTAGGTGCATCCCAGCAGTAACCCAACGATCAGCAATCGATGGCGCATGGATGCATTGTACAGGCGGGAGAGTCGAAGTAACGGCTGCCGAGACCAGCTTTCTTGTGGCCTTGGCCTGAATGCCCGGCGTAGATCTTCAATAGCGGTCCCGATCTTCAGAAACCAGTTCGGCGCCGCTGACGGCCAGCACCTTGTCGCTGTAGGTGGCGCGTAACCGTCCCAGGAAATCAGGAATCTCGGCTGCCGGTTGCTCGCTTTCCGGCACCAGACGGGCGATCACGTGGCCGCGCTTGGTAATTTGGATCTCCTCACCCTGATACAGAAGGCGCTCGATCTTCCTGAAACCATAGCGCAGGTCGTGAACCGAAGCTTTTCGCATGGGATACATTTTCGCATCACAAATGATCGACTTGCCAATAGTCGGGTCGACGTCGTGCGAAGGTGACTTCATTGGCTGACGCAGCAGGTGCCAGGCCTCGCGGTAGTGGGCGAAGGCGTGCAAGCCGGAAAATTCCCTGGGGCTAAAACTTATGCTTGTGCGGCCTAACATTTCGCGTATTGGCAGAATGTACGAAGTTTGTTCAGGGATGATGTAAGCCACTACGAAATCAATTTCGGATTCGGTATAGGGGATCGAAACGCCGTCTTTCCCATGGCAGACGTGCACTGGATAGAATCCGCTCTTGAGGCTTGCGCATGATTTCACCTGAATGCGCCATAGGCCGCCTCCGCCATCGACGATGAAGTCGTAGGGATGCATGTTCCCGTGAGGCTTCGCCACCACGAGGCCCAGGCTGATGGCCTTGTATACAAATGCCGCTTCGGTAAGGTCGCCTTGTTGAGCACGAGCAAGCCCGCGTGCCCGCGAGGTTTTCCGGGCAGAGCTCTGGCAGGACGCTGGAATGCGTCCGCGTGAAGAGCCCTTCGCTTTGTCCATGGGTTTTGAAAAAGACGCGCTCAAAGAAAATGTTGCGAGGGAGCGCCCCCGACAATAGAAAAGGCGCGGGAACGAGGCCCGCGCCTGAATTCAACTCTATTTCTAGACTAGCAGATTGAAGGGGGTAAACCCGCCAAATTTTGAGATTTATTTCTGCCACTGAATCAATTGCTTGGCAGGAATTGACTGCCTCAGGGGGCTTGACAACTTTTCGGCACAAAGGCAGTTTTCCCAGTTTTTGGTGAGAAATTTCCGACCTTCAACCGGGCCGCCGAATGCAGGGAACTAAGGAACGTCCCGTGCCCGGATTTCGCGTTCGGATTCCCGATTTGGGTTATGATTCCATTCAATAGGAATGGACACGCTTACCCGCAATGAGCGTAGCGAGCGAATGGCTCTCGTCCGCGCGGAAAGGACACGAAGCCGGAGATGAAGGTCCGCTCCTTCGTGCACAAGCTCGGCTATAGATATAGGCTTCACGTCTCACGGTTGCCGGGTAAGCCCGACCTCGTATTCCCAAGACTGCACAAGGTTCTGTTTGTGCACGGATGTTTCTGGCATCGCTAGCCACTACCGCCTCGCTAGACCAGGAGTGTCAGGGCCTCAAGTCGAACTGCTCTTCAACTACGATTTTCGATAGCCGAAAACCGTCAACAAGGGCAATTGGATTCTTTCCTTCTTCGCTGGCCTCGTTGATAGCTGCCTTTGAGAAATGGCTCGTGGTCAGCACAGCGCCTCTCGCAAATGGTTGCAGACTGCCGCGCAACTCGGCGACTTCTTTCCTCCCGACCGAGTGCAGCCAACGCTTCGCTTGCACTTGAACCAGGGTGTTTTCGAAGATCCAAATTCGGGCGCCTGTTCTTGCGTTTACATCGACGCCGCCGTCGGCAGTGAATCTCGTCACGCAAACATCGCGAAAGCCGCAGTGGTAGAAGCAATTCCTTGACAAACACCTCAAAGCCCCTAGGCTCCATCGCCAAGAGCCTGCCGCGAACCTCTTCGATTTGTTTGATGTTTTCAGTTTGCGGTTCGGTGCCTTCATCGACGATGTCGTCGTCGGCAGAATTGTTGGCCTCCCGAAGCCTCGACTCGGTAAGCACCTGTTTCGCTATGGTCCCATCGACGGCAAGTGGTAAGACCTGGTGCTCATCATGAACCTTGAATTCGAAAAGCCAAACCGTGCGGACCTTGCCGTCCGCGTCGAGCTGTATGTCCGGATAGTGTCGGAGATACTCAAGCAATCCCAAATACTTCCAGCGCTGGGCCCCGACGGACCTGTCTCTTCTGCTGGCAATCAAGGAGAACCCGTGTATTGGAAAATTGAAGATCTTTTGCTCGATTAGTCGGCTGTTTGCCCCCGCAAGCGTCTGTTGCCCAAGCTTCCCAGCGGCCGTGTAGGTCAGGATCCCGCCCTCAAGCCTGTCGTGGTAGGGATTCTCACGGGCGCCATGGAAGTTTTCATCCGAGGTCATGATCGTCGCTCTGAGAACCGCCTTGTCGGCGATCGAGAGACGGATACCGCCGGCGTTTGACACCTTGAGGGATCTAAAGATTTCGTCGTTCGAGTAAAGCTGTCCGATCGCCAACTCTGCAAGCATCGAAGCCGCCGTCTCCTGTGGGGCAGATGATTATAGAATACGAGTGCCGAATCGACGCGATGCAGAAGAGCCGCCGATGCCGCATGCTTGGAGACAATCAAGGGGAGAGTGAGCCATGGCAATGGACGACGATAGGAAAGCTGTAGTCGGGCTGGGCGCCGACGGCGTGAGCACCATCGTCGCGGCGCTTAGGTTGTTCCAAAGATCCTACCAGTATCGTGACGATGAGGCGCTCTCGGAGGACTTCCCAAAGATTTTCACGGCGGAGCACCTTCGGTTCGGCGTTGTTGTCCGGCCCGCTCCGCTGCGCACGGACGACATCGACGATCTGTGTGAGCAACTGAACGGGTTGGAGGCTCTGGAATTGAAGCCGATCGAGTAACGAGTCCGGCGAGCCGGCTCCGAAAGCGTTGAGAAAGTTCGCCACAAGGCGTCTATCACCTCTTCCGAGACGCGGTCTTGGCCTATGTAGGGAAAGCTGACAAACTTGAGCGGCCGATTATCGCAGCATCGCCGCAACATCATAGGACGGCAACGTCGAGATTAGTGAGATGACTTTCACGTGCCTCACTGTCCACAAGGACTGGACGGCACTTGCCCCCGAATCTTCGCTCATCGACCACTACAAACTTGGGCCGGGGAATCTCTGCGAATGAAACGGCAACGGCGTCGGTCCCCATGACCCTGGCCGAGACCGCGAGACAACAAACAAGCCTCCAGATGGATTCGACAGTCAGTTCCCCATCCGAGATGACTGGTCTTGTGGTGGTGTGGACGCACGGGAGTGGAATATCAGGGACCTGCTGAGACAAATCAAGGGTGAACTGCCGTTCCTTCTGAGGTACGAAGCTGTGAACAAGAATTTTCGCCAAGGGCATCCGGACTACAACAGTTTGACGGTCGCGATTGACCAGGCAGGACTACCCGCGAGCGAGTTGCTCCGCCTAATTACTCAACGGCTGCCAAGTTGGCAGTCCACCCGATTCCCGAGTCACATGATCCTGTACAAAGAAGCCCGAAACTACGCGCACGGTGCCGTAATCTGGCGCCAACCATCCGAAGGGTGAGCCGAAAGACTCGGGGAACAACTCGGCGACCGGACCGGACGGCTCCCTACGAAAGTAACGGAAGACATCCCGTCTTCTCGTTTTATCTCCTAATTTCTTAGCGTGCCCGACTAGGCGCTTTAGGCGCTCCGCCGCTGGCTGACTGGCTGGATGTTGGACAGGCGCGAAATGGCGGCGACCATCAGGCTGGAGAGGAGTTGCATGGTTGCCACGTCGCGGTTGTCGAAGGCGTGAGGCGCTCCGGAGAGGACTTCGAACACGCCTAGCGTTCTGCGGAAATGGCGAAGCGGAGCCGCAAGAATCGAGCGCGCGCCAAGACGGCGGCAGCTGGCCAGATCGACCAGAGGGTTTCGCTCGGCATCGTGACAAAGGACCACCTCGCCGGTGCGGACACAATCGGCGGAGATTCCAGAGTCGGTTTGCAGGCGAACTCCGAGATCGGGTGCGGTGCGGCCGGTGCGGGCACGGCAGATGATTTCGTCTCCGTGCCGCAGGGCGATAGCGGCGCCGGTGGCTCCGGTCAACGCCTGGGCGCGCTCGGCAATCACGCTGATCGCAGGCTCAAGATCGATTTCGCCGGGATGAATATTAAGCTCGTTGCTGGAAACATGGACCATGCTTTGCACCGGGTGCGAACCCATGGCTCGGGCATGACTGCGTGACGGAGCGAGCGTGGCGAACGAAGCAGGAACGCGGTTTTCAGGGGCTGACGCAGGTACGGTGCGGAGCAGCTCGCGCACCAATCGGTCGAGTTCAGCGTCTGCGATCAGATGCGCCCTCTGCTCTCCTCGCAAAGATCCTCCAAGGACTCGCGACAGGCTCAACACCGCTCTGGAGCCACAAGCGAAGCAGTACGGAGTGTTGTTCTTGCTGATCAACTCACATTCGACACAAAACACAGCGGTCTGCAAACTGAGAAAGCTGATGTCCTGCCCAGTGAGCTTTTCTTTCATCTTTCGGATTTCCTTCCGCGAGTTTCTCTTGGCGAGTGAATGGAGAAAAGTACAGGGGATGTCCAGAATTCAGAAGTGACCGGGCTGGTTCAGCCCTGTGGATAAACATGATCTTCGCATCCTTCGTGTACCTTTGTGTCCTTTGTGGTTTCAGCATTTGTACTTCATCAACCACAAAGGACACGAAGGTACACGAAGGAAGAAGCAATGAAACTGTCCATGCGGAGCGTCCCGCGCGCAAGGTAATCAGAGGATATTTAGCTGGCTTGTGCCGCAACTAATCCTGAGCGCTGGTCAGCGGCGGGCATGATTTCGAACGCGGGATTCACGGTGCGATCCAAGGCATCCGCCAGTGCAACCGGGAACACCGACGTGAGCAGGTTGATGTCGAATTGCAGTTCGCGATCCGTGTAGAGACGGTAAACGGTCATGGAACCGCAACGATCGTTTCTGGTGGTTACAAGATCAAGCGTCAGGCACCAGGAGCTGGTCAGTTCCTGGGCAAAGTGGCTGCCGGGCCTGGTCCAGCGCAGGAACGGAGTTTCTCCCCAGCGGGAGATGAGGTGCAATCCGTTGATGCTCGGGAATTCGGCGGATGGCGAGTGCAGGCGCAATTCGAAAGCATCAAAGTCATTGCCCGAGAGCGCCGCAACCAGGATGCGACAAAGCTGCGCATAATCGCGCGTGACCTTCAATTCCTCCGTCGCCCTGCGGATGGCGAGGTTATTAATAAGAATCTGGCGCTCGATGGTTCGATGAGCAACGCGACGCAGTTCGCCAAATTCCACATAACCAAGATGCGGCACCCCGATCCAGACTCCGGTACCAAGCACAGCGAGCACGAGGCCTAGCACGTCTCCAGTCGGCCAGAGCAAAAACAGGCTCAGCAATGCGAACAGAGCGGACACGGCATACAAGGTGATGACGACTTGACGATGAGAAAGTCCACGCTGCAAAAGCTTGTGATGAATATGCTCGCGGTCAGCGGTAAAAACCGGCCGTCCCCCAAGATAACGCCGCACAATGGAAAGCGTGGTCTCGAGGATCGGCAGCCCAAACGACACAACCGGTATCGCGACCGCGACAAGCGTGGGGGCCTTCTGGGCGCCTTGGAGAGCTAGGGCGCTTAGCATGAATCCGATGAAGAGACTTCCGCAATCGCCCAGGAAAATTGTTGCAGGACTGAAATTGAAACGAAGGAAACCCAGGATCGAGCCCGCCAACACCAAAGCCATCAGCGAAACCAGAGACGAACCTGAAACCAGGGCCACCGCGAATACAACCATTGTGGAAAAAAGGGCGGAGCCGGCGGCCAGCCCGTCCAGTCCATCGATGAGATTGAAAGCGTTCGTGATGGCGAGGACCCAGAGCACAGTAAGTGGGAGGCCTAAGAACCAGGGCAGATGGTGAGTGCCAAAAAGCACTGGAAGATCGAGAATGCGAAGGCCACCGGCAAACAGCATTGCGCCTGCCACCGTTTGGACGGCAACCTTGGTGTAAGGACTGACAGAATGAATGTCATCATAAATGCCGAGAGCGAATATCAAGCAGCCGGGCAGCAGAATGGTGATCAAGGTTTGAAACGAGAGTCCGAAACTCGCTGCAAGATGATGCCAGCCGACGGGCAAGGCAATGGCGAACGTCAGAAGGAAAGAGAGAAAAATCGCGACCCCGCCGAATCGCGGAAGGGGACGGCTATGCAGGTGACGCTCAAGAGCCGGAGCTGATACCCATCCGCGCGCGTTTGCCAGATCGCGCACGTACTTGGTCAACACAAATGAAAGCAGCAGCGAGCCTACAAATGTCCCGAGGTAGAAGGGTATCAACTAACTCCTCTATCGAAAGTGCGCCGGGAGGAGTGCGAAGCTCTGCAGCGCGTTCTTTCGATGCGTTGATGTCCCCGGTTGAGAATATCGCTGACTAATTTCTCGGCCGGAGTTTGATCCAGTTTTAAATCAATGAAATCCTACAACCATCGACATCGCGACACTATTCTCTGTCTTGGTACGTGGAGAAACGCTAGAGAGCGTGGTGTTTGCGATCTAAGCACCGGCCCAGAACGCTGGTCTGTCGCGGGTCCCGCTGTGCTAGTCTTGCAAAAATGGCAATGGATTTTTCGACATCGTCCATGCGACGGAGTTCGGCCAAGTTCGTCCACGGTTGGGTCTTTTCGTTCCTATTGCTTGCCGCATTCTTACTGGACGTTGCGACGGCTCAACAGCCATCGGCGAAGACACAAGAAACGGGAACAACAGTTGAGAAGGCGACTGCGCCCGCGCTGCCGCCAAGCGAAAGTTCGGCAACGCGTTCAACTTCTTCGCTCAGGCTTGAGGCGGGAGATTTGGTAGAAGTGGGGGTTTACAACGTACCCGAGCTTACGACCAAGGCTCGCGTAAGCACCAAGGGAGAAGTCTACCTGCCGCTGATCGACTATGTTCACGTCGCGGGCCTGACGGCTGAAGAAGCCGAGGGCCTGATCCAGAAGCGGCTTTCTGACGGCGGCTTCGTGAAGAGTCCCCACGTCACATTGTTTGTAGACCAGTATGCTTCGCAGGGTGCCAGCGTTTTGGGCGAAGTAGCGAGGCCGGGTGTCTATCCGGTGCCGGGACAGCAACGCCTTTTCGATCTCATCTCAGTCGCTGGTGGATTCACGGAAAAGGCGGGGCGAAGCGTTGCAATTACACATCGCGATCAGCCCGACAAGCCGATTACTGTTCCGTTGACGCGCAATGTGACCGATGACCCGGAAAGCAACATTCCGATCTTGCCTGGGGACACGATTATCGTTCACAAAGCCGACCTGATTTACGTGGTGGGAGATGTTGGAAGGCCGAGCGGATTTCTCATGGACAGCGGGCATCTGACGGTCTTGCAAGCGGTCGCCTTAGCAGGAGGTACGACCCGCACGGCAAATCTGGGTGGTGCGAGGATCATCCACCGTGGACCTGACGGGCTAAGTGAAACTCCGGTGGAACTGAGCAAGATTCTGAGGGCCAAAGCACCTGACATCAAGATGCAAGCGGACGATATTCTTTTTGTCCCCACCAGTACGACCAAGCTTATTGCCGGGCGTGCGATGGAGGCGGCTGTGCAAGCCGCAACCGCAGCCAGCATTATTGCCCTCCCCTGAATTTCTCAGATCACGCACGGGCGGGGACGCCCGCGCCTACACAAGGCTTTGCTATGCGGCCGCTGGTGCACAGCGTTGGCCTCTTTCCAGCAAATCCTGCAATACATCCAGATATACCTTGGCGGTGTGCTGGCGAGAAAAATATTGGAGAACGTGCTGGCGGCCGTTGCGGCCAAGGGATTCGCGTAGCGCGGGATCACCGGCAAGTTGCATGATCGCATCCGCCAACGCGGAGGGATCTTCCGGCGTGATGAAAATTCCCGCGTTTGCCTGCTCGAGAACCTTCCGCGCGTGCCCGTCCACGCCGAGAATCACAGGGCGAGCGCACGACATGAATTCCAGCATTTTTGTGGGAAGCACAGTCTTGAAAAGCTCGCTCTTTTTGAGCAATACCAAACACGCGTCCGAGGCGGTAATGTAAGCCGGGATTTTTTCGCGAGACTGCTGGCCGACGAAGCGCACGTTCGCGAGTCCACGGGAACGGGCCAGAGAGACGATGCGCGCCTTCTCAGCGCCTTCCCCGACGAGCAGGAATAAAACGTTGGGCGCTCTCTCGCGCAGGAGAGTTGCGGCTTCCAGCAGAGTCTCCAAGCCGTGCGCATTGCCCATGGTGCCGATATAAGAGGCGACGAATTTCCCCTCCGCACCGAGTTCGCGTCTGATCGCAAGGTTAGGAGCAAGCCGGCTGAACAGGCTGGTTTCGACTCCGTTTTCGACCACAAAAATCTTTTCTTCAGGAACCCGCCAGTGTTCGACCAGATATTCCTTGAATGCCGGCGTGACTACGACGAGGCGGTCGCAACTGCGATAGAGAAATCCTGCAATCTTCGCCAGCGAGCGATGGAGCGGCGAATTTTGGTTGCCCATGCCAACCGCGGCCAGAGATTCGGGCCACAGATCACGAACCTCGAATACGAAGGGTACGCCATTGCAGCGGGCGAGCCACCAGCCTGAGAGTCCGACTAGCAGTTGAGGCGAAGTGGCGATTACGACATCGGGTTGGTGCAGAAAGACGCCGGTCGTGGCCGAAGAAACGCAAAACGAGCTGTAATTCAACATGCGCTCGTATGGCTTGCGATTGGGGAAGGGAAGTAGCCAGGTGCGAACGACGTTGACGCCGTGGTAGGTTTCGTGGGCCACCAAGCGGCGAAACTTGGGCCGATATTTGGGCGGCACGATTCCCGTGGGATGATTGGGAAATCCAGTTAGGACCGTGACCTCATGGTCATCCTCTGCCCAAAGCCGCGATAACTCCGCGGCCCGGCCAGCGGGTGCTCCCATCTCCGGCGGAAAGTATTGGGACACGTAGAGAATCTTCATGAGTTTCTTAGTAATAGCAAAGCTTGAATGCACTCTTGTAACAAAGAGCCCGGGTGCGCTTGGCGCGGCTGCGCGCGTAGGCTTCCCATTTGTCGGCATATCTGGCGAATATCTGGTCTCCGGTGAGGCGATGCATCACTCGCAACTGCACGACGTGCAATCGATGGTAGAAGGGACTCGCCACCATGGGAAGCAGGGTGCCGGACTGCTCATAGAGTGACCAGAAACCGAGGTCATAGCGATCGAGATTTGCGCGTAGGGTAAGTGCGGCCTGCGCGAACAAGTTTCGCGCGACGGCGCTTTCTGTAGCCAGAAAATAATCGTAGACGCCCCATGCCGCCCAGATGAATCCATTAAGAATGTGCGTCGGCGGCGAAACAATGTATTCCTCGAACCAAAGGTTGTCGCCTTCGTCGATGAATGCAACGCCACCTTCTCCGGTTGACTTGAGGAAGCTGTTAAACGCCCGCTCCGCTACTTCGAGATATGCGCGGGCGCCAGTTTCGCGATAGGCGCGAACCAGCAAGGAAATTCCCTGGCCCTGAGCGAGCGCGGAGTACCACGGAGCCCGCAACGGTGAGCGATATTCCCAGTCGAAGTGGTGGTTCCATACCCAGAAGCCGGACGAGGTTTGCTCCAGATGGGCGCACAGCCAGTCGCTTGCCGCGAGGAATCTCTTTCTTCGTTCTTCACATTGAGTGCGGCAGAAGAGGTTGTAGTTGCCTAGACCCCACTGCGCAATCGCGATCGGGTTGTGCTGCAGGCCGATTTTGCCATGGTAGTTGAGCATCGGAATACCGGCCGAATCGTGATGTCCTGGATAGTCCGCTTTCCCGGAAAACAACATGTAGTATTCGCCAAGCTGATGGACGCTCGCGCCCGGATTCACCCCAGGAGTCTCGTGCCAAAAAGTAAGGTGACTGTTTCCCGGAACAAGGTAGGCACTGAAGATGCGCCGGTAATATTGCAGGCGGCTCACAAGCAGGACATTAGCATGAGAAAAGCGCGACGCCGGTAGCGTACGGGATTCCCCCGCAAGCTGGCCAGTCATATTTGCCAGATGCTGGTTTCGAGATCGGCGTGCTCGACCGCGGTGGTCGTAACCGCGAGTAGATCGGTTGCGTTCTTTCCATCCGGCAAGAAAGCGTTGCCGTATTGAAAGAGACCCATTGGCCAGTAGTCTTTCTTCCAGCGCTGAAGGCATGGCCAGCGGTCGCCGTCGGAGCTGCCATAGAGACAGACATCGCGGTTGGAGTTGATCGCACTCGGTTCAACCATGGTGGAGAAGAAAACTGCGTTCCCGACGAGGCAGCCGTAAACCGAGGAACAGTTCAGAGTCGCGACCTTGGAAAGTGATCCGCGGCGATCGAGGCGATACACGTGATTGGTTTCGAGCGGGGTGTCGGAAGAAAAGTAAAGGGCGTCACGCGTGGGAACGAGCGCGGCGGAGCGGGTTTGCTGGTTGCCCGATAGAATTACGTCGACTGTCTTGAAATCGCACGAGGCGCGGAGAATGCGGCACTCTGAACCATGGTCGCCCGTGAGCACCCACAAACAGTTCTGCCACTCGTCATAAACAATGTTGTGCACGTGACGGATATTGCCTTTAGGGAATGTGTAGGCAACATCCCAATGAGCGCCTCGGTTGGTCGATGCGTAGATATGAACTTCGTCACGCTGGGGGTTGTCGAAATATTCTCCCCAGAATATGTGGTCGCTTGGAGTGGCAGCCAGATGCAAGGGACGTGTACCGCGAAGCAACCTATGGGATTGGTAAAATTCTATTTCTCCTGGCGCCAGAGTCACGATCGCGCGTGGCACAGCAACGACTAAGTGCCCTGAGGACAAAGCCACAAGCGCGTGGAAACCATCGCGGAAAAGGCGCGATGTCATTCGAAAAGAGGAAGTGATGGTGCGCCAGTTGGGGGGCCGATATCGGCCGACGTGGTCCCATTCGATGGCGCTCGTGTTCGTCCTTATTGTTGCGCTAAGAAGGCTATAGCCGCGGGAGGCGTAGAGCACATTCTTACGCCATGCGAGCGCCCTCATGTTAGCGAAAGCGCCGATGCGAACTGGATTCAGTTCCGGCTTCTCGCAAGCTGCGTTTACCGCGATTGGGTGGGCTGCCATGGCTTTTGCTTTACCGTCAGTTTTTAGTCATCAGTTATCAGTTTTCAAACTTACATAAGGCCCGATGGCGAGAGCATCCATGCGCGTACGCTTAAAGCAAGCGATGGCTTCCTCGGGCTGGCAAACAATCGGTTCGTTTTCGTTGAAGCTGGTATTCAAAACCACCGGAATCCCGGTTTTCTGCTCGAAGGCACGAATCAACTCGTAGTAGAGCGGATTCTCGTCACGGCTAACACTCTGCAAACGCCCGGTATCGTCGACGTGATTGACGGCGGATAACTGAGCGCGTTTTTCGGCACGAATCTTGTAGACATGCAGCATGAACGGCGACGGGTGATCGTGCTCGAAGTATTCGCACTGGCGTTCCTCGAGAATCGAGGGCGCGAATGGACGAAACCACTCGCGCTGCTTAATGCGCGCATTCAGAATATCTTTCATTCCTGGCAAGCCGGGATGGGCGAGTATGGAGCGGTTGCCAAGCGCTCGCGGACCCCATTCCATGCGGCCCTGAAACCAGCCTACAACATTGCCGGTTGCGATATGTTGCGCCACGAAGTCAAGCAACGGTTCCCGTTCCAGTTTGCGATAACGCAGATTGGCCTTCTTCAAATCGGACTCGATGCGCGCATTAGAAAACTCAGGGCCGAGATACGAGTTCTTCATCACAAAACAGCGCGCTTGGTTGAGAACGGCATGGTAAACATGCAGAGCCGCTCCGATGGCCAATCCTTCATCACCCGCGGCAGGCTGAATCCAGGTGCGGCGAAATGGAGTGTGCGCGAAAAGCTTTCCGTTGGCCACGCTGTTCAGCGCGCATCCGCCCGCCATGGCGAGGTCTTCACACGGCACACGCTGGTGGAGTTGGGTAAGAAGGTGGAAGAGCACATCTTCGAAGCGCCGCTGCATGGCGTAGGCAAGATCCATTTCGCGCTGAGTGATTTCGGTGCGGGGCTCGCGCGGCTGACCGAAAGTCTTCACCATCCGCGGAGAAAAATGGCGGGCCAGACTAACCGTTCCGTTCGGCAAAATCTGCATTCCCTGATTGCTTCCCAGCGGATTGAAGAAACTGGCATCGAGATTAAAGCTGCCATTTCTCATGCCGATTACTTCACCGAGAGAATCGCAGAACCTGTCCCTGCCATAGGGCGCGAGCCCCATGACCTTGCCTTCATCTCCGTACTGCGGGTAGCCGATGAATTCGCAAATCATGGTGTAGAAACTGCCGAGAGAATCGGGCAAGAAAACACGATCGAGCACTTCGATGTGATTGCCTTCACACCGGGCCATCATGGTGGAAACGAAGTCCCCGGAGCCGTCGTAGCTAAAGCCCGCGGCCTTCTCCCAGGGTGAGCAGTAGTAGGCGCTGGCAATGTGCGCAATGTGATGCTCGACGTGATGCTGCTGGAACGCAAGTGCTGCAGGATCGACGTCGAGGGCCTGGGCAATCAGCGTAGCCACGTTGCGCATCGGCTGCTTACGCTGGCGCAAGCGGATGAAATTCAGAATCCTGGTGGGATTGGCGAGTGCGTATTGAACTTTCTGGGCGAGGTTCGCATCGCTGTCCTGACCTACAGCCACGTGGTCGACATCTGTGATCTTGGCGCCGACGAAATCCAGACAAGCTTTAATCGCAAGAGAGGGAAAACCGGCATAGTGCTTTATGCGGTTCAGGCGCTCTTCGGCGACAGCGAATACCACCTCGCCGCCCTGCAACAGTGCCGCCGAGGCGTCGCCGTGAAACATGTTCAGTCCCAAGATCAGCATTGGCGGTGCCGGTTTCCTCGATTCAATTCTGGCTAATGTTTCTTAGACCATTTTCCGAGCAACGAACATGAGCAAAGGCGCCCAATGGCGACTTCGCTGCGCCAAACCAGGTAAAGGACTGCCGAGCGGCAGGAGTTTCTCGCCGGAGAATCCAGCTTGCCGTAGCAATCTTTCGAACTCAGTCCGTGAGTATTGATGGCGCGAGTATTCCAGGAACTTGCACCAACGTTGTCCCAAGAGGGCCCCCAACCGATGACTTGCAAGCTGCGTTCGACGCACCACAGAATTGCGATTCGGTATTGAGACCAGCAGCAGCCCTCCTGGTTTGAGAACTCTGGCAAATTCGGTCAGACAAACGCTGGGATTGGGGACGTACTCCAGGACGCTTGAGCACAAGATGCCGTCCAGCGAGTGATCGTCAAGTGCAAGACGAGCGATCGTTTGTACACGGACGAACCTCAAGCGATCAGAATAATCTTGGAATTCGGCTGACTGATTGGCCGCAGCGACCATTTCGAAAGCAGCATCGACGCCAAGTACGCTGCACCCGCGCGAGGCTAACCAGCGCGCGAGTGTGCCAGTAGCGCAACCTGCGTCAAGCCAAAGGGTGCCGGACACGTCCCAACCTTGCAAAGCATTCAGCAGAACGTTGTGGCGCATCTGAAAAGAGCGCTTTCGATAGCGTTGTTCCCATTCGCCCGCCAAAGAGGCGTGATACGCGATTGCATCCTGGGAGAACACGGTTCGGGTTGCGCTCATTGCTGGGTCTTTATCTGTAATTCGTAAATCTTTGCCTTGATGTGAAAGAACTGAATGCCCTGGAAGGCGCAGTAAATCAGTCCAGGTACGCCATCCAAAAATCCTAGCCGGAAGAGATACTTGTACAGAAAAAACGCGAAGGGCGAGCCGGGCAAAGACAAACAATTTTTTTTCAGCCAACGGCGGCGCTGCGCCTGGGTTCCGAACAAGGCAGGTGGCAAATCGTTGTGACCACTCTCGCCGGCCAGCCACGCCTGCGCTTCCCAGTTCGAATATTCATCGTGTTTAAAGATATAGCGCGAGAGTGAATTCACGTTGTGATGGACGAGCGGGTTGCGCAACCCCGCCATCCGACCTTCGACCACGATGCGCTCGTGTGCTTCTATATCGCCCATGGAAGTGTCCTGATCCTTGAACCGGCATTCGAAGCGGCCCTTGCCGCGGCGAAGAAGTCGAGGGCTGGTGTAAAAGCTTGCGTCCCCATGGCGAAGGACTCTTCCCAGAAAATACATTCGTAAGGCGAAATAGTAGCCGTTGTATCCGGGGTCTTGAATAGTTTGCCGGATTTCTTCCACCGATTCAGGGGTCAGCACCTCGTCTGCATCCAGTAACAGAATCCAGTCATAGGCTAGTGGAAGCGTATCCATGGCCCACTGTCGCTTCTTGGGCCAGCCGCCGTGATAGTGAAACTGCACGACCTTCGCGTCGAAGGAGCGGGCGATCTCCGCGGTTTCGTCGGTGCTGCCGGAATCGATAACGTAAATCTCACCTGCTCCACGTAAAGACTCCAGGCAGCGAGGCAAGTTGCGGGCCTCGTTGCGGACAGGAATGATCACGCTCACGGGCAAAGTCACCGTGCGCGGCTTAGGCTGCACGAGTCGCGATTCATCGAGTGTTTGCATGGTAGGCGTCAAGGGACTGAAAACATACTACCGCCGAATCGGGGGCCCCCATATGACAGAAGAGATGACAGCGGAGCGTTAATCTCGGGCACGGCCGTGATTACGTTGACTATTGACGGTTTGTAGACGTTGCTCATCGAAACCGTTTTTCAATCACGATTCGGCACGCGCCTTGAAATAGACTGGGTAAACGTTGGGTAACCTGGCAAGCAAGTTCTGCTTAAGGAGCTGCATGCGCATTCTGATCACGGGTGGGGCGGGTTTCATTGGCTCGCATCTTTCGGACCACCTTCTCGGCCAAGGTAACGACGTTACGATCGTCGACGATCTCTCGACCGGAAGCATGGACAACATTCGCGAGGCCAAGGAACATTGTCGCTTCCGGTATTTTATTGACACGATCTTCGACAAACCACTGCTAGCGGAATTGATCGACGACGCGGATGTCGTCTTCCACCTTGCCGCCGCCGTCGGTGTGCTGAACATCGTCGAATCACCGGTGCGCACGATTGAGACGAATGTTGGCGGTTCTGAACTGGTGTTGGAATTGGCGGCGAAGAAAAAGAAGCGGGTGCTGATCGCCTCTACCTCGGAGGTCTACGGAAAGTCCACCAAGTTTCCTTTCTCGGAGGAAGATGATCTGGTACTCGGGCCGACCACGAAAGGGCGATGGAGTTATGCCTGCTCGAAGGCGATTGATGAGTTCCTGGCGCTGGCCTACCATCGCGAACGCAAACTTCCCGTCACGATAGTGCGGCTGTTTAACACGGTAGGTCCCCGGCAGACTGGCCGCTATGGAATGGTGCTGCCGACTTTCGTACGGCAAGCACTTTGTGGCGTGCCTTTAACTGTTTTTGGCAATGGCGAACAATCCCGATGTTTCACCCATGTCGAGGACATCGTTAAAGGATTAGTGCAGTGCATTTCCTGTGATGCAACGGTTGGCCACGTCTTCAATCTCGGCAATAACGAGGAAGTGACAATGAATGCGCTGGCGGAGAAAGTGATCGAGGCGACTGAGTCGACCAGCGCCGTCAGATATCTAACTTACGATGAGGCGTACGGTAAGGGTTTCGAAGACATGCAGCGGCGTGTCCCGGATATTTCGAAAGCCCGCCAGTGGTTTGGTTACACCCCGACCCAGTCGCTCGACGACATTGTGAAGAGCGTGGTGGCGTACTGCAGGCTGAATTCGCGCCCTGCCGATCGCCACGCGAGCGAACTGAGCACGCTTAAAATTGGCCGGACGACGGAAGCATTATCTGCGTAGAGGGAAGTGTGACGGCAAGCTCCGCGGTCTTACAACCCGAGCCGCAGAATCAGAACCTGATGCGGCTACCGACCCGTCCTCCCGTCAATACGGAATTGAAAATTAACATTGGCTGCGGATTGTCTGGTGCACCGGGATGGTGCAACATTGACAACTCACCTACCATTCCGCTATCACGACTTAAACTCGGGCGTCTATTATTCCCGACCCCTGCTTGGCCCAAAGATGTTCGCCGGCACGATGTGAAAAAGGGGCTGCCGTTTGCCGAACAAAGTGTGAGTTGTATTTATTCGTCGCACACGTTTGAACATTTCTCTTGGGCCGAATCGCTCGCAGTTGCAAAGGAGTGTTTTCGGGTGTTGCGGCCAGGAGGAGTGCTGCGCGTCGTGGTGCCGGATCTACAACTCATCGCCCGCGAGTATTTAAGGGATTCTGATCCCATGGCCTCGCACCGCTTTGTGGATCGTCTTTTGTTGAGCCACACCATCCACGATTTGTTTCATCGTGGAGCGCACCACTCTCAAATGTTTGACGAGAGTTCTCTCATTGCCCTTCTGCGGCAAGCCGGTTTCGAGGAACCTATCGTCAGCAACTTTATGCAGAGCCGCATCACGGATATTACTTTGATCGAACTCGAACAGCGAAAGCACGAGAGCTTATACGTGGAGAGTGTACGGCAGGAAACAGTTGCTTCTTCCGACTCTTCAAACTGACCGCTAATTGGTTATCTCTCGTGATATCGCAAGCAACTCCTGCACGTGCCTTGCCCACGAGAAATCAAGCGATCTGCTCTGCCCGGAATTTGCCATTTCACGCCCGAGTTCCTGGTTGTTCGCGATCGCCATTACTTGTTTCGCGAGATCGGTTGGAGAAAAACATGGGAAATAGAGTGCTGCAGGACCGCAGACTTCGCGATGCACCTGAAGATCGGAAGCCACAACGGGCAACCCGCTTGCCATGGCCTCGACCAGGGGATGGGCGAAGGTTTCCGTGTAGGCGGGAGTAACATAAATATGACAGCCGCGGAGTACGTGCTGCAGTTGGCCATATGGAATTGCGCCCAACCCTACCACTTCATTTGAAATTCCCAGATCCCGGATGAGGGCGGCCGTGGTTGCTGTGCGATATGCGCCCGAATTCTCTTCCGACGACAGTTTGCAAGTCAGGAACAGCTTAACATTCCTCTCACGCAAGTGCTCCTTAATATAGGGTATCGCTCGCAATAACGTTTCGAAATTCCGGTAGTAGTTGTAGTGACTCACGAAGATGAGGCGGAGGGCGTCTTTAGCCGAATCGAGTTTGTCCCGAATTTCTTGGGGCAGTTGGTCCTGGTCGCGAAAGAATATGTCGGGATCAAAGCCGTGATAAATACTGACGACTTTGCCTCCACTCCATACCCGCAGCGTATCGGCAAAAGAATTGCTGGGAGCTACGGTGCAGTCAGCCCAGCGAACCGAGCGCCGGGCGAAGAAGCCTCTAGCCCGAGTGTCCAGCCAGATGCGGTAGGCCCTGCGCACACGTAGATCGTCGTAAAAGTCGGGAGAAGTATAGAGGGAGTTCCCCGAAAGAAGGATCTGGGGCACGGGCGATCGGAACAAAGCGAAATTGCCGGCCGAGATCAATACATCAGCGCCATTCTTCCGGATCATTCGAGAGAGGAGAGACTGTTCCCAACAAAATCGCCCTGCTGCGCCAGCGGGAATTTCCAGTTCAACAAATGAAATGTTAGACGGATTGCCCAGCTCATTCCTTAACTGAGGACTGAGAGCGACAGTAGCCCGAAGCCCCTGTTGTCCAGAAAGATGGGGGACGATGTTGCGCACGTATGTCAGCCCGCTTGCAGCGCTGGCCGCGAGACAGTTGAAAAAGAGATGCATCCATCACCTTACCCGGTAACTCGAAATCGCCGCGGGCCCATCAAAGCTAGATCGGTCGTCATTCATGGTGCACGTCTTCTGCGCTGCCGCACCGCGCTGGCCATGCCTTCGGCCCAGGCTTCCGGCGAATACTGCTGGATACGCTCGTTGCTGCGCTGGCCCATGGCCGAGCGTTGGTCTGCGTCGCGTCCAAGTTCGTCCATGAGGGAAGCAAGTTTGCGGACATCACCGGTGGAAAACACACGACCGTTCCACCCGCTTTCGACCAAGTCAGCAGCACAGCCTGCCGCGTTCGAGGAAATGACAGGTAACCCGCATGCCATTGCTTCATTAACGACCAGACCCCAAGGATCAGTGTGCGTAGGAAATACGAAGACGTCTGCGAGTGCATAATACGCGGGCAACTGCTCCCGCTGAGCAAAGCCTACCGTCTGAATGCACCCGGGATTGATAGCGGCGGCACGCTGCAGAAGTGTGGATCGCGCGGCGCCGTCTCCGACAAATACCATGCCAATTTCCTTCCTAAGTTCCGGCGCCAGAGCGCCATATGCGTTCAGCAGATCGAATACGCCTTTTTCTGGCACCAGGCGGCCGACAAAGAGAAAAAAGCGAGCGGGCAAGCCCAAAGCCTCGCGATGCGTGGCTGCATCGCTGCGAACGACCGCGGCCTTCCGCGCAAAAAGTTGCGTGTCAACTGCGTTCGGCGCGGTGAAAATCATTTCTTCCGACACACCGTAGCTTCTCAAATATTCTCCCGAGGACCTTCCTGGAACGACAAACGCGTCGCAATTGCGCAAAAATTTCATTTTCAGAAATTCCACCAACATACGGCCGCCACGAAAGTCCCTGGTCGTGCTCTCCGACCATAAACCGAACGGCACGCCATTTCGTTGCGCCCACGACATGGATTGCCACGAGGCAAAATAGTTGTACCCGCCGCAGATGATGAAATCTGGTTCCGCTTGCTGCAGCGCAACTTCCGCTCCCCAATTCAGCAGGAAGCTATGTCTGCCCACTCGTCGCCTCCATGAACGAAGCACCTGGTAAGGAAAGCGGATTTCCTCTTTGTAAACCATCCACTGGCGCTGAGTGCAATCGTTCTCCGCCAGAAATATTACGTGCAGCTCCATCCCGTCGTGTTGCGCGAGCGCGTTGAAGACAGGAATTCGGTAGGGTGCAATGATTTCAGTAACAATTACGACTCGCCGGTTCATGCCGCGCACTCCCGATACAGAGTCGCAAGCTGAACAGCCTGATGCGCCGAGGTAAGGCTTTGAAGCGTGGTACGGCGAGCCGCCTCGCCGATCTGCCGCCGAAGCTGAAGGTTTTGCAGCAGCACCGAAAGTGCCGCGATTAATTGTTGCAAGTTGCCGGGATCGATGAGCCAGCCGTTGCTTCCGTGCCGGATAATTTCGTCAATCCCCTGGCCGCGGCATGCAATCACAGCTTTTTCGGTGGACATTGCCTCCAGATAAACGCAACCGAGCCCTTCATAGCGGCTGGGCAAAGCGAAAAGTACGCAGCGGCGCATCGCGTCGGCAACCTGCATTCGACTTTGACGGCCGAGAAAACGAACTCGGTCTGCAATGTTGCAGTCGCTGGCCAATCTAGTCAGACGCTGATGTTCGGGACCGTCGCCAATAATCTCATATGAGATATCCGGAAAGTGGGGAAGCACAGCCGCAAACGCTCGGAGCAACAGTTCATGTCCTTTGATGGGTATCAGATTGCCGACGCTGAGGATGGTTTTGGACGGGGCGTCGCTCGGAGCCGGGGAAAACATGCGTGCATCGACGCTGTTGTAAATGACTGTCGTATTTACCGGAGAGGCAGCGCCGTCTATCACATTTTCCGCAACTTTCTGGCTGATGCATATCACTCGCGACGCCGAGCGATACACAAATTGCGCAACCCGCTTGCACCATTCGCCGGCAGATCCATGTACCTGGTTGTCAAAGAATGGGTCCAGGCCGTGGACGGTGACGACGCAAGGAATATTCAGCTCGCGGCTCAACAGCGCCGCAGCATGCCCGCACGGCAGCGCAGCATGAGCATGGATCAGATCAATCCGCTGCGAGCGGTGTAGGCGACGGACCTTCGAAATCAAGCTCGCATAAAGAAACGCGCCGGCGGGAGCAAGACCGATTCCGCCGGGTATGCACGGATAGCGGATCCAACATGCGATGGGAGTTATGGCGTCCGATCCTGGGCCGATGCGATGCAAAGGCTGCACTGCCACAACGCAAGAGTTGACGCCGAACTCCTCCATTGCCCGCAGTGGCTCCGCGACGAAGCACCCGTTCGCGTCGTCGGAGGCTGTGGGATAAAAAGGAGTGAGGGTCAGGACTCGCATTGCGGGTTGAGGTGTTTTCTCTCCGAACCGAAAGCGCACTTTCTGAAGATTCGACTGCGTGCTAGCCAAGAGCTCTTGCATCGGCAGATCAGTTCTTTCTGGAGACCGAGATCAGGTATGGACTACCAAAGCGATTGCCTATGTTATCGAGTCCGGAGAGCTTCAATAGTTTTTGGACGGCCCGGGCAACAAAATCGGCCGGTTTTGGCAGGGCGTACGTGCAACGAAACGTCTTGTGATAGTCACAATGCAGTACGGTCAAACCAGCATTCTCCAGCGCCTCACGCAATACGGCACTTCGCATTAGGGGAAAGCGGTGCACGCGCAAGACCTCCGGATCAAACCACCCACATAGCAACCTGTGAATGTGGGTCAAATTGGGGACAATAATCACGACGAAGCCACCCGGCTTCGCCCATTCGGCGTGTTTCTTGACCACTAGTTCGTGATCATCAAAGTGCTCAACGAATCCTCCTGAGAACACGAGATCGTATTTTCTGGCTGGAGCGGTCTGAAAAAAATCCGCGCTGAAGAGTTCCGCGTCATGGATGCCGTTGTAAGACAAGTTCGCCCGAACATATTGCATGTTGTCCGAGTAATCGAGTCCGTCGACGCGGTATCCATATTCCTTGTTTAGGTAAATCATGTAGTTGCCGGAGGCGCATCCGATTTCGATGGCATCGCCGCCTCCGGCGGTGGAAAGGAATCTCGACAGCACGGGGTGGTGTTCGTTAACCGGTCCCTCATAGAGGGTGACGGGTGGCAACTTCTTCCAGATCGAATTCCAATAGTTCTTGCCCGCTGCATCTCCTGCAGGGTCACAAATCGGCCGCTCACTTTGAGCGGGCATGCCTTCTTCGCACGAAACGCCATTCACCAGTGACGGTCTCCATTCAAGTTAGATCTTGATCGCTGATTTGATTCCACAAGCGGACTGTCAGCGCATAAATACCAAGGTAAGCCAAGGCCCCCAGGGTGACTAGTGCCAAGACATGAACCGGGAAGCGTGTCCGAACGGCGAGAAGACCGATCGCCATGACACAGGTGGCGGGAACCGACATGGCTATTGCCGCGAGTAGTGGTGGTCGGCTCAAGTCTTTAACGAACTGGTAGTTCATGAGTGCTACGACGCCCTGACTAATCGCAGTTGTGAATGCAGCCGCAAGGGCTCCGTACTTGGGAATAAAAAACAGATTCAGCACGACATTTGCTGAGGCTCCGGCGAGGACAGCGAAAAGATATTTTTTCTCACGGCCATTCGGTATGAGCTGTGCTCCGCAATAACTGGCTGCCGACCCCGTGATGATGGTCAGCATCAGCCAGCGGAACAGAGTGCCTGAATTCGAATATTGACTTCCGAAGACAAACTGGGTGATGGGTACAGCCAGAATAAAACCGCCGACGGCAATGGGTAGAGCCATGCCCACGGTGGCGTTTCCGAACCAGCGCATATACCTTTTCCCAGCATTGCGATTCTCCAAGTCGCGAGCTTGGCCCGCAGTCTCCGAGAGCAGTGGCATAAACACTTGTCCCAAGATCGGGAGGAAAGACATTGCCATCGTCATCAGACCATAGCTGGCCACATATGTTCCCAGTTCGGCGTCAGCTCGAAAGTACTTGAGCATGACGACGTCAATCTGGTCATAGATCATGGACATGAGACTGGAAAATCCCATCACCAGACAGATTGGCAAGAAAACACGCCAGGCTTGCGGCGAAATCTCTGGTCGCGGAATGTGGTATTGACGGCGTGCGGGAACCCAGATCAGCAAAGTGCTGAGACCCAGGGAGAGAACGGTCGCCGATGGAACGATCCACGCGTCGCGCGAACCGCGGACCAGTGCGAGGATCAGGCCGGCGTAGGCGAGTTGTGCCAAGGCGCCTTGCGCCGCAATCATCGACATGCGGGAGCGAGCGGCGAAGATCCACTGCGTGTCAAGACTGCCTGCCACGAACGCGAGACCGGAAAGCGTTATCAAAAGACGCGTCTGACTGTCCGGCGGGGCGAGGAATAAGGTGAAAATTGCGAGTAGCGCGTAAGCGCCAGTTGCAAACACAACCCGGGCCCCAAGAACGTGCTTGACGAGGAACGAAACCTGTTGGCTGTTCTTGGCGGCTTCACGAAGTGCATATGTGGAAAACCCCGGAGAGGCCAGCAAGCCAAAAAAGCCCGCGACTGCGGCGGCGAAGCCTAATCGTCCGTAGGCTGCAGGTCCGAGAGCGCGAACTACTCGCGGGAACACGACCAGAGGAATTGCTTTGTTGAGTAAGTCGAGTAGGATCAAGGCAACCGAGTTGTTGATGATGCGACCGAGACCCACCGCCGGCGAAGAAGACTGCTCCCTTGTCAGCTGAGCGGTCGCATTCATGCTGTGGTCTCTCCCGAACCATGTGATCCCAGGAGTAGAAAACATCGCAATCTCATGCGCACGCGCTCCGAGCCTGAGTTACGCTTCTGCTTAATACCAGCCAGCGAAACAGGAGCGCACTTCGATCCGCACCGGCGTGATGCTCTTGATAAATCTTGGCAACTCGACCCGGAACGATTACATGGCTGAGTCGCCGAGAGACATCTGCGATTGCTGCTTCCATCGGCCGACGCAGACTGGTGCGAAACCAAGTATCGAGTGGTGGCGTGAAGCCTTGCTTCTTGCGCCATCGGATTTCCGGTGGAACCCAATCCGGCAAGCATCGGCGCAGCAAGGCTTTGCCTTGACCGTGGTCAAAGTGATAGCCAATCGGCAGGCTAGCGGCAAATGCAAAGAGGTCTCGATCCAGAAATGGAGTGCGACATTCCACCGCGCTGAGCATGCTGGCGCGGTCCACCTTCACTAAAATTTGCTCAGGCAAATATCCGTTGGCCATGTCTTCCATGGCCGAAAGCGGATAGTTCAAACGCGCATGTTCGATTGCGGCACCCTTCAGTTCCTGTAACCCTGCGCTCGCTCGCTCTTGATGTTCCCGCTGAAAGCAGGCCAGGGTCGAGGCTCGTTCCTGCTCAGGATAAAGAAGTTGCCAATCGTTCTTATGTAGAAAAGTCAGCAGACCAGTGCCACGCCATCGCGTGTTCCAGGAGCGAAGCAGGAAGTCGGCGGTGCCATTAACTCCCGGCAAGCGGCGAAGCGGATGCCACCGCGAGTGCCAAAAGAACGGCCGGTAGCCACCGAAACATTCGTCTCCGCCATCTCCCGACATCATGACTTTGCAGTGCTGACGCGCTGCCCGGCAAACAGCGAACGTTGGAAACATTGAAGCGTCAGCAAAGGGCTCATCGTAGTGGTTGATAAGATCGTCAAACACACTCAGCAATTCGGTCGAGGAGAAGTGCACTTCATGATGGTCTGAACCGATGCGCTGCGCGATTTGCCTGGCGTAGGGCGCTTCGTTGAGTTCTTCATCATCGAAGGACGCGCAAAAAGTGGTTAGCGGCGCACTCGGAAGAAGCTCCCGGATCGTGCTGACGACGAGCGTCGAATCGATGCCTCCAGACAGGAAAGCGCCGACGGGTACATCGCTGCGGAGCCGTAAGCGCACGGCTTCACGAAAACGATTCCGGACAAGCTCGATTGCTTCCGTTTGGCTGAAAGGCCGATGACCATTTGAATTTACAAATTCGGGTCGCCAATATCGAAATGTCTGCTTGCCCGATCCCGGGCCAAAGACGATGGCCTCGCCCGCACGAAGCTTGGACACCCCATTAAGATGAGTTCGTGGCGCGGGGAGATAACCTAGCGCCAAGAACTGGGCCACGCCTGCCACGTCCAAGCTATGATCCACATTCTCGAGCGGCAGTAGAGCCTTTAGCTCTGAGGCGAAGGCCAAACCTTTTCCGTTGCGGACAGGGGCCCAATAGAGAGGCTTCTCCCCAAAGCGATCGCGAGCCAGAAAGAGCTGCTCTTTGCGGGTATCGACGATAGCGAACGCATACATGCCCTCCAAATCGTCGAGCAGCGAAGTTCCCTTTTCCTCGAATAGGTGGACCAGAACCTCGGTATCGCTGTTGGTGGAAAAACGGTGGCCTTGTGCCTCCAATTTCTCGCGCAATTCCAGGTAGTTGTAAATCTCGCCATTACAAACCACCCAGATGGTTCCATCTTCGTTGCTGATCGGCTGGGCACCGCCCTCGATGTCGATAATCGCGAGTCTCAGATGACCAAGCAGGCAGCGCCCATCCATCAGTGTCACGCGCTGTCGCCCGTCGGGCCCTCGATGCTGAAGGCGCAACTGCGCTTGTTCGGCCCAAGCCTGAGCAGAAGTGCCTAAGGGGCGTGCTGGATCGAGGATGCCAAATATTCCGCACATATTCAGGCGCTTCGACGTTGGGCGACTACTTCTTGAAAAACCTCACACCATTGCTCGGCGATCTGATCCCAATCGAATTTCTTTGAATGATGGGCGGCGGCCGACGCCATCGACTGCCGCATTGCTGAATCGCGCAGCAGCAAGTCCAGGTATCTGGAGAGTTCTGCATCTGACTCTGCCAAGAAGCCAGTCTTCCCATGCTGCACGTACTCAGGGTGGTACACGCTCATGGCGATGGCTGGCAAGCCGCAAGCAGCCGCCTGTCCGAGCACTTGAGGATGACCCTCGACAATACTGGGGAAAAGAAAAACATGCGCCCTTCGCATTTCTTCCCCAAGCTGCACGGGCGGCATATGCCCCAAGAAAGAAACGTTGCGGCACTTGTGCTTTTGACATAAAGTGCGGCATGCTTCTTCGGTTTCACCGCGCCCCGCCAGGCGAAACTCTACATTCGAACAGCGAGCAGCCTGCTCGATCACCAGTTCGACTCGCTTCCACGGTCGAAAGGATCCAGCAAAAAGAACGGTGAATGCTTGGGAGTTACGATTTGATGCTGAGTCGCCATTCGGAAAGAAGAACCGCCGGTCGATCCCGTTGTAGATCGTTCCTGCCGGGACACCAAATCTTTGTTGTACCGTTTCCGCAACATAGGATGAGTTTGCGAACACGGCATCGCCCTCGACAATGGACCGCGCGACCAAGCTGTTTTCCACTGCCTTGCTCATTACCGAAACGATGTGTGTCACCACCGCCGTCCTGAGCCGAAGACTCTTGCGCAACGCAAATACTACCCGATCGAGCGGACCAAACCTGGGATAGAAGTAAATATCAGGACGATGAGCAGCCGATCGCATGAGCAATTGTGCGGTGTTTCCGTGCTTGTAGTAAGGCAACAGCTCGGTGTTCTTGCGCGCGGCAATGCGCGGATCAGGTTTGCTCTCCGAAATCATAATGACGCGAAACTGCTCTGCTGGCAGGCGGGCAACAATTTCTTTCACGGTAAGATTCTGAGCGTTAGTGTCGTCCTCGTCGGCAAACGACGGCGTGAAAATTGTGATGGGTCGAGTTGGGGACTTTATTTTCATTACATACTCGCTAAAGAAATTACAACTCTTGGGTCACTTCGTCGTCTGAGAAAGCTGTCAGGCGTTGCTTGCAACGGTGCGGGGATAGGTTCCCGAGAAAAGATCCTGCAGTTCGTCGAGTTCAACAGCCTTCTGAGCCGCCCCCTGCGGGATTGATTTATTGTTCTGGTTTGCAAGCAAATCTGGAATTTCGCTGATCTGTTCCGGCGATTCCAAAACGTGACCTACGCCAAATCGTGTGTATTGCTGAAGATATCCTGCCCATGAATCTCGCAGCCATGCGCACAGGAAGACAGGAATGCCCAAGGCACAGCACTCCACAGCGGTTGAAGATTGCACCGTCAAGGCAAATCGCGTGTTGCTCCATAATTGATCTGATGGTGGGCCTGCAAGCACTTCTATCTGGCGCTCATGCACCGGGACGAGGCGGCGTAACATCTTTCGGTGGCCATTGATGCTTTCAAAGGGATGAAGCTTGAAAACCAGTTTCAGGCCGCAGGTCTGAGCGAGGGCGCACAATCGCGGCAAAAGATCGCGGTAGACTTCATCCCGGCGCCACCCGCTGCTCGCATAGGGTTCGGTGAAAAAAACCAGCCACCGAGCCGAGCGGCGAGCCAAACGCTGGAAGGGAAGCCCCTTCGACGACGGCGGTGATGCGATAACGGTCTTTTCCGGGGAAACTTTGCAAATGCGGCTGAGGTAATCTCGCTCCATCTCGCTCTTGACCAAGTAGTGATCTGCATGGTTCACCTTGATGGCCATGCGATAGTCGAACGCCCCATGATGGCAAGCCAAGGCGGGAATGCCACGCCTCTTGGCCAGGATTAACGGAATGCGGGTGTTTGGATTGCTGTCATCCGCGCTGAGGCAGGCCGTCACATGCTGCGACGCAAAGAAGCGCCGCCAGCCGTCGCGAAGGGCAATCCCCCAACCAAAAGGTGCGCTGGTTGACCCCAACAGGCCATGGGTCTCCGCGGTCCTAAATTCTGGAGCGCTAGTGGCGAGCGCAGCTCTCAAGTTAATCCACGATGCGCGCAAAGACGCAATCTCACGCCTGTCCGTCACACCGAAGTATGGAGTCAACGACGTCACGAGAACATTGGGCGGGACGGTCGCGGGGTACGCACTTCTCCGAGCAACAACCAACATGAAACGTTGATTTGGGAGCAACGCGGCGTAGGAAAGCGCGGTGCGTGACACGTTAACGTAAGCAGATGGCAATAACACCACGGGCTGTCCCGGACTCGTCCGACGAGCCGCGAAACGGCGGCGAACTGAATACTCAACGTCAAACTTGTCCTCTAAGACCTGGAGGAGTTCGGTTTTCTCGAGCCCCGAGAAGGCTTCGTAATAGCGGCGTACGCGACGACGTATGGACTGAAATCCGCCGCCCAAGAAATTTAAGCGCGCGCCAAGGAGATTTTGGAGGGCTGCCGCCGCAGGATCCGGACGACTGGCGTACAAGTCGCAGTTCTTCGGTAGATCTTTCGCCAACCGGTGAACCAGCATGACTCGACGGATTCCCGAGGCAAGTTGCAACGAAAACACATCCCACCAATCGATGCCACAACGGTCGACGACGCGGCCCGCGCCGAGTTGCAGCAGTTTACCGAGATGACGGAGATCTCCAATCTCCTCGGCGTAATCATAGACGCTAACTACCGGGCACCCGGCCTGAAGGCCCCATCGTTCGTAAGTCCTGGTAGGAGCGCGGCCGAGGTCGATCACGAGGTCCCAGTGCAGCGGCGCATACGATGGGTCAAAGCCATCCTCTGGATGGAGAATGAGCACCTTCATACTTGCGCATTCCCCGTTGATGGCCGACCCAAGACTCGACGAACATAGCGCTCCAGTCGAGGCGAGGTCTTGATGGCAGCGGCGGCATGGCAACGCGCTGCGACCCTGAGGTAGGTCACTGCCGACCTTGCCAGTGTCACATGCAAAGTTTCGCGCGAACCTGTGGCCAAGCGCTTTTTGTAGCCTTCCCCACCCAAGCCGAGGTCGATGAAATCGGTTTCAGAAGAGTCGCAAGCTTCCTCGATTAACCTCAGAATCAGACCGAAGCCGGGAGAGTAGTCACGAAAACTTCGGTCAAACGTTGTCTGGTAAAAGGAGTAATGGCGAGCGAATCGAAAAGCGTATTGCCAAGCCATGGGATGGTCACCCGCCCGAATTTGGCTTAACGTGATCCAGCCATGCGGCGAAAGCAGTTCGGCCAGTTCAGAGAGAAACGCAACCCGTTCGGGGTTATCCAGATTACTGGTCTGGCCGATGGCCGAAAATCTGGCCACGTGGGCCTCGGAGAATAAGGGCAGCGCCGAGGCAATCTGGTCCCACGACGTTAGGTGATCCAGCGCGACGGGTACTTTCGCCGCTAACGCGTTGAGGTAGCGGCGTTCTCGCTTATGTCGTATCGAACGGCAGACCTGCTTTCGCTGCTCCGCGGTTCGCAATAAGACTTGGGCACACTGGAATGCCGGCTGAGAAAACAAGTTGTACCCTCGGAAGTCGGCAGACGGCCCGAGGACACGGGCAGTGGCGGAATCGGCCGGCAAGTTTGCCAGCACCAGCATGGACACACCTATCATCCGTAGTTCGGCGAGAACGCAGCTCACCAGTTCCTGCCGCGATTCAGCGGAGGAAACAACGTCGCAATAATCCGCCGTCATGCCCCCCAGAAAAAAAGTTTCTCGTTGGGGCTTGTCCGTTGCCAATGCGGCCAGGCCAACCAACGAATCCTGGTCGTCGTAGGCCAAAATCAGCAGAGGCGTAATGGAAGCGCGATAGGCACGGCTCACCGCCATCGCCCATTCGTACGTGTAGAAGACCTCTGGACACTCCATTTGCTGCACCAGTTCGTTCCACTGGTGGGCCAGGATGTCGTCGTCCGGAATTTCTCGGTGTAGAACTAGACGCAAGATTTCCTGCCGATCGAATGATTGTCGGTCTTACAAAATACGTAGTAGTACCAATCGGTCAGAAGCATCCGGCTGACTCGCGGATAGTCATCTCCCATCAACTTAACCAACCCGAAATCGAATTCTGCCAACTCAGCGACGACGCGGTCTGGTATCGAGCAATGAATCGTTAGTCCTCCGTGGCTCGGATCATAGACATCGCCCTCTCCGCGCCAGAAGGCGAGACTTGGAACCCAAAGGATGATTTTGAGTGCGGACGCGAGGGCGGCACGCAGAAAGGCATGAGCCCCCTTCGTCGCAGTAAGTGCTCCTACGACGAGCGGGAAGACAGTGTTTCGTTGTGAGACAAATTTGCGCGCAAAAGCCCGTAACCTCCCGCGTTCCCAATCCGTTCGGACCAAGATTGAGCGGGGATTGTGGGACGAGAAAACTAGCAGTCCCGCCGGACGCAGTACCCGCCAACATTCGCGGAGACATCGCAATCTTTTTTCGTCCGGAACAACGGAATCCAGTCCGTTAAAAGAGAATACGACGGCGTCAAACGAGGCATCTTCAAACGCCGATAGATCAGATGCGTCCGCCAGCAAGAAATTCAGATTCGGGAACTTTCTTCTGCAGGCGTCAACCATCGCCTCCGAATAATCGACGCCTACATAGCGCAACGCAACTCTGGAAAGATAAGACGTGGTCCGCCCTCCCCCGACTCCCAAGTCGAGCACTGTCATGCCCGGCTTAATATAGGTTCGAAAAAGCAATCCCTCACAAGGAGTCAGGTGGTTGAGCGCTGCGTAATAGGAAGCGACCTCGGGCACGCGGTAGGTTCGGAGATTGAGCGCCTCCTCCTGCATCGCCGTTGTTACTGTGCTCAAGCGTTCCACCCCGCAACGGCGCTCAGGCTCGCTGGTCTAAACAATTCCTGCAATGAGCGATGAAATCCCGAAATGTGTGCTTCGAATTCTGCGAGACTCATATCAGCCGTAATGTGGACGCGCGGGACGGCGAATTTCGGAGTTTGCGTTCCGAAGGCGCCGCCTGCGTTGAGAAATGCAGCTTTAAAACCTGCTCGTTTCGCCATTTGCAGTTCTCGCGACGTCACCGAAGACGAATTGCCGAACGGATAGGCCAACGCCCATATCTCTTGTTTCAATGCCAACTCCAAATTACGCTTGCACTCCGAGATTTCGCTCCATGCCACGTCGTCCGATAACTGTGACAGCATCGGATGAGAGAGGGTGTGCGCGCCGATGCTCATCCCGGCCTCGCGGAGCTGACGAAGTTCAGTCAGGCTCAACATCAAAAATCGCCGGCTCAGTACAGGGTCGTCGTGGTATTCAACATCCCATTGCATGGAAAGTCCCAACTGCATCCTTATTCTCGCTAAAAGTGTTCTCCGGCGATTCAGGTCGTATTGCGAAAGCTTCGTTACCAGATCCCACCACGAAGGACGTTTTTCCTGCTGGCTTACCTCTGCTCGCAGTCCGATTTCGAGCAACTCCAACGTAAAGCTTTCAGGAGCTGCCAGGAACATCAGATAAAGTTCCTCGTACCAGAGCATTGTGGGCGTTGGGCTGAGAGAAGCGCCAGTGACAAAGAATAGGCACTCAAAGTCAAATTCCTGAAGAATCGGCAGCATGTCGAAGAGTGAGCTCCGCAAGCCGTCATCGCAAGTCAGCAGGACGGAACGCGGAGGCAATTCATGCCCGCCCTCACACCAGAGCAGGAATTCTGTTGGAGAGATCACGTTGTGCTGTTTCCTGATGAATCGCATCTGCCGGCGAAATGAATCCGCACTCAACAGATTGCCATCCAGGCCTGGGTCGACAATTTTGTATCCAGCGGGCAACACACCGTGATACGTCAACACGGCGGGTCCGCCCCCGGCGACACGGCGAAGATACCCTGCTCTGGACAGGCCAGGATAAACAACGTGCTTCAAGAACGGGCTGACCAGCCTCATGCTTCGGCCACCAGGTCCCAGTTCAGCGGAGTGCCCTTCTCGATGTCACGAGATGCACGTTTGCCGACGATCTGCGGGAGATGGCGGGTGTGCAGTCCGTGACCGGGCCGAATCGAGCGGACATTTTCCGCGCTGAAAGGTTCTCCCCGTCTCATATCCTGGACAACAAAGAGCGACCGGCGAAAGACGCGGCTGCTCCGTTCGCTGTCAGTGAGGCCGAAGTGAATTTCTCCTAAAGATTTCTCGGCAACTCGAACCGCTTCCACCATGGCTTTGAACTCTGCTGGCTCCATGGAAAAAGCGCTGTCGGGTCCCTTCAACGATCGGGATAAGGTGAAGTGTTTTTCGATGATGCATGCTCCCAAGGCCACCGCCGCCACGGGTACCGCGATGTCCATGGTGTGATCCGATAATCCGACCGGAACTTCAAACCTTCGTATAAGCTCAGGAATCGTCCGCAAGTTCATCTCAGTGGGGAGAGCGGGGTAAGCGCTGGTGCACCTGAGCAACGCGATTTGCCCGGCGCCTGCATGACGAGCAGTCGCGACAGCTTCCTCAATCTCCTCAATTGTCGCCATGCCGGTCGAGATGATTAGTGGTTTGCCAGTGCGCGATATTCTCTGAAGAAGTGGAATGTCGATTAGTTCGCAGGATGCGAGCTTGTATGCCGGTACCGCCATGCTCTCCAGAAAGTCCACAGCGGTCGAGTCGAAGGCAGAAGAAAAGAAGTCCAGTTTAAGATCGTCGGCGACCTGTTTTAGTTTGGGCTGCCAATCCCAGGGCGTGCACGCTTCGCCATAGAGTTCGTAGAGGGTGCGGCCATCCCAGAGCGTGCCACCGCGAATTTGGAAGAATTCACGATCACTGCGGATCGTAATCGTGTCCGGAGTGTAGGTTTGTACTTTTACAGCGTCAGCCCCGCACTGTTTGGCGGCCTCAATGAGACGGATTGCCTGGTCAAAGTCCTGATTGTGATTCGCGGAAAGCTCGGCGACGACGTACACTGGTTGGCCCACACCGATTTGCCGATCTCCAATTGTCAGACCATTGATCATCGCGCTCCCGCATTTACCAAAACCATGTCGCTGACTTCGTCTGGCAGAAAGGGAGTCCGCCGTCCGCTCCGTAGGACTTCGAGTGCCCGCTCACCCTCATTGAAAATCAAATCGAGGATTGAGGCATACGGACGAAACGGGGGAAACAACTGCCGGTACTGCGGATGCTCGTAGTGTTGGAAAACCACGTCGATTCGCTTGTCGAGCAGTACTTCAATCTCATGCAGCAAGTACGCTGAGGACCCGAGAGGTGAAAGGTATTGCTTCGCTCCGAGCGACTCGCAGATGTTGGCCAGCAGTTCCGTCCGCCTGCCTAATTGTTCCAGGCGAGAAGAGAGCAATAAACGCGTTTGAATCCCCAGCACGTCCATGAACCATTCGATTAACCGGATGTCCAGATCGGCGATCAGCGTGGCGCACGAACTCGTTGTCCTCATTCGGGCACTCAGATCCTGGAAGTAGTTATCGAAAAACGGCGTGCGGCGATAGTTCAATTCGATGGCGCGAAGGTGATTGCGCCAGAACTCGATATCGCGAATTTCGACTTCGTTAATTAATTGGCCAAAGCGTCCGCGGAATAAGACGGGCACGGTGAGCCATTGCAGTCCGTCCGGAGTCTTAATTCGATTGCGGTGTTGCCAGGACTGCTTTTCGAATTGAACGTTATCCAAAAGGACGAATGTGTCTACCTGATCCATCAGGTCGAGGTAGCCGAGCCACGGCAGGTACGTGGGCTGCGAAATCGCTATCTTCATTTCGTCACCCGGTCTTTTCCGTTAGCACAAAACGCTCAGTAACCTTCTGAAAGCCTAACGATCTCCAAAGTTCTGTGGCACCAGCGTTGCCCTCGACCACTTCCAATTGAATCTTCGAAGGCGACGACTTCCACAGTTCATTAATCACCTGTTTTGCGCAAGCTCGAGCAATGCCTTTTCTACGCTGCTCAGGAATAACATAGACCTCATAGATTGCGCCTGTGAGACGCGGTAGAAAGCGATGTTCTTCCACCCCGAAAAGAATGAATCCCGCTGGCCGCCCGTCGACGATAATCCAGCGAAGCGAATACTTCGGATCGTTCTCGATCTTCTCGAAGAAGGATTTCTTCCAATCCTGTGCTGGCGTGAACATAGGATTCAATTCTCGGAAATGCTGCTCCGCCATTTTCAGGAAATCCTCCTGCTCATCAGGTTCGACTGCGCGCATGGTGAGCGCGGTACAATCCGTTCCACCGCAGAGAACCGAATCGAGAACCCGGCCGATTCCCTCGCCATCCACCAATGTCCTTCCCAGTCGAGCTATTCGTTCTCTGCGATCCTGGCATGCCATGGTTTCTTCTACGGCACGAACCAGACTGTTCTGATCAAAAACTTCGACCGAACCCGTACTGTGTACCGCCCCCATGTCATCAAGTTCTGCAATGATCTGCCCCTGAACTGGGGTACGGAAATAGCTTAAGGTGGCGCAGCCCATGTACAGAAGTTCCCAAAGAGTTCCCCCCGCGCAGATGATTGCGACGTCAGCCTGCGCCATCAAGTCGGGCATGTTGCTGGCATTGACAACAAGGTGGATTGGCAGATCTAACTCCGCCACTTTTCGCCGCAACTCAGCCAGTTGCGGATTGCTGCCGCCGGCGACGACTGTGATCTCAAGATCTGGAACGGAGATTCTGGGGAAAGCGTCGATCAGACGCAGCGTAAGGTTGTCGGGATCGCTGCCGCCCATGGTGATTAGCAGCTTCCGGCCAAGCTGGGGAATCTTGCGTCGCCAATCGCGCCGTACGCGAAACTCGCGCCGTAGCATGACATGACGTGGACCGAGCAGCAGTTGGGTGTAAGGTTCGCGTTTTGCATACATCTTCTCGCTGGCATGAACGTTTTGATCTAGCACGATATCCGCTGAGTAGTGCTTGCATTGGCCAAGGTCGTCAATGAACAACAGTTTCAGGCCCGCATGCTTCAGGTTGCGCTGATACTCCGAATCGAAGCGATAACCATCCACGACCACCCACGTGGCCTGACGATCGTTTGCCAGTGCAGAAACAGTGCGGGCGTCCTCGATGCTATTGGGAGAAGCGTTCAGCTGGACAATTTCCATCCCTTCGAGGCGCAGGCGTGCCTCGATCGCGGGGGTTGATTCCGCCATGGCAAATACGACATTTCCGCCGGCATCTTGCCACGCCTCAGCCAGCGCCAGGCAACGCATCACATGGCCTGTAGCTATCGCGATACTGGCGTCGGCGCGGATGATTAGGGTCCTGGCCAACATCAGGCTCCGTGCAAGGTTTTTTGGATGACGTGCGAGTTTAATTCGGCAAGTTCGGGCTCGCGCTCCATAAGTCGAACGATTTCTCCCCAGCGAAAATCGTCCTTGTTGCCGAATCGCGCGTAGATTGCACGCAGCAGTTCGAGGTCTTCTTCGGTGTCGAGCGTCCAGCGATATTGACTATGGTCAACCTGCCCTTGGTGCGAAACTAGTCGGAATAATTCTGGATGCTCGTACAAGTATGGCGTCACGTGTTCTCGCTCGTAGGGCTTGTAAGCATGGTGCCAAGCCTGTTCAAGCGCGTTCATAGTGAAAACTTCCGTATCCAGGCCACGCGGATAAGTCCGTCGAAATGAGTTGCTGCAGTAGTCTCCGCGTTGCAGCTGAAACGCGCGAATAGTTTCGTCCACCAGATCCGGGTCGATCACTGGACAGTCCGACGTAATGCGCACCACGACTTCGGCCGCGAACATTCGTGCTGCCTGGTAGTAACGATCCAGAACATCATGCTCGGAGCCGCGGAAACATGAGACTTCGAGTCGCTCGCACTCACGAATAATCGCATCATCGGCCGCAGAATCGGTGGTGGCGACTACAATTTCTTCGATCATAATGGCTCGCTGCAATCGCCCAAGGACCCGGGCTAGAACGGTTTCGCCGCCCAGATCCATCAGGACTTTGCCGGGCAAACGAGTGCTGCCCATTCGGGCCTGGATGATTGCAACGATCTTCATCGGAACCTTGCCTGCGCTGTC
>Ga0210405_10000903_pt1 | contig 36570 bp, 36 predicted proteins | sample IncBWH11MmetaG_FD_155492 | JGI IMG/M metagenome (GOLD analysis project Ga0210405, IMG submission 155492) | Forest soil microbial communities from Barre Woods Harvard Forest LTER site, Petersham, Massachusetts, United States - Inc-BW-H-11-M | ecosystem: Environmental > Terrestrial > Soil >... | reverse complement strand
CGTAGGCCTCGAACGCCGCCTTGTAGCCGAACAGTTCGTCGTTGTAGGTTTCGTAGGGGCCGATGGTGATGTCGAGCGGTGCGTCCAGGTCCATCCAGGCCATGTCGCTGGCGTAATAGTCGTTGGAGAGAAAGGCGTCGGCGCGCAGGTTGAGGAATTTCTTCAGAGATTCGTTGTCGGTCAACGCGGCGGCCTCATGTAGCAGGCCAGCCGCGCGGGTAAGGTCGTCGGCATAGGCGCGACTATAGGGAATGGCGTGTAGATTGTTGGCCGGTGACTGGCTGTTTTCCGCCCATCGAATGATGGTGAAAAAGCTCTTGGCATCGTCCTGTTCTTTGGGCGAGAGCTGTGCCACCCAGCGCTCAAAAGCATCTTTCGACATGTTCTCCGGATAAAAATTGGCACCGGGTAGCTTGGTCGGCGGAACGTCCGGCAGGAAGGCCTTGAATTGGTCGATGTCTGACCACGGGCCCTTGTTGATCCAGAAATAGTTTAGCCGGGCTTTGCCCAGCGGCGAACTGTCTTTCTGCAAGCGGGCGTACAGGGCAGTGTTACCGTCCCAAAGTTGCTTGAGAAAAATGTCGTTCAAGATGCGGGCAGCCTGAATCAGCTTGACCAGGGCCTGACGGTCACCGGAGGAGAGCCCCGAAGTGTCCACGCGCAGAGGCGTGGGCGCAAAACGAGCGGCCATTTTTTCCAGTTCCACCTGGTTTGGGAACTCCGTGATCTGCGTCTTTTGTGCTCTCGCAGGAAAGCTCATAATCCCCAAACCCATTGTGGCCAGCGCAAAACAGGCAGCGATCCTCACGACAGTCCCCCCTGTGCCCAGATTCGTGGCCTCTCATCGCCAAAACCGACACATCATAACAGGAGATGCAGTGGCAGCGGCAGACGGGCGGAGTTACAATTTGCTAAAGGCCATGTCAGGTGATGGAAGGGTTTGATCTGCTACGCCGTACGGAACTGCTATGCGAAAACAAAGTCTTCTGCTAACGCTCATTTGTGTAACCGGTCTGCCGATAGCCCTCGCCGCGGACACGGTGGTTCAAGAGATTATTGCACGGGTCAACAATCAGATTATTACTCGCAGCGAGTATGTGCGCAGCGAGGAAGACCTTAGAAAAGAAGCGCAGCAGCAGGACCCGATCAATGCCGACAAGGTCGTCGCAGAAAAAGATAAGGATGTCTTGCGCGACCTGATCGACCAGCAGTTGCTGTTGGAGAAAGGTAAGGACCTGGGCATTAGTGGCGACACCGAGTTGATCAAGAAGCTGGACCAGATGCGCAAGGAGATGAACCTGGACAGCATGGAGGAACTGGAAAAAGCTGCTCAAGCGCAGGGTATTTCGTTCGAGGATTTCAAACAGAACATGCGCAACCAGATCATCACCCAGCAGGTAATCGGGAGGGAAGTCGGGCAGAGGCTCGTGATTGACAAGGAGGAAGAGAAGAAATTTTACGACACCCACCAGAGCGACCTAAACCAACCGGAGCAGATCAAGCTAAGTGAGATCCTGGTTTCGACGGAAAAGAAGGTCAAAGGCTCTACCGACGAGCAGCAATTACAGGCTGCAAAAGCCAAGGCCGACGACCTACTGGATCAGATTCAAAAAGGAGCCAAGTTTGAGGACGTAGCCAAGAAAAACTCTGATGGACTATCAGCCGCCCAGGGGGGTGACCTCGGCTACTTCAAGCGCGGAACCATGGCCAAGGAAATAGAAGACGTCACATTTACCATGAAGCCTGGCGAGATTTCGAAGGTCATACAGACCCGGCAAGGCTACGTGATTCTGAAAGTTGTGGAGCATCACCAGGCGGGAGTGCCAGCGCTTAGCGAGATCGAGGCCCACGTTGCGGATGCTATTTACATGGAGAAGCTGAAGCCCGCGCTGCGAGAGTATTTGACTAAGCTGCGGGAACAGGCTTTTATTGACATCAAGCCCGGGTACTTGGATACGGCTGCCAGTCCCAACGAGACGAAACCGGTAGAAACAGAAACCGCGGACGCGAAAGCCAAGCCGCTGAAAAAGAAGAAAAAGTTAGGGATATTCTGAGATAAGCTGCGAACGGGCGCCAATTCCCCGTCGTAAGAGTTGTTGAAGCGAAGATGTTATGAAGGAATTCTTCCTATCGGAGTGCAGCCGGCATGAAAACAAAGTCATTACCTCCAACTTTGTTGTTGCCTCCAAACAGGTGAAACCAAAGAAGACCGGGGAGCCTTACCTGGCGCTGACACTAGGCGACCGCAGCGGCCTGATCGAAGCCAAGATGTGGGACAACGTGGAAGATTGCCTCAACGCCTTCGAGGCGGATGATTTCGTCAAGATTAAAGGGCTGCTCAACAGGTACAAGAATCGATTCCAGATCACTATTCACAAGATCCGAAAACTGGGCGACGCGGAGATTGATTTTGCGGACTACCTGCCCAAAACCACCAAGGACATAGGCGAATTGTGGCACACGCTGGCGGGTTTTGTGGGAACTTTTCAGAATCCCCATCTCAAAGCCTTGGTGGAAGCGTTTATGGCTGATCCGGCGATCGCCGAGGCCTATCGCAACGCCCCAGCAGCCAAGACCTTGCATCACGCCTACATCGGCGGATTGCTCGACCACGTGGTCTCGCTGTGCCGCTCCTGCGATCTGATGTGCCAGAACTATCCGCAGATCAATCGCGACCTGTTGCTGACAGGTGCGTTTCTACACGATATCGGCAAGATTCACGAACTGACTTACAATCGCTCGTTTTCCTATACCACACGGGGCCAGTTGCTGGGGCACATGATTATTGAGCTGGAAATGTTACAGGCCAAGCTGGCTCTGGTACCGGATTTTCCGGACGAACTCAAGACTCTGGTGGAGCACCTGATCATCAGTCACCACGGGCAATATGAGTTCGGCTCGCCCAAACTGCCCATGTTTCCGGAAGCGCTGGTGCTGCATTATCTCGACGATCTGGATTCCAAAATGGAGAGTATGCGAGCCCTCTTTGAGCGCGAATCTGGAGCCGAGGGGGCGTGGACCAGCTATAACCCATCCCTGGGACGTCCCCTGCTGAACATTTTGAAATTTCTCGATCCGAAGCCGCGCCCCGCGGAGAATTCCTCCGAGCAAGCCGACGATACCGCAAGCGCCGAGACGCCCACTTTGGCGGGGCTGGAACCGGAGCAAGCTACGACCCCGCCGCTGGCCAGCACGGTTCGCACCGAAAAGAATTAGCTTGCGGAAGGAATCATCTGTCGGCGCTCTGCTTCGAATACCATGAAGGGTTCTTCGGGGTATTCTGTCTCTTGGAACATCAAGCGATGCTCGACCTCTCCCGGTTCTCGGTACTCAGCTTCGACTGCTACGGCACCATGATCGATTGGGAAGCCGGCATCTTCTCGGCGCTGCGGCCCATTCTGGCGGCGTACAACAAGAGAGTAAACGACGTCACGTTGTTGAAGATATATTCCGATCTGGAGTTCGAGGCGGAGCAGCAGAAGTATGTTAGCTATCGCGAGGTCTTGCAGTCGGTGGTTCGCGGCTTTGGAGATAGGCTGGGATTTGATCCTAGCGAAGCCGAAATGCGTTCACTGCCGGAATCACTGGCCGCATGGCAACCATTTCCTGACACGGTCGAAGCGCTGCGCGAACTCAAGACCCGTTACCAGTTGGCGGTGATCTCGAATATTGACGACGATTTGTTTGCCTGCACCGCACTCAAACTGGGAGTGGAGTTTGATCAGGTGGTCACCGCACAGCAGGCCCTCTGCTACAAGCCCTGCGAGAGGATTTTTCAAATCGCGAGCGGAAGGATTGGTGTCGCCCCGGAGAAATGGTTGCACGTGGGGCAGAGCATCTATCACGACGTGATTCCGGCGCAAGCGATGGGGATCGCCGCGGTCTGGGTGAATCGACCGTCTGCGCGCGAGGGCGCAGGCGCGACCAAAGCGGCTGCGGGGAAGCCCGACCTGGAGGTTTCGAGCCTGAAGGAATTGGTGGATATGGTGTCGTCTTCGGTAGGGTTCGGGACGGGCTGAAACGGTTAGCTGTCCAAGTTTAAACTAATTAATCTGGATTTCACTTTCAACAGGTAAAGTTGGAGACTTCATGGCAACCGCAACGACTCGCGCTAATCCGCTGTCTTACCTCACCGATCAATTAAATGACCTCAAAGCCAAAGGCACGCACTTCAAATTGCGGGTGCTCGATGATGAGCAGGCCCCGGTCTGTACGTTCGACGGCAAGAAGGTCATCAACCTGGCCTCGAACAATTATCTGGGGTTGACCACGCATCCCAAGCTCCGCGAAGCGGCGCTCGAGGCCACGCGCAAGTACGGAGTGGGATCGGGGGCGGTCCGCACTATCGCCGGCACCATGAAGATTCACATGGAACTGGAGGAGAAGATCGCACGCTTCAAGAACGTGGAAGCTTGCGTAGTCTTTCAATCGGGTTTTACGGCCAATGCAGGCACGGTGTCGGGGATTCTCGGGAAGGATGACTTCATCATCTCCGATCAGTTGAATCATGCGTCGATCATTGATGGCGCCCGGCTGTCTCGCGCAAAGATTCTCGTGTTCAACCACAAAGACGTCGCTCACGCGGAACAGCAATTGGCCAGCGTGAAAGACCAGCCAGGGAAGAAGTTGCTGATCAGCGACGGCGTTTTTTCCATGGACGGAGATATTGGCCCGCTGCCCGGACTATGCGAGGTGGCCGAGAAATATGGCGCCATCATGATGGTGGATGATGCTCACGCTTCCGGTGTACTGGGGCGCAACGGGCGCGGCACAGTGGACCATTTCAAGCTGCATGGTCGAGTGGACATCCAAGTAGGAACTCTGTCTAAAGCCATTGGCGCGCTGGGCGGGTATGTTTGTGGCACCCGCGATTTGATCGACTTTCTGTACCACCGGGCACGGCCGTTTCTGTTTTCGACTTCGCATCCGCCGTCAGTGGCGGCCACCTGCATCGCCGCGTTCGATGTATTGGAGCAGCAGCCGGAACTGATGGAAAAATTGTGGGAGAACACGCGCTTCTGGAAGAAAGAACTAGGTCTACTGGGCTTCGACATCGGGGGGAAGACTACACCGGCCAGCGAGACCCCGATTACACCCATCATTATCGGCGACGGCCGACTCACCATGGACTTTTCCCGGGAATTGTTCAAGGAGGGCGTGCTTGGAACAGGCATTGCCTTTCCCATAGTTGCCGAGGGGAAAGCTCGTATCCGGACCATCATGACGGCCACTCATGCGAAGGATGAGTTGCAGCAGGCGTTGGAAGTGTTAGGGAGGGTGGGGAAGCGGATGGGGATTGTGGGGTAACGGTGGCTGGAGAGGTAGGCTGGAGCCTTATGACGGACGCCGACTTGGCTGCGCTTCTTAGCACGCGAACCGAAACGAGAAATCTTGACTACAAAGAAGCTATCCATTGGAGCGAGGCGGCATCCGACGAGAAGGTAGGGCTCGTAAAGGATATTTTGGCGATGGCGAACACCCCGACAGGGGGCAAAATCGTGCTCGGTGTCCGTGACGCGGACTTCGAGCCGGTCGGTCTTGCCAGAGATGCATTTGAATCACTGGACCAAACAAGAACAAATGACTTTCTTCATCGCTACACCGACCCTCGTTTTTCATGCCAGGTCCACAAGCTATCCGTAGATGGCAGATTGCACGTGGTCATTGAGGTCGCAGAGTTCCCAATAATACCGATAATATGCAGGGCTGACGCGAATTCCACGAAGGGCGGGAAGTTGCTTCTGCGACGCGGCTGTATCTACACGCGGACGGAGAAGGCCACGAGCGAGCCAATTTCAACGTCGGACGAGATGCGCGAACTCTTAGAGATCGCCTTGACAAAAAGAGAAACTGCTCTCATATCAACCATTCAGAATCTGGTTAGCCGGCAGCCCACGGTCACCCCGCAAGCACGGACACCTGGAGAGCCAGCAAGGGCGTCATCAATACCCAATCTGACCCTGGAGGACATGTAGAATGTCCGACCACTCTTGCCTCCTCTCACCACTGGCACTGGTGCAAAGTGCCAAGAGCGATACCATTGCCTTTCTGCCCGTCGAGAGCAGCGTTTGGGGCGAGCAGGTATCGCTGAAAGTCGCTCCTGTCGAACCCAGCGATGACCCTTTCTTGGCTAGCCTCAGGAGCGATACCGGGAGGATTATTGTGGCATACCACCACAATGTCGCGGTGTGTAAGGCTAGTCGGGCCACTCATCTCACTGAGGGAGGGAACGTTTACTGGGAACTCGCGTTTCGGGAGGAGCTCACCGAATTTGTACCCGTTATCGAGCCCGGTCTCTCAAGCACAAGCGCCGACGAGTTGGCTGAAGAGCGGGCTCGCAGGCTCCTGCTGAATGAGAATCCTGCGAAGGAAACGAGAGACATCAACCTAGTCTTTCGTGAGGTCTTAGTCAGGGGCCAAGGCACTCTTGTACAGGTCCAGCGGTCTCCGTTCCCCACTCTTTTTCGTCACTACGGTTCCGATGCGCAGCGTTTCGTAGAGATTGCATGGATTCTGGCCGCCATGCAGTTGAAGTTAAGCGCGACCGTTGTCCAGATCGAGAAAATGGCCCTTGCCGTTCAGGGTCATACACTTGAGGTCGATTTTGTTGGTCGTCGTAAGAAGAGATTTGTCAATGCTCCTGCCCCAATCATCGCCGTAAAGGGAACGTGCGATTTGAACCAATAGCCCCAAACTCTTATTTTCACGAGTTTGTAAGGAGGATTGGAAAGCGGTAGCCTTCGTACGATCCCGTATAAACTTTAGCCATGAGATATTGCCGCCTTCAAATCAACGGACGGGCAGAGTACGGGTTGGTCGAGTCTGTCGCGGGAAAGGATGAAATCACCCGCGTGTTTCTCAGACCGCCGGACGAGGGCGGCGGCGTTGAGGATGTGCCCACGAAGGCCGTGGCTCGCCTGTTGCTGGGTGAAGCGAAGTTGCTAGTTCCGGTGCGTCCATCGAAGATTATCTGTGTGGGGCGCAATTATCGTGCCCACGCCGCGGAACTCGGAAACGAGGTTCCAACCGAGCCGCTTCTTTTCTTCAAGCCGCCATCGTCGCTGCTGGCGACAGGCGAAAATATCCGGCGCCCGCGAATCTCGCAGCGTACGGACTTCGAAGGCGAGTTGGCGGTGGTGATGGGTCGTCGCTGTCACAAGCTTTCAGCCGACGAAGATGTGAAGCCGTTGATTCTCGGTTACACCGTGTTGAACGACTTCACCGCGCGAGACTTACAGAAAAAAGACAGCCAGTGGACACGGGGAAAAGGTTTCGACACTTTTTGTCCGGTGGGGCCGGTGGTGACGGATGAGATTGATCCTTGGGCGGGAGTAGGCGTCGAAACGCGGGTGAACGGAGATGTCCACCAGCACGGCAATACGCGGGATTTCATTTTTCCGCTGGAGGTGGTGATTCGCTACATTTCCGATGTCATGACACTCGATCCAGGAGACGTAATCGCCACGGGGACGCCGGAAGGAGTTGGGTCGGTGGTTGCTGGGGATTTGATTGAGATTACGGTCGAAGGTGTGGGGACGCTGCGGAATCGCGTGGTGGACGAGTAGATCCGTGAAAACAGCGGGTCTCTCGACTCCGAGATGACAAGTGGTTGGAGTGAAACGCCGCACCATCCAACGCTGCGAAATTGTGCGTCTTGGGATCTAGACGCCGACTTGAGAGGAAGCGCCGTCAGGCTGCAGAGGTTGCTGCCGAGTTCGAGATTCTGGGCCCAGTCCCCAGACGTCTCGTGGCACCAGGGCCTCGAGGCCGACGTGGTGTTCTTTGAGACGGGTGAGCTGTGAAATCCAAATGACCCGAAACTCCGCTTTGTGCTGGCGGTATTGGATGGTCAGTCGGCTCCCGACCTGGAGCCGGCGGCGCACGAAACCCAGCCGGATGCCGGATTCGGTGACGTCCAGGGTATGCGCCAAATCGCAATAGGCGGCGCCGGAGCTCTCATTACCAGAGACTCGCACCGGTAAGACTGCTTTGGTTCGGGTGTTGCGACGGCGGTTCTCCACTGCCAACTCCCTGCTGGACTCGTTGCCCCTGAGCTAACTGAAGCTATTCTCACCCGCCCACGGGCTTCGGCCAATAGCCCGAACGGGTGGGGAAGTCCCTCATAAGTGTTATGGATGCAGCGGTTTGCACAGGAGAGGACGCAGCTGAAGACGGTGTTGCCCACGGGATTGCAAATTTGCATCTATATGAGAGCATGGGAGATTGAGTAACATGTTACCTACGCAACTCGGCTCCCCGAGGCGGGTTTATACCAGAGTAGCAGGATCAGGATAAGTTGAGGGTCAATGGAGTCGGTTGCGTTTCGCTTTGAGGGCTGGCGCGGCCGACTTCGAGAAAGACGGCGAGATGCCGGCAGTCCTGCAAAAGGGGAAGTCATGAAGTTGGGCGCGCGTTTATCTCAGTCCGGCATACTCGCTTGTGTAGTCGTCGTTTTAATGGCGGCAACCGCGTGGGCGCAATATGCCGCCGCGGGTCCTCAAGGTGGAGATCCCCAAGCTGCGTATCCTCAAGGGTCAGATCCTCAAGCTATCAGCCCGCAAGGTGGAGACCCTCAAACTCAAGATGCTCAAGCTCCAGATCCTCCCGGCCGGGTCGCACGTCTGCAATACATGACAGGACAAGTCTCAGTTCAGCCGCAGGGCACAGGGGAGTGGGTGGAAGGTTCTGTGAACCGTCCGCTAACCAATGCAGACAACGTCTGGGCGGACAAGGACTCGCGTGGCGAGCTGAACGTGGGCACCGGCGTGATGCGAATCGACTCGGAGACCAGCCTCACGCTCACCAACATTGACAACAATGCGGTGCAAGTGTCACTCCACCAGGGCGCATTGAATGTCCATGTGCGCCATTTGGAGAACGGCGAAGTGTGGGAAATCGATACGCCAAACCTGGCGTTTACGCTTACCAAGTCGGGAGACTATCGCTTCGATGTCGATCCCAATGGGGATTCCACTATGGTCGCCGTAAGAAAGGGCGAAGGCGAAGCCACCGGCCAGGGTTCGCCAGTGCGCGTTCACAACGGCGAGTGGGCACGATTCACCGGCGGGAATTCCTTAAAGCACGAGAGTAATAACGCTCCGCCGCCGGATGGTTTTGACGAATGGTGCAGCGCGCGAGACAAGCGCGGAGACAATTCGGTTTCCGCCCGTTACGTGAATCCAGATGTGGTTGGCTCCGAAGATCTCGACCAATATGGGACCTGGAAAGATGATCCAGGGTACGGCGCCGTGTGGACACCGTCGGCGGTGGCTCCGGGCTGGGCGCCGTACAGCTACGGCCATTGGATTTGGGTGAGTCCGTGGGGATGGACCTGGGTGGATGATGCCCCGTGGGGCTTCGCGCCATTTCACTATGGGCGCTGGGCGTATATCGGTACATCGTGGGGATGGATACCCGGACCCTACTGGGCGCGGCCGTGGTACGCACCTGCGCTGGTGGGATGGTTTGGGGGGCCGGGATGGGGCTTTGGTTTTGGCTTCGGTTTTGGGTTCGGACCCCGGTACGGATGGTGTCCTTTAGGCTTCCGGGAACCGTTTCGCCCATGGTATGGCGTCAGTCGGGGTTATTTCCGCAACGTCAACCTCAGCAATGCGCGCATCGGAAACTTCAACCGTGTAAGCAACAATTTCTTTTCGGGTGCGAAAGGCGGGCTGCCGGCGAGCCACTTCGCCAACGCGAACAAACCAGGCGGACTCAACGCAGTGTCGCAGAACACTTTGCAGCACGGCCTGTCGGTACACTCCAACTCCATCCATGTGACTCCCAATGATGTGAAGGGAGCTCAATCGGTGAGCCGTGTGAATGTTAGTCCAACACCGGAAAGCAAGCTGGGAGCGAAGGCTAGTCCGGGTGCGCGGCCAGCTTCTGGTGCGTTTTCGCGACCGACCGTTAGCCGTATGACCCCACCGGCTGTGTCCTCAAGGGCGGCGGCGAGCCAGATGGCCGCTGCGCGCGGCAGGCAGAATTCTTCGACTGCGCATGCTCCGGAGACACATGCCGGGTCTATGCCTGCGCCAGCCGGACGCACGAATCCCAGGCCGCCAACGAGCGGATCGGTTGGGCAATCTTCGTTAGCTCAATCGAAAACTGAGCCGACACAAATGGCCGTGAATCGCAACGTTCCTCGTCCGCCGCAAAACAGCATGCCGTCGTATCAAGGGCCTTCGTCCACGCGGAATGGCCTGACCGGGTCGACCTCGATGTCGACGAGCTCGCGATCGGTGCCTCGCCAACCGGCGGGGAGCATAGCAAGCCGCTCTACCATGAACCCGCGTAACGAGGGCTCGGGCTACGGTTGGTCGCATAGCATGAGCAACAGTGTGTCGCGTCCGTCAGGATCAGTGCAGCCGCCACCGCGGAACTACTCCAACTACTCTCCCTCAGAGAGTCGCGGAGGGTATTCCAACCGTTCGTACGGCAGCCCCTACGGAGGATCGTACGGTGGTGGTGGCTATTCCAGCCGCGCGTACGGCGGCCCCCATGCTGGTTCGTCCGGTGGTCGTGGCGGCTATTCGGCGCCGTCGTCGCACAACTACAGTGGCTCGGGTGGCGGTTACCATGGTGGCTCAGGATCGCACGGCAGCTCAGGATCACACGCCAGTTCGGGGGGTCACAGCTCGGGTTCTCACGGAGGCGGGCGTCGCTAAGCCGAATTAATTCTCATTTAGACAACGCCGCCTGATTCAGGCGGCGTTTTTCTGCGTACAAGCGTTCCTGTACCAAGAGAGTCGCTGGTGTCTGGCCGTTTAGACCGCTGGAACCGCGGCGGCAGGGGTTATCATGGCTCGATGATCAACGGGAAACGCATTGCGGTGGTGTTGCCCGCTTACAACGCGGAAAAGACGCTGCGAATCACGGTTGGCGAACTGCCCGACTTGGTCGATTTTTGCATTCTGGTGGACGACCACAGCTCCGATCGCACCATCGATGTAGCCAAGGAATTGGGATTGCAATGTTTTGTGCATGACCAGAATTACGGATACGGGCGCAACCAGCAAACCTGCTACCGGGAGGCGCTGGCCTCGGGCGCGGATGTGGTGATCATGTTGCATCCTGACTACCAATACACGCCGCTGCTGGTGACGGCCATGGCCAGCATGGTGGCGTTTGGGGTGTATGACGTAGTGCTGGGATCGCGCATTATCGGAGGCACGGCGCTGCGCGGAGGAATGCCGCTGTGGAAGTACGTGGCTAACCGCTTCCTCACCGCCTTCGAAAACTTCTTCTTGCACGTTAAGTTGTCGGAATATCACACCGGATATCGCGCCTTCAGCCGGGAGGTTCTCACCAAACTGCCGCTGCTAGAAAACTCCGACGATTTTGTGTTCGATAACCAGATGCTGGCGCAGTGCGTGCATTTCGGCTTTCGCATCGGGGAAGTGTCGTGTCCGACCAAGTATTTTGAGGAGGCTTCGTCGATTAATTTTGGCCGCAGCGTGAAGTACGGATTTGGAGTGCTGGCCACGACGTTGCAGTTCAGCTTGCAGAAGGCTGGGGTGATGCATTTCCGGATTTTCAGCGCCAAGGGGCGGCGCCTGGATCCGGGGCACGCCGCGTACTACGTCAAAGGGGCCGCGGCGGATTCGAAGGGGTGATCTCTTGAAACGAAAAGATGGCTTCCTGGTTTGCGCTGCTTCCATGGCCCACGTAGCATCTAAATAACATGGCGACCACGGCTACTCCGCCGACCCATCATCCCCCCAAGTTAGTGCTAGGGGAGATTCTCAGCTTCGCCTACGACACATTCTGCAGCAACAAAGTACGCTTTGCTCTTACCGCGCTGGGCATGGTTATTGGCACCGCCTCGCTCATTCTGGTGGTCACTATCGGGATGACGGGCAAGCAGTATGTTTTGAGCCTGATCCAGTCGATCGGCGCCAACCAAATCGACGCCGAATATCAGGGCGGAGCGCAGCGCAATGTGACTCCTGACCTACTAACCATTGACGACATGTACGCAGTGCTGCAGCAAGTGCCGGGGATCGTGGCCGCCTCGCCCGTAGTTCCGCTCGATGATCGCATTCCCATCGGCGGCGGCAAGGAACGCGATCTGCGCACGCTGGGGGTGTTCCCGGAGTATACCGTGGTGCGCAATCTGGTGGTGCTTTCGGGAAGGTTCTTCGATGCCCAGGACGAGCAAGCGCGCAACAAGGTCGGCGTGATGCAACAGAAGCTTGCCGAGGAGATCTACGGATCGGTGGGAGATGCGATCGGCAAAACGGTGAAAGTGAATGGCCTTCCCTTCACCATAATTGGTACCTTTCGTGAGCGCGTGGACACCTTCGGAGAAACCGAGGTGACTGACAACTCCATGCTGATTCCCTACACCGTTTCCCGCTTCTTTACCGATACCGCGGACGTGCGGCAGCTTTACTTTTCTGCCGCCGAACCCTCGATGGTGATTCCGGTCACAGAGCAGGTGCAGAAGGTCATCCAGTCGCGGCATCGACCGGAATCCGTGTACACGGTGCGGAACCTCACGGAGTTGGTGGCCGTGGCGGACAAAACCGCCAACGCATTGACCATGGTATTGCTGCTAATCGCGACCGTTACCTTGCTGGTGAGCGGGATTGGGATCATGAATATCATGCTGGCAACGGTAAGCTCACGAATTCGCGAGATCGGCATCCGCAAAGCCATCGGCGCTACCAACCGGTCAATTCGCTACCAGTTTTTGTCGGAAGCGATTCTCATTTCCCTGATTGGCGGATTTGCCGGGGTGGTGATTGGTCTGGCAGTGCCGTTTTCCGTGCGCTTTCTGACCGAGTATCGCATTCCGATTTCAGGGCTTTCGGCGATTGTGGCCATTCTAGTTTCGTCGCTGGTGGGGATTCTGTTCGGGACGGTCCCGGCAGCGCGAGCGGCCAAGCTGGATCCGGTGGAGAGTTTGAGGTATGAGTAGGCTTTTGGCTGTTAGCTCTTGGTTCCATCCCCTTGGCTTACAAGCATGGCCAAGTGCCGATGGTTCACCTTCCGGTTCAAGCAGAGAGCGAATGGCTAAACAGCCAAGAGCCGGTCCAAAAAAGAAGGGCCGGGCTGGTTCGCCCGGCGCGTCTACTGCTTCACCTTCAGGGAGCGACTTGGTTTCGAGGTCCCTGCAGATCTTTTGTGGTCTTGCTTACATAACCATGGCCAAATTCTCCAGTTCGTGCTGCAACACCGGAATGGAGCAACCAGACATCTCCACCCGACCGGCAGCGTCGAATGCCGCTTGCTGGGAAACACCGTAACCCCTGCCCATCAAGAACACCTGCAGGAGTTCTGCCGCCTCACGTGAATCGATCAGGCCGCCCTGCAACAGGTCGCTGCGTAAGGCGCTTAGTTCCGTTGTCGTGAATCGTTCTCTCATCGCCATCACCTCCGACTCGACCCCTTTACCGGATTAGACGCCGCAGATGCCGTGAAAGTTACCTGCAATTTCATTGCCGGATTACCGGTTTCACACAACCTCCAGGACAAGAGGCTCACACTTTAATTAAACCCTTGACGTTGCAATAAGTTGCGGTCGACTGGAATTGCTTCTTGGATTCGTAACCACTCTCGATAGAGGGGTAAAGTGTGCAGTGACCTGACACACTGTGTCGCTCTGGGACCCTAGGGCGAGAGATACACGGTCCAGCGTGGATCAAATTGCGTCTTGATGAGACGGGTTGTTTAGGCGGGATCGGTCACGGCTTCGTCGATCAACAAAATGGGAATGTTGTCCCGAATTGGATAGACTCGCTGGCAGGCGCTGCATTGCAAGCTCTCTCCGTTCTCATTCAACGCCAGAGATTTCTTGCACTCGGGACAGACCAGGATATCCAGCAGATCTTTGGGGATCATGAATTCTATTTTATACAACATTCGGGGAATGACGGCGTCCACCTTCAGCGATGGGAATCGCGCAATTGACTTTCACGGTGCGGGCGAGTAAATTCCCACAACGTTGTTTTTGTTCTTTCCCAACATACTTTGGTTCGCGCATCCTCATCAGCCACTGATGAGGAGGGAAGCGGGTGAGAATCCCGCGCTGCCGCGCAACTGTAAGCGAGGAAATGGCAGCCAGTCACTGGGGAGAAATCCCTGGGAAGGCTGGTTGCGATCGCCGGATGGAAGTGTCTGGCGGGCGAAGGCCCGTGGCACATTTGTCCTAACTCGCCAAGCCAGGAGATCGGCGCGAACCGCCACCACCAACCCCTTTCGCGTGATAAAGGAGGAGTGCCATGCGGTTGCATCGGATACTTGTCAGTCTTCTTGTCTTTGTTCTTGTCCATGCGGTAGCTGCATCTGCTGCCGAACTCGGGGTAAAAGTTGTTGACCCGCAATCGGCAGTTGTCGCCGGGGCCCAGGTTGCGTTGTTTGCTGGCGGCAGTTCGACTCCCGTGGCGGTGCAGGATTCGTCGCCCGAGGGCACAGTGGTGTTTCGCAATGTTGGCTCCGGCCCATACCGTCTACGAGTGTTGGCGCCCGGCTTTGCCCCACAGACTCTGGACACGACTTCTGGGCGAGAGATCACGGTCAGTCTCACGCTTGCCACCACGGCGGAGACGGTGCTGGTGACTGCGACCCGCGGCCCGGTCCCGAGCGAGGACGGTGGCGCTGGTGTGTCCACGCTAAGCAGCGCACAGCTACAGGTAATGAACCCGGTCGCGGCCAACGACGCCTTGCGCTTTCTGCCCGGCGCCGTAATCGATACTGCGGGGCAGCGCGGCGGACTGTCATCGTTATTTGTTCAAGGCGGCAATTCCAACTACAACAAAGTGATCGTAGACGGAGTGAGCATTAATCAACCCGGGGGGACTTTTGATTTCGGAACTCTTCCACTTACCGAAGCTGATCGGATGGAATTCCTACGGGGGGCGCAAAGCACGCTCTACGGCTCCGACGCAATGACCAGCGTGGTGCAAGTATGGACGCGGACAGGCAGCACTCCGGTTCCCGAATTGCGTTTTGGCGCGGATGCCGGGAACTACGGAACTGAGAACGGCTACGCATCGCTTTCCGGAGCGAATGGCCGCTTCGATTACGATGTTTTCGGAAATCAGTTCAACACTACCGGTTCCGGCCCGAACGACGCTTATTCGAATTCTCTTGTAGGCGTGAACGCAGGAGCGAGGCTGAACGATTGGGCGGGTTTGCGTTTGCGCCTGCGGCACGACAATAGCGTCAGTGGAGTGCAGGGGGAATGGAATTTCAACGGCCAGCCATTGTTGTCCCCTGATCTCGATCAGCGCGCGCGGCAAAACAACCTGTTAGCCAGCCTTGAGTTAACCATCACCGGACCCTCGCGTTGGACGCATCGCGTTACCGGTTACGAGTGGACGCTGGGACGAGCGAACACCGACTTTGTTACCGATCCAGGTCGAGTGACGCCTTTCGGCGAAGTGGATACTCCGTTTGCGGAGTATGCCCGCTTCAACCGGGCCGGGTTCGATTACCAGGGCGATTATGTTGAGCGCAGCTGGGCTCACACCACGTTTGGATATGAATTCGAAGACGAGAATGGCACAGTGAGCGATCCCATTCCGCCTCCGCCGACGGTTGCACACGGATTGCGCTTGAACGACGCAGTCTACGGGCAACAGGCGCTGACGCTGGGCCGGTTGAGTGTGGTGGCTGGAGCTCGCTTCGTGCACAACACGACTTTTGGCAATGCTGGTGTTCCACGGATTGCCTTGGGGTTGCAAGTCTTGCGGGGCGGCCAGGTATTCTCCGGAACTCGCCTGAAGTTTTCTTATGCAACCGGGATCAAGGAACCACGATTTGAAGAAACCTTCGGCAACGGCCCGTTTCAAATTCCCAACCCCAATCTGAAAGCGGAGAGAAACCGGGCGTTTGAAACCGGGTTTCAGCAGAACTTTCTTACCGGCAAGGTTGTGCTGAATGCGACTTATTTCAACAACCTGTTCCACGACCAGATCGAATTCATCACTCTGAATCCGACGACATTTCTCGGGCAGTACATTAATCTGCAGAAGTCTTTCGCCCAGGGTGCAGAAGTGGAAGTGCAAACCAGGCTCAGTTCCAAGCTGTCCTGGAACTCCTCGTATACTTACACCTCCACTGAGATTTTAGATGCCCCGCCGGGCTCGTTCGACCCTTTCGCCGCGGGCGACCCTTTGCTGCGGCGCCCGCGACATTCTGCCGCCAGCTTGCTGTCTTATCTGGGAAAGCGATGGGGAGCGAATCTGGGAGGGAGTTTCGTGGGCAGACGCGCGGATTCGGACTTCTTCGGGTTCAATATCAATCATGCACCCGGCTACGTGCTGGTGAATGCTGGCGGGTGGTATGCCATCAACTCCCGCGTGACTGCGTATGTGAACCTGGAGAATATTCTCGATAAGCAGTACAACGAGGTCGTGGGATATCCGGCGTTGGGCACGAACTTTCGCGCCGGAATGCGGTTCCGGATTGGTGGCGAGTAAGACTTAGTTTTTGGCCCGCGCCCGGCCGTGGAAGGTGGCTTCGGGCTGGTTGGTATCATCCAGCCTCGACGTAGCCGAATGTTCCAATCGGCTACGGTGGCTATCGGCGGCGATCCCGCAGGCCAAAGGCATGGGGGCGAGAGAGTGCGAGCCCTGGTACTTGCCGCGGGCGAGCAGGAGCTTCTCGAGGTCCTGGCCTTCGAGCGGCTGCTGGCGTCCTAAAAGGTGGGTCACCAGGGCGATCTGGGCAAAGTGCTCCACGGTTTCCATCTTCATGTAAGCGTTGTGGAGGGTGTCGGCGTAGGCGACCACACCGTGGTTGGACATGAGGATGGCGTCGTACTGGGGAATCAACGGCTCCAGGGTCTCACTCAACTCAGGGGTGCCCGGAGTGCCGTAACGCGCCAGGGGAATCGAACCAAGGCCGATTACGACTTCGCATACCAGAGGCTTATTGAGGGCGATTCCCGCGGCGGCGAATCCGGTGGCTGTCGGAGGATGGGCATGCACAATGCCGTGAATATCGGGACGCAGTTTGTAGATCAGCAGGTGCATGGCGATTTCGCTTGAAACATTGTGACGTCCGGCGAGCAGGTGGCCTTCGTAGTCGACGATTACCATGTCTGCGGGACGCAGGAAGCCCTTACTCATGGATGTAGGAGTGGCCAGAATGCGATCCTCATCCAAGCGAACGGAAAGGTTACCGTCCATGGCCGCCACGTAGCCGCGGTCGTACAGCATCTTGCCGAACCGGGCTATCTCGCGTCGATGCTGGCGTTCGCTAGGCATATTTTGAGAGCAAGGAGGGGAGCGCTCGCGTATGTTACCGCAGGCGCCTGGGCGAAGACAATGCGTTTGTTTGCCAGGCGCTGATTCTATAATTTACCGGACGTGCTGGTCGCTGAATTCAATTACTCTCTTCCCGCTGAGCTCATTGCCCAGGAGTCACTTCCCGACCGGGCAGCTTCCCGGTTGTTGCGCCTGGAGCGGAGTTCGGGAACGCTCCAGGATCGCGGGTTCCGCGAGTTTCCCGAGATGCTTCGCTCGGGCGATCTGGTCGTCTTCAACAACACCAAGGTACTTCCGGCGCGGCTTTACGGACAACGAAGCGTCGCAGGGGCGAGGCCGGTGAGTGCGCAGAACCCAGCGGCGAAGGATTTCCTGAAGGGCCGGGTAGAAGTGCTGCTGACGCGACAGGTCTCCCAGGGGCCGAATGAGTGGGAATGCCTGGTGCGGCCGGGAAGGAAGATCGGCATCGGTGAAAAGCTTTTCTTCGGGGAGAGCGCTGAACTGCGAGCTGAAGTCGTAGAGCGGGGTAGTTTCGGAGAGCGGCGGATACGCTTTGATTCTGGAGTGGATTTCTGGAAAACGCTCGACCGGTTGGGACACGTGCCGCTTCCGCCCTACATCGACCGGGCCGATCAGCCTGGCGATCGGGAACGGTATCAGACCGTCTATGCTCGGGAACGGGGATCGGTGGCCGCGCCGACGGCGGGTCTTCACTTCACGCCGGAGGTGTTGGAGCGAATGCATGAGCGAGGTGTTGAAACGACGGAGATCACGCTTCATGTTGGGCTGGGGACCTTTCAGCCGGTTCGCGTGGATCGAGTGGAAGACCACCGGTTGCACCGCGAGCCGTATTTGATCTCATGGGAGGCGGCGGAGAAGATCAACCGGGCGCTGGAGGCTGGGCGGAGGATCGTGGCGGTGGGTACGACGACGGTGCGAACGCTGGAGTACGCGGCGAGGCACACGGGTAGAGTTGAAGCAGGCGGCGGAGAGGCGGACATTTTTATCTATCCGGGATACAGGTTTCGAGTGGTCGGGGCGCTGTTGACCAATTTTCATCTGCCGCAATCGACCTTGCTCATGCTGGTGTGCGCGTTCGGCGGGAAAGAGCGAGTCCTGGAGGCTTACAAACATGCAGTATCGGCAAAATATCGCTTCTATTCCTATGGGGATTGCATGTTTGTGGAATGACCCGTCAGGCGCGCCTCTTCCATGCCTCGGAGCGATATACTAATTCGTCGGAGGGGAAGACATGAGTACACAGACGCTGTTGAAGCAGGTTCCGATCGAGGATTTTGTTGCCGGGTTGCGTAAGTTCTCGGAGCCGGCGTTTTCCGGGACGGAGCAGATTTTGCGCTTCCTCGAACAGACTCCGGTCGCCCCGGACACGTTGGAGCGGTTTCTCACCTGGGACCGCCAGCACTATACCCGGAACCTGATCGACAAGACACCACTGTACGAGCTGATGGCGATCTGTTGGGACATTGGGCAAGTGAGTTCGGTGCACAATCATCGCGATCAGAATTGCTGGATGGCCGTGCCCATTGGCAGGCTGCTGGTGGAAAACTACCGGGTGATCGAGCAGGAATTGGAAAAGGGAAGCTGCCGCCTGGAGGCAGCGGACACGGTCGAGATGAATCCTGGTCATCCGTGTGCCGTTGATCCAAAGGAACCGGTGCATCGAGTGCTTAATCCCCGCGAGTTCAACCAGCGTGCGGTCAGCCTGCACGTGTACTCGCGCCCTTATGACAGTTGCGTGGTGTATTCGCCAGAACAACGGACCTGCGGCGAGATCAAACTTCATTACACGAGCGAGTACGGGAAGAGAAACGCTGCGAGGAACCAACAATAATTAATAGGGAGCATGTAGGTAAGAAATCTAACCGCCTTAGGGTGTAGTCCTTATCGACAGTCCGCGCATTTCTTGATATTTCTCCTGACAGTATTAGCCGAAAGGACGGCCCGTCCTGTCTCTCGGCGCGAAATGACTTCAAGTGGAGTCCCGTTCGGAGCATTTTCTCGAGAGGCAATTCAGGAGAAAGATCATGCAAGGAGACCGTGTAAGAGATCAGAATCAAGAATGGTTGTGGTTTGCGCAAATCGGACGGTACGTGAGTTCCATGCTCGCCTTGGCCATCTGTGGAGCAATGTTCTTGGGCCAATCCGCTGGAGCGCAATCCTTGCTCTATTCGTTCCAAGACCCGCCAGATGGCGCGGTTCCCATGTCGGGGTTGACTGCAATTGGAAATCTCGGATACGGCACAACAATTAATGGTGGAGCGAATGGTTATGGCAACAACGGCCAGGGTTATGGGACCATTTTCAAGTTAAGCGGGAGCGGAAAGGAAACTGTCGAGTACAACTTTTCTGGCACACCGGACGGAGCGAACCCTTCTGGAGTTTTGATTCACGATGCGGCGGGGAATCTGTACGGCACCACACGAAATGGCGGCACCTGCGGAGAGTTTTCGGGATTGTGTGGAACCGTATTTAAGTTAGATCCCGCCGGGAACGAGACTGTGCTCTATTCGTTTCAACCTACCACCGGAGACGCGGAGAATCCCGGTTCCGGAGTCACACTGCACGCAGGAAATCTCTACGGGCCCGCCGGTGGCGGCGAATTCGGACAGGGTGCCATTTTCAAGTTAGATAGCAGCGGCAAGGAATCGGTGTTTTACAGCTTTGGCACAAATTCTGACGACGGCACTTTCCCGTTCGGCGCGCTTATTTTCGACAGTGCGGGAAATATGTATGGCGTAACGCAAGAGGGCGGCAGTTGCTCCGGGGGAACGATTTTCAAGATCGATCCAACAGGCAAGGCGACGACGCTATATGCCTTCTGCGGAGGCGCGACTGGCGCGACTCCGAGCGGGCCATTGGTACGAGACGGAGCTGGCAACCTGTACGGAGTTACGGGGCAGGGTGGCGATTTCAATTGTGCGGCAGGAGATGGAGCTGGCTGCGGGACCATTTTTAGCCTGAGTCCGGCGGGTAAGTTGACAGTTCTCCATGCTTTTGCAGGGGGAGCGAGCGACGGAGCCGAAGGGGCAGGTATAGGCTTGGGTGGCGGATTGGGTTTGATCCGTGACTCGGCAGGAAGCCTTTACGGAGTGACGCCATACGGCGGAAACGCCGAGACTGCCGGTGACGGAACCGTTTTCGCGGTAAGTAGAAACGGTTACACGGTGTTGCACATCTTTGTGGGGGGAGATCAGGACGGCTCGACTCCAGAAGCGCCTCTAATGTGGCTATACGGCAGTCTCTATGGGACAGCCACCACTGGCGGGGCCTCGAGCAACGGGGCGGTGTTCAGGGTAACGCCGTAGGAGGCATGAGTCGTTGCGTCTGCCGCTATACGAGGGTTGCTGGCTGCTAAACTTAGCGTCGTGCCGCCAACAAGAAAGGTGACCGAGGTCGGCGTTCCACCAAAGCCGGAACTCTCCGTTGCCAAGAAACCCTCCGATCCCAACCGCATTTTCCTGATCGATGCCATGTCCTTCATCTTCCGCGCCTATCACGCCATGGCGCGGCAGCGTGGAATGTCCACTAAATCCGGCGTGCCGACTGCTGCGGTTTATGTTTTCGTGAACATGTTGCGTAAGTTGCGGGATGACTTCTCGCCGCAATATCTTGCCGCGGTGTTTGATGTAGCTGCACCCACGTTTCGCGATCAGCAGGCGGAAGCCTTCACCTCGGTGCGGAAGTTCGATGTCAAGAGCCAGACCTTCCAGCAGGTGGAGTATCACGGCTACAAGGCCAATCGCTCCGAAATGCCCGGCGATCTGGCGCAGCAGATACCTTACATACGCCGTGCCTTGCAGGCCTATCGCATTCCTATTCTTCAGATGCCGGGCTACGAAGCGGACGATGTGATTGGCACGCTGGCGCGTAAAGCGGTGGAGAAGTCCCACCTGGTGTATGTAGTCTCCAGTGATAAAGACATGCTCCAGCTAGTAAACGATGGGGTGCAGGTTCTGAATCCGCCCAAAGACAATTTGATCTGCGATGCGCGGAAAGTTGAGGAGATTTTAGGCGTTCCGCCGGAACGCGTAGTGGATGTGATGGCCTTGCGCGGCGACTCGATCGACAACATTCCGGGGGCGCCGGGGATTGGAGACAAAGGCTCGGTGGACCTGATTCAGCGATTCGGCACGGTGGAGCAGGCGCTGGAGCGGGCAGCGGAAGTCGAGAAGAAGACGTATCGCGAGTCGCTGCAAAACAACCGCGAGAATATCTTGCTCAGCAAGCAGCTGGTGACCATCGATTGCAACGTCCCGATCGACCTCGACGAGAACGCGATGAAGATAGGAGAACCGGACAGAGATGCGCTGCGTGAGCTGTTTACCGAGCTGGAATTCACTTCGCTGTTGAAAGAGCTGCTGCCGATTGCCGAGGTGAGCGAGGCATTTTACAGTGATGCGAAATCGGCAGCCGATATAGAAGCCGTGCTGCAAGCCATGCCTGCGGGGGGCGCGCTGGCTGTAGCGATCGAAGCAGAACAAGAGATTGCGGACGAGGAAGACGAAACTCTGGACGAATTCAAAAGCGGAATGCTGCCCTTGTCAGCCGAAACGGCGCCAGCGGCGCGAGCTCGCAGCATGGCTATTTCATCCTTCCCGGGAGTTGCGGTAACTGTGTCGTTAGAGGCGGAAGGAGCGAGGTCGAGGCTTAGCGCTGCCTTGGCGGACGCCAGTCTGCCGAAAGCCTTCCACGATTGGAAAGCTGCGGCTCATACGGTTGCGCCCATGGGAACTGACATACGCGGCGTGCAGCACGACTCGATGCTGTATTCCTATCTGCTCGACCCAACGTATCCCTCGCATCGGCTGGCCGATGTCGCCCTGCGGCGTTTCAACATGAAGCTCAGCGGGGGATTGCCTGAGGCTGCCGACGTCACTGGCAGGCTGGCGGCAACGCTACGCGGGGAGGTGGAGGAAGCGGGGCTCCTCAAACTTTACCAGGAGATCGATCTGCCGCTGGTGCCAGTGTTGACGCGGATGGAGCAGGCGGGAGTCAAGATCGATCGCAAGAACCTGGCGGAGATGTCGTCGCGACTGGAGCTGGAGATTGCGGCGAAAGCGAAAGAGATTTACGAATCGACGGGCTATGAGTTCAATATCAGCTCACCGAAGCAACTGGGCGACGTGTTGTTCAACAAATTGAATTTGCCCAAGCCGGTGAAATATGGCAAAGGGAAGACTATCTCGACGGCCGTCGATGTGCTTGAGGGGCTGGCAGAAGACCATGCAGTGCCGCGCATGGTGCTGGAGTATCGGCAACTCACCAAGCTGAAGTCGACCTATGTGGATGCGCTTCCGGCGTTGCTGAACCCATCGACTGGGCGCTTGCACACTACGTTCGGCCAGACTGGAACTGCGACCGGCAGGCTCTCCTCGACTAATCCGAACTTGCAGAACATCCCCATACGCACCGAATTGGGCCGCGAGATTCGGGCTGCGTTTACGGCTGAGCCGGGACACGTGCTGCTGGCGGCGGATTATTCGCAGATCGAGTTGCGGCTGCTGGCACATTTTTCGCAGGATCCGTTGCTGGTTGAGGCTTATCGCCGCGGTGATGATATTCACACGCTGACAGCTTCTCAGGTGTTCGGTGTGCCGCCGCTGATGGTGACGCCTGATTATCGGCGGCAGGCGAAAGTGGTGAATTTTGGGATTGTGTACGGATTGTCGGCGTTCGGGTTGTCGCAAAGCCTGGGGATTGAGCCGGCGGAAGCGCGACGATTCATCGATGCTTATTTCGAGAAGTACGCGGGAGTGCGGAAGTTCAGGGAGCACATCCTGGAAGGGGCACGCCGCACGCAAAGGGTGACAACGCTTTTCGGGCGCGTGCGGCCGATCCCGGACATTAACAGCAAGAACGCCAACCTGCGCGGCTTTGCCGAACGGACGGCGGTGAATACGCCGCTGCAAGGTACGGCAGCGGATCTGATCAAGATTGCGATGATCAGCATTGACGAGCAACTGCGTGAGCACGGGCTGAAATCCAGAATGACCTTGCAGGTGCATGACGAACTGGTGTTCGAAGTGCCGGAAGCGGAGATCGACGTCATGCGATCTTTGGTGAAGGAACGAATGGAACGGGCCTACGCGCTGACTGTGCCACTGTTGGTGGAAATGGGAGTGGGAACGAATTGGCGGGACATGGAGTAACTTTGTTCGCAGCCGATCAGTGCAGAATAGCGTTGATTAGCTAGTTCGATCTGACTCACGCTCGGCGGCTTCGCGCAGCATTCTGCGGTCGCGGGCGCCGGCAATCCTTCTGGCACGAACCAGCCGGCGGAAAACAAACCCGTAGAGAAACCCGAGGAGTATTCCGATCACAGCCAGCAGCAGAATCAGATTCCAGAACGCGGCGGCATTGGACAGAAGTGAGGTCATATTAAACACCGAGGGCGTTCTGGATGGCGTTGGCAATGTTATGAGTCAACGCTCGCATTGTCTCTTCGGACTCGGCCTCGACCATTACTCGGGCCAGCGCCTCGGTGCCCGAGTAGCGGACCACGACACGTCCGTTGCCGTTAAGTTCACCTTGCGCGGCGTCGATGGCGAGCTGAATTTCCGGCACCTGAGCGAACGGAGTCTTTTCCCGCACGCGCACGTTCTGAATCGTCTGCGGGAAGACCTTAAGGTCTCCGATCAGCTCCGACAGAGGGTTGCCGGTGCGGGCCAGGATCTCCATCACTCGCAAGGCGGTTAGCAGGCCGTCTCCAGTCGTGGCATCGCCGTCACGGAAAATAATGTGGCCGGACTGTTCGCCGCCCAGAATCGCGCCGGTCTTCTGCATTTCTTCGAGCACGTACTTGTCCCCAACATTGGCACGCAACATGCGAACGCCGGAATTGCGAAGGGCAATTTCGAGACCCATGTTTGACATGGTCGTGGCCACGATGGCGGAGCCGGCAAGCGCTCCGCGGGCTTGCAAATCACGGGCCGCCAGCAGGAGGACGCCATCGCCGTTGACCACGCGGCCCTTGCCATCGCTGAATAGCGCGCGGTCGGCGTCTCCGTCGAAGGTGATGCCGAGGTCGAATTGACCGGCTTTCTGGGCGACGACCTTGGCAACGACTTCGGGATGAAGCGCGCCACAGCCTTCGTTGATGTTGCGACCGTCAGGTGATGTGCCAATAAATGTCGCCCGAACGCCAAGAGCGCGAAAGAGTTCCGGGGCTTCAGCGGTGGCGGCACCATTGGCACAATCCGCAAGCACTTTCAGCCGGCTCAGATCAGTTTTCACACTGCTGTGGAGCCAGTCGATGTAGGCGCGTCTGAGGCTGGACTCTCCTGGCAGACTCGCGGGAGGCTTGGTTGCAGAAGGCGCCACAAGCTCAGGATTCTGGAGCAGAGCAAATATTTCCTGTTCGATGGCCAGCTCACGGGCGTCGGGCAACTTGTAGCCATCGCCGGAGAACACCTTAATTCCATTGTCTGTCCAGGGATTGTGAGAAGCAGAGATGACCACCCCGGCGGCGCATTTGCGGGAGTGCGCCAGATAGGCGACTCCCGGTGTAGTGATGACGCCCGCGCTGTGTACCTGGCAGCCGCAGGAAGCGAGTCCGAGCGCGACCCGGTCGGCGATCCAGGCGCTCGATTCACGAGTGTCCTGGCCGATCACGACGCCGGCCTGTGGATTGGTGCGTACCAGGTTGTGGCCGAGCGCGCGGCCAATCAGAAATGTGCTTTCCTGGGTTAAAGGGAATTCTCCGGCGACGCCACGAATACCATCGGTGCCGAAGAGTTGTCGTGTTTGTGAGGTCATTCGGAATACGTCATCGGGCACCATTGCTGGGTGCTTGCTCCATAATAACTGTAATCCGGACGGGAGCAGCGTGGGTAACCTGGATGAGAGGATCAGAGACGTATGGGTGCCGGACGAAGGTCACGCGGCTCATGGCTCCGCTTATGTCGATGGGGTCGGTAGTGGCGGATTCTACTGCCTCAACGCGCCCTTTTGGCCCGGTGATGGTTACGGTGGAGGGATCGCTGAGGATCTGGCCGATGTGGTATCCCTGCACGAAGCTGCCGATGACGCGGGGTTGCACACGGACCGGCCGGGTCAGCCGCACATCGAATGCGAGATGGAACTGGCTGGGCACGATCTGCACCACTTCCAGGCCTGCGGGCTCATGAACCTGTTGGGCGGTGAGGTCGAAAGTGCGCTCGCCGGGTTTGACGCCGTTGAACTCGATGGCGGCATAAACATCAGAAGATTGCAGTTGACGAATGGTCCTCTCGGGGCCGCGCAAGCGGATTTGCGCCTTGGGAGCAATTTCGGAGCTGATCTCGAGATCCTGAGGGACATCACGAACTTCCACCGGGATTTCGATTGCAACTTCCGCAATGGGATCGCGAGCGACAGCAAGCCACAATCCTACGGCCAGGGCAATCGCGATCAGCTTGAGGCCAAGATTGTGCAGGACGCCGCGCTGGAAGAAATCGCTCATGGCTAGCCGTCCGTACCCTGGTTGACTCGCGAGTCTGCAGGCTGGGGGCGCGAGAGATCCGCTTCCTCTTCGTGTAGCGTGCCATGGCTAATCGGGGTTGGAAGCGTAGCCGGGCGCACGTGATGCTGCAGCAACTCGCCAAGGCGATTGCGCAACTGTTCGACAGTGAGGTCACGTTCAATTTTCCCGCCGATAGCCAGACTGACGCTGCCGGTTTCTTCGGAAACAATTACGGCAATGGCATCGGTTTCCTCCGTAACTCCGATACCGGCGCGATGCCGCGTACCCAGCTGCGTGGACAGCACGGGGTTCATGGATAGCGGCAGGAAGCAGGCGGCGGCGGCGATGCGGTCCTTCTGAATAATGGCAGCGCCATCGTGCAGCGGTGCACTGGGACGAAAAATCGTAGCCAGCAAATCGTAGGAAAGGCGCGCGTCCAGGGGCACTCCACTCTCGATATAGGTGCGCAAGCCGATCTCGCGCTCGATGATCATCAGTGCGCCAGTCTGGTTCTGACAAAACAGGTTGGCGGCGAGCACGATGTCATCGTAAGCGTCCTCCTCCGAAGCTCCCGGGTAACTGAAGGTCAGTTTGCGTCCGAGCCGCGTCAAAGCCTGGCGAATCTCAGCGGCGAAGACCACGATCAGAGCAAAGACCGTGTAGGGGAGCAGGGTGCTGATCAGCCAATTCAGGGTCGTGAGCTGGCCCAAGCGGGACAAGTAGAACGCAAGCGCCAGTGTAGCCACACCCACCAGCATGAGGGAAGCGCGCGTCCCTTTGATGAGGGCCAGCAACTCGTAAATGATGACGGCGACCAGCAGAATGTCGATGACCGAGGTCACCGTGAATCGCGGCCACGCTGCTGTAAACTGCGTCACTCGAACCTCTCTTCGACGCGATCCGCCGCTCGAAAAACTACATTCATTGTAATCCAGGATTCCAAAATCGCAGGGCGGGATATCTCGAGCGACGTGGTTCTTACTTCACGGCCGAGCGCGCGTTCAGCACTTCTACCTGCATGCCTTCGGCGGCTGCCCGTACTCGGGGATAGTAGTTGCGGGCTTCCTTGACCACTTTGTCGATGCAGGCGTCGTCGTGATCGGGGTCATGGTGAAAAAGGACGAGCTCTTTGGCCCCACTCTCCATTACCACATTGATGGCTTCGCGCCAGTGGCTATGTCCCCAGCCGCGCCGGCGGGCGGCGTATTCTTCCGGAAGATATTGGGAGTCGTAGATAAGTACGTCGGCGCCGGCAGCTAGTTTGCGAACATTCTTGTCGAAGAGCGGGTGACCAGGTTCGTTATCAGTGGCATAGACAACAACCCCGTCCCGGGTTTCCAGGCGGAAACCCATGCAGCCCTGGGGATGATTGAGCCAACTTGCTTGCAGAGTGGCCGCCTCCAGTTGAATACGGCCCTCTTCCAGATCGTGGAAATTCTGGTGGGCTTGCATTTGGTTCAGCCCCACCGGGAAGTAGGGTGCGGCCATCTGTTCTTCGAATACCTGTTTCAGGCTGCGAGTGCGGCTGGAGCAGTGAAACTCGAAGCGGCTCTCCGGGTTGTCATACAGCGGCCCGAAAAACGGAAGTCCTTGAATGTGGTCCCAATGGAAGTGGGAAACGAAAATGTCTCCGCATACCGGACGGGTGCCGAACTCATCCCGGAGGGCCTGCCCGAGGACGCGGAAGCCAGTGCCGCAATCGAAGACGTAAAGATGGTCTCCGACCCGCACCTCCACACAAGAGGTGTTGCCTCCATAGCGCATGTTTTCGGGCTGAGGAGCGGGTGTTGAACCGCGGACCCCCCAGAACCTAATCTGCATGACGTTTCACCGAAGGGGATAGGGGCTAAACAGTTATCTTGCGGCCTGTTAAGCAATCCGTCAATTCATTCGGTGGTTACTGGCGAACATGTACCAGCTGCTGCCGACACCGTCGAGGGGAGCAGGCAATGGGCGAAGTAGGCGAAATCAGCGTCTGAACCTCACTTATAATGGGGCGGCTTCGAGGATAGCGAACGTACGAGCCAGGGGATGCATGGTTACTCCCGATTATCCAGAGTTCTCAAAGCTTGCCCGCACGGCGACGCTGATCCCGGTGGTTAAGCCGGTGGCGGCGGACCTGCTGACGCCGGTCTCGGCGTTTCTGGCCATTGCGTCCGGGGAGCCGGAAGCCTTTCTCTTTGAATCCGTGGAGCGGGGTGAGCAGGTCGGACGTTATACGTTTCTGGGCGCGAAGCCCTACATGCGGGTGCGGGCGAAGGGTGAAGATGTCGAGATTCGGCGGGGCAAACGGGTGGAATTGCGGCGCGGGAACGTTCTGGAGGTCTTGAAAGAGTTGCTGCGAGAACATCGACTGACGATCGCTGACAGTTTGCCTCCATTTACTGCTGGAGCGGTCGGCTACTTCGCCTATGACAGCGTGCGGGAACTGGAGAATATCGGCAAGCACGCGAAGGATGATTTGTCTCTGCCTGATTGTGTGCTGATGTTCTTCGACCGCGTGCTGGCGTTCGACCACTTGCGGCACCAGATTCAGATCATCGCGACGGCGGATGTTTCGCGGGAGAGTCCGCGTAAGGCGTACCACCGGGCAGTTGCGGACATTGCGGCCTTAGAGAGGAAACTGGCCGCGGGATTGCGTCCGGCGCTGTGGCGGGGATCGGTGGCTTCGAGCAGAGGCAAATTGAAGATTCAGCCGCGCACCACTCGCGGCCGGTTCCTGCAATCGGTAGAACGTGCCAAGGAGTACATCCGCGCGGGCGACATTTTTCAGGCGGTGCTTTCGCAGCGGCTGGACTTTACTCCGGGAGTTGCGCCGTTCGATATCTACCGCGCACTGCGAACCGTGAATCCTTCACCTTACATGTACTTCTTGCGGATGGGGGATGTCCACGTGCTGGGTTCTTCTCCAGAAATGCTGGTGCGGGTCACGGGGCGTAAGCTGGAATACCGCCCGATTGCTGGGACTCATCCGCGCGGCAGGGATGAGGCAGAGGACACCGAATTCGCAGAAGAAATGCTTGCCGATGAGAAAGAACGCGCCGAGCACGTCATGCTAGTCGATCTTGGGCGCAATGATCTGGGGCGAGTGAGCGATTACGGATCGGTGAAAGTACGTGATCTCATGTTCGTCGAACGATATTCGCACGTGATGCACATCGTTTCGGCGCTGGAAGGGAAACTGCGCCCGGATCTCGACGCGCTCGATGCTTTCGCGGCATGTTTTCCGGCGGGAACTTTGACCGGAGCGCCGAAAGTGCGGGCCATGCAGATTATTGAAGAACTGGAGCCGGTGCGACGCGGTGTGTATGGAGGGTCGGTGTTGTATGCGGACTTCGCCGGCAATCTGGATTCCTGCATCGCCATACGAACTCTGCTGATGAAGGGGAAGAAGGCCTATCTGCAAGCCGGTGCGGGGATCGTGGCTGATTCTGATCCGCGCCGAGAGTTTGCAGAGTGCATGAACAAGGCCAAGGCGGTGTTGAGGGCAGTGGAACGGGCAAGGGGTGGGGAATAGTGGGCGGGGCTCTGAGACTTTCTTCTCAGCCTGAGCGCCGTGCAATTTGCTCTAGAGATCAACGAAAATGATGTGATAGATTTTCACTCCAGGAGTCTGCGTGATTGTCCCCAAGAAGTTTCTTCTTGCTAGTCTCTTACCTGTCTTCCTTGGAGTGGCCTATGCCGGCCAGAATCCCGCTCCCCCGGCGATTCCTTCCGTGGTGTCGGTAACTCCGCTTGGCACAATCCAGCAGAACAAAGTCATTTACGGCCGGGACGGCACTTTCAGCGCGCTCATCGATGGAAACTCGGTTTGGACGTTCGGCGACACTCCGATGTCGGTGCCGGGAGTGCTGGGCGATTTTTGGGACGACAATTCTCTCTCCTGGACTACAAATCTGGACGCTTCTAAGGGCATCAAGCTCAACCATGATTTGTTGGACAGTACGGGCGCGCCAGCCGAATACCTACCCTATCTTCCCTGGGAGCGAGAGTACAACTACGAACACGATAAGAATCATTGCACCGTGAAACCCTGTGGCGCAGAGTTTGCCATGTGGGACGGCCCCGTGATCAACGACACAGCACGAAATCGTGTGCTCTTTTACTACTACGAGCTGTATCGCGGCGCGCCGGGGATGAACGGATGGGACACCGTGGGAGCGGGGATCGCCGTCTACACGCCCGGAAAAGGGATCGTCCGGCCGATCGAGAATTCGAACAGCAAGACTCCAACGCTGATGTGGGGACCGAAAGATCAGGCGTACAACTCAGGCGCCCTGGTGGTTGACGACACCCTGTACTCCTACGGCTGTGTGGGCGGCTTCCTGGTGGATAACTGCATGGTAGCGAAGGTGCCGTTGGCGGATGCTCTGGATATTACGCAATGGACGTACTACGCCGGGAATAACAATTGGAGTACGAACCCCGCGGACGCAGTCACGATTTTCCAGGGCGGCGCGGCGGCTAATCAAGTCTTCTACAACGCCTACCTCGGCCTGTACATGAACATCTACAATCCGGCGCTGAACAATGACATGTATTACGTGGTTTCGTCGACGCCGTGGGGGCCGTGGTCTGAGCCGACATTGTTGTTCAAGGGTGAGACGCCATATAAGGGCAGCGTCAACTACACCGGACAGGCGCATCCAGAGTTCGCGCAAGGCAATGGACAGACCGAGTACGTGACCTATGCGCATCCGACCGGATTTCTGCGGGAGGATCTGCCGTTGGTGCAGGTTGTGTTTGGGAAATAGTGGTGGACAGCGAGGACGAGACGCCCTCGCCGATAGCCAGCGCGGACGCCGGCGCTACAAATTATTCAGCTTAGAGCCAGGAAGTTCCGGATCAACTGCTTGCCTTCGGTCGTGAGTACGCTTTCCGGATGGAACTGCACTCCCTCGATAGGAAACTTGCGGTGGCGCAAACCCATGATTGTACGAGAACCATTTCCGTCGCTGGTCCAGGCGCTGACTTCCAGGGTCTCCGGTAGATTTTCCTCTTTCACGATGAGCGAATGATAACGGGTCGCGGTCAGGGGTGAGGATAGGCCGCGGAAGATGGTCTTGCCGTCGTGCTGTACTTCGCTGGTCTTGCCATGCATTAGTTTTGGGGCTCGCACCACCTCGCCGCCGAAGGCCGCGCCGATAGCCTGATGTCCCAGGCAGACGCCCAGAATCGGAACCTCCCCGGCAAAATGGCGGATCAGTTCGACGCTGATACCAGCTTCGTTCGGCGTGCAGGGGCCGGGGGAGATCAGGATGCATTCGGGGTGCGTAACTTCCACATCAGTAACGGTTACTTGATCGTTGCGTCGGACTTCGACTTCCGCACCCAGTTCGCCCAGGTATTGCACCAGGTTGTAGGTAAAGGAATCGTAGTTGTCGAGGACAAAGACCATGGCGCCTTAAGAACAGCTTACATCAGGGTGAATTCGGGCTGGACGACTGCCCTCAAGTACAGCTTGACACCGCCTCGCCGACACGCCATGCTACAGACTTCCGGAGGGGTCATGGCCGAGACCACGCAGGACAACAAACGGGCCACGCGCCGGTTTGCGTTGCGGCTGCCGGTGTCCGTGTCGTATGCCAACGATGGGGCGCAGGAGAAGGCTGCCCAGACCCGCGATGTGAGCGCGCGGGGCATCTGTTTCTACGTGGATTCGGCAATTACCGCTGGCTCAGCCATTGAATTCACCCTTACCCTGCCACCTGAAATCACGCTGACTGAGAGTATTCGCGTCCGCTGCAAGGGCAAGGTGGTGCGAGTCGACGAAGGCGGTCCCGATGGCAAAGTCGCCGTGGCCGCAGTGATCGACGAATACGAATTTCTCTCTGAACCCTGAGATCGAAGATCCAAAGTTTGGCTCCTATCAAATCCTTACCTTCGTGCATCGCGCCGCACTTCTCCCGGTCGTAACCCAGTGGTATCGTTGGCTTAGGAGTTATCCCCAACATGAAGCTTTTACGGTTCATTGGCGCTCTGCTCTTGTTACCAGCGGCGGCGGCGCAGTCGGGTCCGAAACTGTTGGCCAGCTCAGAAAACCCCGCTGTCGTTCGTTCGGTTCAGCCTTTGGCGGAAGCGAACGGAGCGGTGGTGGAGATCATTTCCAGCCGTCCTCTAATTCCCGCGATTAGCCAACTAGAGAATCCGCAGCGCCTGGTTATTGATCTGCCCAACGCGCGTTTGGCTGGGCACGAGAAGCGGCTCGATGTGCGGGGCAGCAAGATCAACGGAGTGAGGGTGAACCAGTTTCAGCAGGATCCGCCGGTAGCACGGATCGTGGTGGATCTGAGCAAGCCTGTCACCTATACCTGGGATGCGGCGGGAAACCGGCTGATGGTTCGTTTGCACTTGATCGAGGAGTCAGTTAAGGCTATCCCTATTCCCGCCATTACGCGCGAGGTCTTGCCGGCTTCGGGAGTTTCCGGCGCAGTGATGCTGGCGGGAAGCCGGGTCGCTACGGGGTCGGCGGTAACAGCCGCCGAGGAGATCGCGGTCTTACGTCTGGGACGCGGCGGCGAAGTGCTGGTTTGCCCACGAACCACGGTGTCAGTGACTACGTCGCAGAACGGGCGCACGTTGATGCTGGGTATGAGCACAGGGGCCCTGGAAGCGCACTATTCTCTGGATACGGCTGCGGATTCGATTCTCACTCCCGATTTCCGCATCCTGCTGGCAGGCCCAGGTGAGTTCCACTACGGGGTGAGCGCGGACTCACGCGGGAATACCTGCGTCCAGGCGTTGGCGGGGAACACCGCATCGGCGATTGTGTCGGAGCTTTTGGGAGATGGCACCTACCAGGTGAAATCGACCGAGCAGGTAATGTTTCATTTGGGAAAGCTGAGTGAGGCGGATTCGGCTGTCCCGATGAATTGCGGTTGCCCGCCAACCACGCCGCCGCTGATACTGGCTTCAGCATCCACAATGGTGGACCCGAGAAGACCCGTCCCAGGTTCAGAGACTGCGGTCCTTCCGGCGTCGAAACCGAATGACATTCACGTGCAGGTGGACGTGCCCATGGTGTTTCGCGCCAGCGATCCACCGCCGCTACCGCCGGCACCTGCGAGCGAAGCAAAATTGCTTCCCCTGCGCGAAATGCCTGTGCGAGCTTCGTTCGAAGCCGTAGTTGTGCCACCAAAGCCTGCACACCACGGCCTCTTTGGCAAGCTCAGGGGCTTTTTCTCGGCAATTTTTGGCTAGAACGCCTGGGCTAGAATGCCGGCTTATCTCCGCCTTAGATTCTTGGCCAGCGGACTCACCCGGTCGCGCACTTCCTCGGCAAGGTCGGCTCCGCGTTCGAATACTTCCTCCGCGGCGCCGCGTGCGTCTTCGGTCCAGTCTTCCACGGTTTCGCGGGCATCATCGTACTTACGACGCAAATCCTTGCGTATTTGCTTGCCCGCCTTGGGCGCAAACAACAGGCCTAGCAGAGCACCAGCGCCCAGCCCAATCAGCAGGTATGTAATTGCGGTGTTGCCGCGGCCACCTTCGGAGACTTCGTATTTTCCTACGCGCATAAAAACACTCCTTCGGATGAAAATCTCAAGCTCTTGGATGAGTCTCCAGCTATTCTAGTCGCTTGACAAGCAAACGCGGCAGGTAACCAGAGTGTCGCGCATCCCCAAGTTTTCCATATTGCCCCAAGTGTGTGTAAAATAAAGCTTTCGAGCCTCGTGTCTGGTGGAAAAAGTGGCCTGCCCGCGTCCGCCAGCCAGCCGCCATAAAAAAAGGAGATTTTTCCCGCAATGGCTATTCCTGCGACCCAGCTTCGCCCCGGCATGATCATCAAGCACAACAATGATCTGCATTCGGTTTTTAGCGTCGAGCACCGTACTCCCGGAAACCTGCGCGCTTTCATCCAGGCCAAACTACGCAATCTGCGCACCGGCGCCATGTTCGAGCACCGTTTTCGCTCGCCTGATCCGATTGAGAAGATCAATGTGGACGAGCAGGAGATGGAATTCTTGTACGCCGATGGCGACAGCTACTACTTCATGGACACCACCAACTTCGAACAAACCCATCTGACCAGGGAAATCCTGGGCGATGCGGTGGATTACCTGACCCCGAATCTCCAGATCCAAGTCGAGTTTTTCGATGGCAAAGCGGTGGGCATTGAGTTGCCACAGACGGTGGTCCTCACGGTGGTAGAGACTGAACCCGGACTCAAGAGCGCGACCGCATCGAGTGTCACGAAGGCCGCCAAGACCGAAACTGGGCTGGTGGTGCAAGTGCCGCCGTTTATCAACGAGGGTGAGAAGATCAAGGTGGATACGGCGGAGGGCGTGTATTTGTCGCGAGCGCAATAACTGTGGGGTCTTCGCAACAATCCGCAACCCAAGCCCGCCGCTTTCTGGTGCGGGGACGCGTCCAGGGTGTAGGATTTCGCTGGTTTGTGGAACGCGAGGCACACATCCTGGGAATCGCCGGATGGGTGCGCAACAACGCCGACAGCAGCGTGGAAGTGCTGGCGATGGGAACCCGCGATCAGCTCTCTGGGTTGCGATCGCGCTTGCAGCAGGGGCCGCGTGCGGCGCGCGTGGATGATGTTGAAGAGCATGATGCCAAGCCCGTCGCAGGTCTGACCACATTTCGCATCGAAGGAGCCTGGTAATGTCGACCAAGGTTGCGGCAATCAAGCCCGAAATGAATTGCGAGCCGCTGAAAAAGCTGATCCGTGAAGTCCCCGATTTTCCCAAGAAGGGCATTCTGTTTTACGACATCACCACCCTGCTGAAAGATAGGCGTGGCTTTGCCATGCTGATCGATGCGCTGGCCGAGCATTACATCAGCAAGGACGTCGATCTGGTGCTGGGGATGGAGGCGCGCGGGTTCATCTTCGCGCCGGCGCTGGCGTATCGGCTAAATGCCGGATTCGTTCCCGTGCGCAAGCCGGGCAAGCTACCTGCGGCAACGGCCAAATACGATTACGCGCTCGAATACGGCACCAACACCCTCGAGATTCACAAAGATGCGATCCAGCCGGGCCAGAATGTCCTGATCGTTGATGATCTGCTGGCGACCGGAGGAACGGCGGAAGCGACTACCAAACTAGCGGCATCGCTAGGCGCAAAAATTGCCGGGCTGGGATTCGTGGTGGAACTCGACTTCCTGAACGGCCGCGACAAGCTCAAGGGGTACGACGTGTTTTCTCTGCTGCACTACAAGAAATAGGGTGGCGCGGATCCGCGCCTGGCCGGTCCCATGGAAAAACACAATGCCAATCTATTGAAAGGTGTGGGCGTGGGCACGCTCGTCGGCGTGTGCTTCGGGCTCGGCGGGTTTTTTCTCTCCGAAATCCCACGCACACAAGGCATGGGCATGGTCATGTTTTGGCTGACCCCCATATTGGCTGGCTTTGCCGTTGCCCTCGTCACTCCCAAACCCAACACCATGCTGGCGGCGATGCTCCTCTCCGCGCTCGTGTCACTGGTGATGCTGGTCGCAATCGGGAAAGAAGGTTTACTTTGTGCAGTGCTGGCTTTTCCTTTGCTGGCAGCCGGAATTGCGTTCGGTGCCGTCTGCGGAAACTTGTTCCGGAAGTATTTAATGGTAGGGGTTCGCAATCAGTCGATGACGATGATGTTGTTCTTCCTCGCCGCCCCCGCCTTTATTTTGTTCGGTCATCACGTCGAATATCGCGAGTTGGGCGTCCCGCGCGAGGAGATAGTAACGAGTAGCGTGACCATCGCAGCTTCACCCGATGCGGTTTGGCCCCACATACTCTCGATCGACAGCATCGCTGTACCGAAACCCTTGCTTATGTATATCGGCCTTCCAATCCCCGTGCGCTGCCAGTTAGTGGGCTCAGGAGTGGGAGCGAAGCGGACTTGCTACTTCGAGAAAGGATCGATTGAGGAGACGATCACGGAATGGTCGCCGCCCAACGCAATGGGTTTAAGCATTGACCGCACGAACATGCCGGGAAGACACTGGCTGGGTTTTGAAAATGCAAAGTATGAGTTACGCCAGGAAGGATCGGCAACGAGGCTGATCCGCACGACCACCATCGTTTCGCACCTGCATCCCATCTGGTACTGGCGCTACTTTGAGAGGCTGGGAGTTGCGTCCGAGCACGAGTACATCTTGAAAGACGTGGCGCGGCAGTTCAACGAAAAGTAGGCCTACCTGAGAAGTAGCGCGATGATGAGCGCCCAGCAGCCGGCGCTGATCACCACTATCAGGGTCAGCCCTAGAACCCGGGCCCATTGGGTTGAAGGCTTAACACAGGCTTCTTCTTTTTCTTTGGCGAGAGCCGCGATCAGCTCCCGTAAGGTCTGTTTCCCTGCACTGACCTCCAAAGCTCTCGGCCCCGAAATTCGTATTTGCGTGCCCATACTGATTGGATGTGGGGCCGCCAAAGTAGTTACGCCGGGGTTGTAACCATTTCGTCAAAGGTGCTTGACAATTCTTTACGGGAAACAGCCGGTCAGTTGCCGGACACGACTAGGGTAGCGTTCTTCGGCAGGTAGCTCTTCCGCTGAAACCAATCTTCCATCGCGGCTTTCAATTCATCAAGCGGAACATTCCTGCCGATTTCCATCAGCCCATCGCCGACCGGCAGAGTGTCGTCAAAGACGCTGGCGTTGGTGAAGTTGCGCATGGAGAAGCTGTCCAGCCACTTCATGGGGCAGGGGAGGCGCTGACCGTTGTTGTCGTATTCCACGCGGATTTTGCGGGCGAACATTCCCTTGATTTAACCACAGAGGACGCGGCGAGAGCACAGATGTGGTTACTGTGCGGGTGCGGCCGGAGCTGGGGTTGCGTTCGCGCTGGTGTTCACCAGGTCTTTCAATTCTTTGCTGGGCTTGAAGAAGGGAATTTTCTTGGCCGGGACTTCCACCCGGTCGCCGGTCTTGGGATTGCGTCCGACACGTGGCTTGCGTTGCCGGG